>ERZ808240.2955-NODE-2955-length-17516-cov-6.507817_pt1 | contig 17516 bp, 13 predicted proteins | sample MGYA00521084_ERZ808240 | MGnify/ENA primary metagenome ERZ808240 (study PRJEB31516, sample SAMN03275571) | gut metagenome | biome: mammalia-associated habitat; material: feces | host: Papio cynocephalus | place: Kenya | collected 2012-08-06 ... | reverse complement strand
AAATTTGATACCCCCGTATCAGGCGGCGCGTAGTCAGACATACGTAAGGTGACTCCCGAGTGGAACGCCAAACTGAAACATCGGGACTTGCCTAAAATCAGAGGCAGCGAGCACCAAACCGTAACTAAGCGCCCTTTTCTTCCATATCTTTTCCCGCGCAAGGGAAAAGATATGGCCGCCGGAGGCAACCGGCAGCTGCAAATTTGAAACGACCTCTCAGTCAGCCTTCGGCTGACAGCTCCCCTGGAAGGGGAGCCTTAGGGGGGCGGAACGCCCCGCGATTCGATATTGAAATCCCTCAACGAGGTACCTATGAACGCAAGAACGACCGCGCTTTCGGCGCTTATCGCCGTCCGGCGGCAGAATGCCTGGGCCGACGGCGCACTCAAAGAGTATATCGCCCGCGACCGCCTCAGCCGCCGCGACGCGGCGCTGGCCGCGCGGCTTGTGTACGGCGTGGTGCAGAACCGGCTGCTGCTGGACTTTGATCTGGCGCAGGTGGTCGCTTCGCCGCTTGCAAAGCTGCAGCCGGTCGTGCTCGATATCCTGCGCCTCGGCGCGTATCAGATTCTGCTGCTTGACAAGATCCCCGTCTCCGCCGCCGTCAATGAGGCCGTCGAGCAGACGAAGACCTATGCCAACAAGCGCGCCGCCGGGCTGGTCAACGGTTCGCTGCGCGCGCTCGCGCGGCAGAAGGGCACGCTCGCCGCGCCGCAGGACCTCGCGACAAAATATTCTCACCCCCAGCCGCTCGTCGACTGCCTGCGCGCGTCCATGGACGAGGAAACGCTCGAGGCCTTCCTTGCCGCCGACAACGACATCCCGAAGACTGCCCTGCAGTGCAACCCCCTGATCGCCGCGCCGGAGCAGGTCGCATCCGCGCTCGAGGAAGCGCAGATCCCGTACACGCCGCACCCGTGGCTGCCCGGCTGCTTCCTCGTCTCCGGGACGGGCGATCTTGAGACGCTGCCGCTGTTCCGGTCCGGTGCGGTCTATGTGCAGGACCCGGCGGCAAAGCTCGCGGTGCTGGCCTCCGGCGCGGCGCCCGGGATGCGCGTGCTCGACTGCTGCGCGGCCCCCGGCGGCAAAAGCTTCGCAGCCGCCATGCAGATGGAGAACACGGGCAGCATCCTTTCGTGCGACTTGCACCCGCATAAGATCGCACTCATCGAAAAAAACGCTGCCCGCCTCGGGATCACCATCCTGAAAGCCGAGCAGCGCAATGCCGCGGAGTTTGACCCGGCGCTGGAGGGCAGCTTCGATCTCGTCATCGCCGACGTGCCGTGCTCCGGCCTCGGCGTCATCCGCAAAAAGCCGGATATCCGCTATAAGCCGCTGGACGCCATCGAGCGCCTGCCCGCCGTCCAGACCGCGATCCTGGAAAACGTCTGCCGCTACGTCCGCCCCGGCGGCACGCTGCTCTACAGCACCTGCACCGTCCGGAAGGAAGAAAATGAGGGCGTCGCGCTGGCCTTCCTGCGGGCGCATCCGGAATTTTCACCGGAGCCGTTCGCGGTCCCGGCGGGGCTGGACCTGAAGAACGAGGGCTATGCCACCTTATTGCCGCAGAAGCACGCGGCGGACGGATTTTTCATCTGTAAGCTGAGGAGACACGCATGAAACAGGACCTCAAATCCATGACGCTGGCTGAGATGCAGGACGCGTTCGCCGCCCTCGGCGAGCCGAAGTTCCGCGCAAAGCAGGTCTTTACCTGGCTGCACCGCGGCGCGGTCAGCTTCGACGCCATGACGAACCTCTCCAAGCCCCTGCGCGAGAAGCTGGACGGGCTGTACTACATCACGGCTCCCTCCGTTGCGTGCAAGCAGGTCTCGAAGCTTGACGGCACGATCAAATACCTCTGGAAGCTCCGCGACGGCAACTGCATCGAGTCCGTCGTCATGCAGTATCACCACGGCAATACCGTCTGCATCTCCTCCGAGGTCGGCTGCCCGATGGGCTGCAAATTCTGCGCGTCGACGATCGGCGGGCTCGTCCGGCGGCTCGAGCCGTCGGAGCTGGTCGATCAGGTGCTCTTTTCCCAGCTCGATTCCGGCCTGCCGATCTCCAACATCGTGCTCATGGGCATCGGTGAGCCGCTCGATAACTTCGACAACGTCATGCGCTTCCTCGAGCTCATCAACAGCCCGGACGGTATGAACATCGGCATGCGCCACATCAGCCTGTCCACCTGCGGTCTGGTCGACAAGATCGAAAAGCTCGCCGAAAAGGACCTGCAGCTGACGCTCTCGGTCTCGCTCCATTCGCCGGACGACGAATCGCGCAGCAAGATCATGCCCGTCAACCGCCGCTGGCCGGTCGACACTCTGCTCGCCGCCTGCCGCGACTACTTCGCGAAGACGGGCCGCCGCATCTCCTTTGAATACACCATGATCGATGGCGTCAGCGACTCGCCGGAGCAGGCGGAGCTGCTTTCCAAAAAGCTCGCCGGTATGGGCGCGCACGTCAACATGATCCCGCTCAACAACGTCACGGAAAGCGGCCTGCATACCTCGTCGCGGCAGGCCATCCATAAATTCCAGTCCATTCTGGAAGATAACGGCATCACCGCCACGCTCCGCCGGACGCTCGGCAGCGACATCGACGCGTCCTGCGGTCAGCTGCGCAGAAAGTACGAAAAAACCTGAAGGAGGAACCGCCATGCAGACATGGGGACTGACAGACCCGGGCAATATCCGCCAGCAGAATCAGGATTCTTACGCCATCGTCCCGTTTGCGCGCGACCGCGTGCTCATGATCGTCTGCGACGGCATGGGCGGCGCGAAGTCCGGCAATGTGGCGAGCTCTCTGGCCGTGGAGGTCTTCACGGGCGAGGTGCGCCGCACGCAGAAGGCGGGCATGACGCCGGAAAAGGCTGCGGCCATGCTCCGCAGCGCGCTGGAGCTGGCCAACCGTGCGGTCTATGAGCAGTCGCAGCTGAGCGAGGACTTTACCGGCATGGGCACGACGCTCGTCGCCGCGTTCCTCAGCCGGGACCTGGCGGTCATCATCAACGTCGGCGACAGCCGCGCCTACCATTTTACCCGGGAAGATGTCTCGCTCGTCACGCGCGACCATTCCATGGTCGCCTATATGGTCGAGCGCGGCGAGCTGACGCAGGAGCAGGCCAAGCTCCATCCCGGCAAAAACGTCATCACCCGCGCCGTCGGCACTGAGCCGGAGGTCGAGGGAGACATTTTCATCTGCAAGCTGCGGAAGGAGGAATGCATCCTCCTGTGCTCCGACGGCCTGTCCAACGAGATGGCCGATCAGGAGATGCTCTTCGAGGTCGTCCACGGCATGAGCAAGAGCGACTGCTGCCAGCGGCTGCTGCACATCGCCAAAAAACGCGGCGCACCGGACAACGTGACCGTTGCGCTCGCGGCAGTCTGACGGAGGTAGGCAGATGAACCAGATCACACGAAAGGAGCGGGACTGATGGACCGATACATAGGAAAACTGCTGGATAACCGATATGAGATCCTGGAGAAGATCGGCTCCGGCGGCATGGCGGACGTCTACAAGGCCCGCTGCCACCGCCTCAACCGCCTGGTGGCCATCAAGATCCTCAAGGAGGACCTGTCGCAGGACGCCGAGTTCCGCCGCCGCTTCCACGCCGAGTCGCAGGCCGTCGCCATGCTCTCGCACCCCAATATCGTGAGCGTCTACGACGTGTCGCACTCGGACAACATCGACTATATCGTCATGGAGCTCATCGAGGGCATCACCCTCAAGCAGTATATGGAGCAGAAGGGCACGCTCAACTGGCGCGAAGCGCTGCATTTCGCCACGCAGATCTGTAAGGCGCTCGAGCATGCCCACAGCCGCGGCATCATCCACCGCGACATCAAGCCCCACAACATCATGATCCTGAAGGACGGCAGCGTCAAGGTCGCCGATTTCGGCATCGCCCGCGTCTCGTCGGCGCAGAATACGCTCACGCGCGAAGCCCTCGGCTCCGTCCACTATATCTCGCCCGAGCAGGCCAAGGGCGCGCAGGTCGACTGCCGCGCGGACCTGTATTCCCTCGGCGTCGTCATGTACGAGATGCTGACGGGCCGCCCGCCGTATGACGGCGACACGCCGGTCTCCGTCGCCATCCAGCATATCAGCGGCCATCCCACCATGCCGCGCGAGATCGATCCCTCCATCCCCCTCGGCCTCGAGCAGATCACCATGCACGCCATGACCGCGGAGCTGCCGCACCGCTATCCCTCCGCCACGCGCATGCTCCACGACCTCGAGGAGTTCCGCAAGGAGCCGAACATCGTCTTCGACTTCACCGCCGAGGCCGACAGCATCGATGTGCAGCGCCTCATCAACGACCCCAACTACATGCCGAAGACCCTTGGCCGCACGAACGCGGTCAAGGGTGTGCTGGCCGACGCCGTGGCGAAGAAGAAGCAGCTCGAGCAGGACAAGAAGGCCCAGCAGGACGCCTCCCGCCGCGGCAGCCGCATCGCGGTGATCGCGGGCATCGTCTGCATCGCGCTGGCGGTGATCGTCATCTGCTACTTCCTGTACAACTATTTCTTCTCCGATCTGTTCAGCCGGACGGAGGAGGTCCCGGTCCCGAAGCTCATCGGCCTCTACGCCGAGAACATCCGGCAGGAGGACTATCCCGACTTCGTCATCCAGGTCGACAGCTACGTCGAAAGCGAGCAGTATGAGGCTGGCGTCGTTATCGACCAGTCGCCCGCGCCGGACCGGCAGGCCAAGACCGGCAGCACCATCAAGCTGACTGTCTCCGCCGGGGCCACCGAGGTCCGCATGCCCATGCTCGTGAACCTCACGCGGCAGAAGGCCGAGCAGACGCTCGGCGCGCTGGGCCTGAACCTCAACATCCAGATCGACGAGCGCAAGGACGATATCTACACCGAGGGCTACGTCATCGAGACGAGCCCCGCAAACGGCGAGCCGCTCACCAGCGGCCAGACCGTGACGCTCGTCGTCTCGCTCGGGCCGGATATCGAGCTGGTCGAGGTCCCGACGCTCGTCGGCGAGGACGTGGACGAAGCGCTCGCGCTCATCGCGAAGGCTGGTCTGCAGAACGGGAGCATCCGCAACGACGACAGTGACCTCCCCAAGGGCACGGTCACGTTCCAGTCGATCGACGGCGGCCAGATGGTCAAGAAGGACACCGTCATCAATCTGCGCGTGTCGAGCGGCCCGCAGGAGGCCGCGACCCCCGTCGTGACCAACCTCTCGCAGGATCAGGAGGTCCTGCAGGACGAGCCGCTCACGCTCTCCATCTCCGCCTACGCCTCCGACGACGGAACGCTCCGCTACGCGTGGTACATGTCCCGCGACGGCAGCTATGACAACGCCGCCCTCGTCTCGCGCAGCAAGGAGGGCAACACCACCTGCGAGGCGGATACCTCCGTGCCCGGCACGTATTACTATTTCTGCATCGTGGAAAATTCGCTCGACGACAACACGAAGACGACAAAATCCAACATGATCGAGGTCGTCGTGCAGGAAAAGGCCGTGGAAAAGACCATCGACGTCACGCTGCCGAGCAAAAACGGCCTGTATGAGGTCACCGTCTATGTCGACGGCGCCCTGCAGTACGGCCCGACCTCCGTCTCCATCACCGACAGCACGGCCGTCATGCTCCAGATCCCGGTCCGGGGCAAGGGCACGCTCCCGGTCGACGTGTATCTTGACGGCGCGATCTACGATTCGCAGCTCGTTTCGTTCGGGTGAGGCATACATGGAGCAATACAGGATCATCAAAGCCCTGAGCGGCTTCTATTATGTGCAGACCGAGGACGGCGTCGTCGAGTGCCGCGCCCGCGGCCGCTTCCGGCGGCAGGACCAGTCGCCGCTGGTGGGCGATTTCGTCCGCATCACGCGGCAGGGCGCGGGCAAGGGCGTGCTCGAGGAACTTCTGCCCCGAAAAAACGCCTTCATCCGCCCCGCTGTCGCCAATATCGACCAGCTGGTCGTGCTGGCCTCCTGCGCCGTGCCGGTGACGGAGCCGTTCCTCATCGACCGCGTGCTCGCCATCGCCCAGCTGCAGAGCGTCCCGGCCCTTGTCGTCGTCAATAAGGACGATCTGGCCCCCGCGCAGCCGCTGGCGGAGATCTACCGCAGAGCGGGCGTCCCCGTGCTCGTCACGAGCGCCCAGACAGGGGAGGGGATCGACGCGCTGCGCGCCGCGCTCGCCGGGAAGCTCTCATGCCTCACCGGCAACTCCGGCGTCGGCAAGTCGAGCCTTCTCAACCGCGTGTGCCCAGGGCTGCAGCTGCCGGTCGGTGAGGTGTCGGAAAAGCTCGGCCGCGGCCGCCATACCACGCGCCACATCGAGCTCTACGCCCTCGCGCCCGATACCTTCGTCGCCGATACGCCGGGCTTCTCCGCGTTCGATACCGAGCGGATGGAGCTGGTCCACAAGGAGCAGCTGCAGTACGCCTTCCCGGAGTTCGGCCCCTATCTCGGTCACTGCCAGTTCCCCGACTGCGCCCACCGCAAAGAGCCCGGCTGCGCCGTCCGAAAAGCCCTCGCCGACGGCCACATCGGCCAGACCCGCTACGACAGCTACGAGCGCCTCTACGAAATGGCCAGCCAGATCAAAGAGTGGGAACTCAAATAAACGCAAGGCTCCCTTGTGTAAAGGGAGCTGTCAGCGAAGCTGACTGAGGGATTGTTGCCGCAGATTTGCAGCTGCCCGACGCCTCCGGCGGCCCCTTCTTTTCCGTCTTGCCGGAAAAGAAGGGGGAGAAAAGGGGCGCTTGGTTACGATTTGGTGCAGTCTGCCTCTGAATTCAGGCGGGAACCTATCTTTTAAGTGTCGTTCCACTCGATGGTCACCCTACGAGCGTCTGACTACGCGCCGCCTGATACGGTACACCAAATTTGCAGCTAGTTGCCGTAGAACAATTGCCATAAATAGAAGGTGCAGACCGGATTTGCTGGTCTGCACCTTTTTGCATTGGATTTCATTATTTGCTTCGCAATCTGTAGGGGCGGGGTTCTGCTCCGCCCGCTGGTGCAGATTTTGTCGGGAGCACGGGCGGAGCAGAGCCCCGCCCCTACAGAACGCACCCCAAAGGCTCCCCTTTCAGGGGAGCTGTCACCGAAGGTGACTGAGAGGTTGTATCCAATCTGCCACGACCTCTCCGTCTCGGCTTCGCCGAGCCACCTCCCCTGAAAGGGGAGGCTTTGGATTTGTGCACACCCATGGCTTCCCCTCATAGGGGACGAGAAAACGAAAAAAACCGACAGTCTTTCGACTGTCGGTTATGGAGCGGGTGACGAGGCTCGAACTCGCTACCTCCACCTTGGCAAGGTGGCGCTCTACCGGATGAGCTACACCCGCATCTCAAATGCAGATATGATTATAGCAGATTTTTTTCAAAAGTCAAGGGCCGATGCAAAATTTCCCGAAAAAAATCCCCGGGCGGGCAGAGAAACTCTGCCCGCCCAGTGTGCATGTTTCAAACTTGAGGGGGATGAAACAAGGGGGTAACAAATTCAGGCTCCGCGCCTACGGCAGCATATACGGCTGCAGCGTGCGGAAGACCAAGCCGAACGCCTGCTCGCTCAGCTCCGGCGTCGCCTCGAGATCGCCGCACAGCACGTGCGAGACGAAGCTGAGAATGGTCTCGAAGATGTGGGCCATCAGTAGCCAGCAGTCATGCTCGGAGATGAAGTAGCGGTTCAGCCGCGCCTGCAGCTGCTGATAATTGCGGTGGTGCAGCGCGCGGGCGCTGGTCAGATACTGCGCGGAATAGTAGTAGCGCAGGTAAAAGCGGATGGAATTCGGACTGGCCAGGAAGAACGCCCACACCGGCTGCCAGAGCGCATGGCAGCGCTGCTCGAGCATCATGCTCCGGTCATCCAGCACGTCGAGATGCTTGATCACCATCTGGATGAAATGGATATCCACGCGGTCAAACGCGGCCTGCAGCAGACCTTCCTTGCTGCCGAAATTGCGGTAGATATAGACCTCGTTGCATGCGGCTTCCTTTGCGATGGCCTTGGTCGTCGCGTGATCCAGCCCGTCGCGCGAAACGACGAGCACGGCCGCCTCCAGCAGAAGCTCCCGGTAATTCTCTCTTAGCGCCATGAAATAAGAGCCCCCACTTGAGAAGTAGTATTCACTACGTTCATTATACCGTATGACGAACAGAAAATCAAGAGGAATTGTAAACGTTTCAAATATTCCATTTATTCCAGATATTGCTCAAAAAACCCGTGAAAACCCGCCGCCCGGAGCCGGGCGGCGGGGGAGAGGATCAACTCTGGACCTTGAACTTTGCGGAGCCGAGCAGCTGGTTGCCGATGTAGATGGAGAGCACATAGTCGCCGTCGGTCTGCGGGGTGCGCGGGAAGTAGCCGACGAACATGTTCTTCTCCCACATCTCGCTCCACACAAGGATCGAGCTGGAGGAATCGACGATCCTGCCGTCCGCGTCGCGGACGACGAGGTTGACCATGACGGTCCCGTCGGACGAATCGTCCAGCGTGCTGCCGGCATCCACGTCAAAGGCGACGAGCTCGCCCTTGGAGAACGTCGTGCGCGGCGAGACCAGGTCGACGTAGCGGAACGTCTCCTTGTTCGGCTTGACGAACAGGCCCGTGTAGGGGCTCTTGACGCCGTTGGCCGTGTAGGGGTTGTCCACATTCGCGGTCGTGAAGGTCAGCTCCGTCTCGCCGTCGAGTGAATCGCCGCTCTTGAGCGCCAGCGTGACCTTGTACGTTGCGCCGGGGTACATGTTGTTGGCCGGGATGATGCAGCTTTCGGTGTCGGTCTCGATGGTGACCGGCTCCGCGTTTTCCACGTCCTGCAGCGTGTAGGTGACGACCCAGTTGGGGTCGGCGGGTTCGGTCTCGCACGTCCAGTCGAGATTGACGTTGATCGTGCGGCCGCTCTCGTCGGTCTCGGAGGTGGATTTGAATTCCGTGACCTTTGTGATGGTCGGCGTGACGCTCATGGCGTAGCTCGAGAGCATCGTCGGTGCGGAGATGACGATCTCATACTCCGTCCCGGAGACCAGGTTTTCAAACGTGACGTTCGGGACCGTGACCTCCTTCGTCTCCTCAAAGCCGGCCTTGTCCTTGATCGTGACGACCCACTTTTCCGGGGCGTCGCCGTCATACTGCCAGGTGAGGATGGCCGAGGAGCTAGAAAGCGCGATGGTCACGCTGTCGGCCTGCAGCTCAACGGTCGGGACCGTCGAAAGCGCAGTGCTGATGGCGCCGGTGAGCAGGGTGTCGGCCGGGGCCTGCAGGGTGAACGTGTATTCCGAGTCGGACAGCAGATCGCTGATGACGACCGAGTGCCCGGAGAAGCTCACGCTCTTCGGCTCCGTCCCGGCGGTCTCATAGGTGACGGTCCAGGTGTCGAAGTCCGGCCCGTCCTGCAGGATGAAGTTGAGCTCGGCCTGCGTGATGGAGATGGGCGTGGCCGTGAAGCTCAGGATCTTCGTCTCCGCGAGCGTCGAGGCGGTGGCGGAGTAGGAGCCGCTCATCTTTTTGCCCTCGAGCGCGACGGCCTCGATGGTGTACTGTGTGCCGGGCACGAGCGAATCGAAGGTCAGCTCGCCGCCGGCGACATAGGCCAGGGTCGACTGGTTGCCGTAGGCGTCGGAGCAGGTGACATCGAACGCGCCGCTTTCCTCGCCGGACTCGACCTGCACGGTCAGATAGTCCGAGCCGATGTCGGTCACGGTCACGGAGCTGACGAACGTGACGGAGGGTACGATGATGAAGAACCACACCGCCGCGCAGATCGCGGCCAGCGCCGCCGCGCTGATGAGCACCGGCAGCAGCCACCGGGGCGCAGCCTTCGCCTTTTTCCGGCGCTGGCCCCGCGGGGGCAGGTTGATCTTCAGTTCGCCGTCGTCCTCCGCGGCTTCTGCGGTGTCCGGCGTCTCGTCGTCTTCAGACGCGTCCTGCAGATTTTCGTCGAGACCGATGGAGTCCTGCCCGGCATTGCCGCGGTGGACCTCGTCGATGATGGCGTTGAGCATCCCGGTGTCGGGGGAGAAGCTCTGCTTGAAGTCGTCGGCCATCTGCTCGGTGTCGGCAAACTGGACCGGCTCGACCTCCTCCTCGGCGTTCGGGTCGATGGGCTCAGGCTCGCCCTGGATGGGCGGGACGATCCGCGCGTCGGAGGCCTCGTTGCGCTTGCCGTATTCCAGCAGCGCCTCCTGCAGCTCCTGCGGCGTCTGGTACCGGTCCACGGGCTTGAAGGCGCAGGCCTTCAGCAAAATGTCCGCCATCTCATAATCGGCGTACATCGGGGCCGGCAGCTGCTCGCCGGTGACGCGCAGCTTGTCCGCCGCACGGGCGGAGGTCTTTTCGTCCTCGAACGGGCCGTGGTTGCCGTTGTAGATGCGGTAGAGGATCATGCCGACGGAATAGATGTCGGTCGTCGGCTCGATCGTCCCGAGCAGGCTGAACAGCTCCGGCGCGGAGAACGAGCTGAGCATGGTTTCCGGCATGGAGCAGTATTTGAGCTCGTCGATCTTCGCAATGCCCAGATCGCCCAGCAGATAGTGGCCCGAGCTGCTTAAGTAAACGTTCGACGGCTTGACATTGCGGTGGATGAGCCCCGCCTCGCGCAGGCTGCACAGCGCGCTGCACAGATCCACGCCCAGATTCACCGCGCCCGACTGCGTCATGGGCGTCCCGGCCAGCACCTCGGCGAGGGTCTGGCGGTATTCGGCGAGCAGGTAGATCTCAAAGCCGACGCCGTCCTCCTTGGGCTCGATCTGGTAGCTGCGGTAGCAGCCGATGTTCGGGCTGGCCGAGAGCTTTTCGAGCGTCTCGAGCTCTTCCTGATAGTCGGCGGCGACCTGCTTGTAGTAATTCTGCGCATCCTCGACCGTGGCGGCCGCGCCGGTGAACATCAGCGCGTCGACCTGCTTCTGCGATTCCGGAATGCAGATATGCTTCAGATAATAGGACTGATTGCTTTTTGTGCTCTTTACGATATAGACAGATGTACCGCCGCGCACGCTGATGCATTTGACGACTTCCATGTTCGTCAGCAGCGGCGATATCATTTTCAGTTCTGGCAAACCATTCGCCTCCTTTACAAACACATCTTTATTCTATGTCATTTTCATAAAAAATGCAATACAATATCTTGTCCCATCCACTTGGAATCTGTAACAATCTGTGATATACTGTCCTCAAGTCTGAACATTTGCAAGCAAGCTGCCCGCCGTTTGGCGGGCGGAACGACAACGGAGGTTCTTATGGAACTGAGAAACTGTGAATACTGCGGCACGGCCTATGACGCGCGTCTGAGCCAGTGCCCGCTTTGCGGCCGGACGGCCGGCGGCCAGAAGGCCCCCGCCCAGCCGGAGCCGAAGCGCGCGCGCCCCGCCGCAGAAAATAAACCGGCAAGACCCCAGCCCCTGCAGCCAGAAGCCCCCGAACGGACCGAAAAGGCCCCCGCCGGCAAGCGTCTGCGGCAGGAGCCCGGCGCCCCCCGCGCCGCCCGCGGCTATACCGGCAAGCGCCTGCGCACCGGCGCGGCTGCCCCGGCGCAGGACGGCTCCGACGCGCCTGAGGCCCCGAAGGGCGGCAACGTCTATGCCATCCCGAAGTGGATGATGGCCACGATCTGCGTCATTCTCGGCCTCGCCGTGCTCGGCGGCGCGCTGCTGGCGTTCAGCCGCCTCGGCTGGTCGCCGCTCTACCGCGAGACGACGCTCGAAGCCCCCGCGCAGACCGCCGACACCCAGCCTGAGACAACGCAGCCCGAACCCGCGCAGTCTTCGCAGCCAGCAGAGGCTGCGTCCGACCCCGCCGCGGATGAAAACCGCTACCGCAATGAGGAGGACCAGCAGCCCGTTCAGGCCGAAGAGACCTCCCAGCAGCCCGACAGCCCCGCCTGCACCAGCCTGACGCTCTCGGCCCCGACCGTGACGTTTGAGGACGCGGGCCGCTTCTTCAACATCACCTTCACCCGCAAGCCCGCCGAGTGCACCGAGCCCGTCACCTTCACCTCCAGCGACGAGAGCGTCGCCACGGTCTCCGAGCAGGGCAAGATCGTCGCTGTCAACGCCGGCTCCGCCGTCATCACCGCCGCCTGCGGCGAGCAGACGGCCCAGTGCCTCGTGACCTGCGACTTTGCCTACGTCGGCGCGGAGACGACGGAGGAGGGGAGCGTCCCGCTTGCCCTCAGCAAGGACGATCTGACGTTCTTCAATGCCGGCGAGCAGTACACCCTCTCCGTCACCGGCGCGCCGGAGGGCGCGAAGATCACCTACGTCTCGAGCGACGAGTCCATCGCCACCGTCTCTGCTTCCGGCGTCCTGACCGCGCAGGGCAGCGGCACCACGACCGTCTCCGTCACCGTGGACGATAACCCCGCGATGACGTGCATCGTCCGCTGTAATTTTGAAGACGGCGCGGCCGATGCCGGCACCTGCACCATCAGCAACAGCGACGTCACCATGGGCGTCAAGGGTGAGACGTTCCAGATCTCCCTGCGCGACGCGAACGGCGACAAGATCACGGGGCTGCTGTGGGTCTCGAGCGACCTGTCCATCTGCTCGGTCGACGGCACCGGCGTCGTCAAAGCCGAAGGCAGCGGCACCGCCTACGTCTCCACCACCTACAACGGCGTCAGCTACCAATGCATCGTCCGCTGCAACCTCCAATAAAAAAGGCTCCCCTCTCAGGGGAGCTGGCTCGGCGCAGCCGAGACTGAGAGGTTGTCGCAGATTTGCAACTGCTGACGCCTCCGGCGGCCCCTTCTTTTCCGTCTTGCCGGAAAAGAAGGGGGAGAAAAGGGGCGCTTGGATGCGTTTGGTGCGTCCTGCATCTGCATTCAGGTGAGCCCTAATGTTTCAATCTGGCGTTCCACTCGATAGTCACCTCACGGATATCTTGGTACGCGCCGCCTGATACGGTACAACAAATTTGTGAGCAGTTGCCTTAGAATATTTGCCGTCAATAGAAGGTGCAGCCTGCGTTTGTCAGGCTGCACCTTTTTGCATTGGATTTTATTATTTGCTTCGCACCCTGTAGGGGCGGGGCTCTGCTCCGCCCGTTCTTCCGATGAGATCTGCAGCAGCGGGCGGAGCAGAGCCCCGCCCCTACAATCTGCCCTGCAAGAAGATAACATCCATCAAAATTTTGGCTGCACCTTCTATTGATGGCAATCGTTCTAAGGCAACCAGCTGCAAATTTGATACAACCTCTCAGTCAGCCTGCGGCTGACAGCTCCCCTAGGAGGGGAGCCTTGGGGGCTGCATATGAAAAAAAGAAGCTCCCTCGTGACAAGGGAGCCTCTTTTTATGCCTCCTGGCGGCCTTTTTTGCGGAACAGCATCGTGATGCACCACAGTCCGGCGATGCCGACGACGGCGTAGATCACGCGGCTGACCCCGGCGGTCTGCCCGCCGAAGATCCACGCGACCAGATCGAACCGCGCGAAGCCGACCAGCCCCCAGTTGATCGCCCCGATGATGGCGAGGATCAGACAAAGTGTGTCCATAATTCCATCTCCTTGCATAAAATCAAAGCCTGTATGCGGCCTGAGATCAAAGATAGTATGGCCCCATTTTCCCGCTTCATGCGTCCGCGGCAAAAAACTTCAAATACCTGTTGCTTTTGCGGCAGGATTTTGTATAATGAACATAGAGCCTGTTATTTTTTTAGGCTTCAACAAATTTTTTTAGTCGAGGACTGCCCTATGTATATGACCTGCCTGGACCTTGAGGGCGTGCTGGTGCCCGAGATCTGGATCGCTTTTTCCGAAGTCAGCGGCATTCCGGAGCTGTGCCGCACCACGCGCGACGAGCCGGACTATGAAAAGCTGATGCGCTGGCGCATGGACATCCTGCGCGAACATGGCCTGGGCCTTCGGCAGATCCAGGACGTCATCGCGCAGATCGACCCGCTGCCCGGCGCGAAGGAATTCTTAGACGAGCTGCGCGCGACGACGCAGGCCGTCATCGTCAGCGACACGTTTGAAGAATTCGCGCAGCCGCTCATGAAAAAGCTCGGCTGGCCGACCATCCTCTGCAACTCGCTCGAAGTTGGCCGCGACGGTATGCTCACCGGCATCAAGATGCGCTGCGAGCACTCCAAGCTCACCACCGTCCGTGCCCTGCAGTCCATCGGCTACGAGACCATCGCCTCCGGCGACAGCTACAACGATCTGGAGATGATCCTCGCCAGCAAGGCCGGCTTCCTCTTCCGCTCCACGGACAAGATCAAGGCCGACTATCCCCAGCTGCCAGCCTTCGAGACCTACGACGAGCTTCTCAACGGAATCAAAGCCGCTATGGCTTGATAATACGAAAAAAATGTGAAAGGTGATTCAAGATGAACGCATTTTTACCCGCTGATATCCTGATGCCCAAGACTGATCATATGGAGAAATGGGCCGTCATCGCCTGCGACCAGTTCACGTCCGATCAGGCGTACTGGGACCGCGTGCGCAAGAACGCCGAGGGCGCTGTGTCCACCATCAACCTCATCCTCCCCGAGGCCGAGCTCGGCACCGAGAAGGAAGCGGAGCACACCGCCGAGATCAACGCCACCATGAAAAAGTACATGGAAGACGGTGTGTTCACGGTCTATCCCAACAGCTACGTCTACGTTGAGCGTACGCTCGAGAACGGCTCCATCCGCGAAGGTCTTGTCGGCATGGTCGACCTCGATGCTTACGACTACACCCCCGGCGCGACCAGCGCCATCCGCGCCACCGAGCGCACCGTGCCCGAGCGCATCCCGCCCCGTCAGCGTGTCCGCCGCGACGCGCCCATCGAGCTGCCGCACGTGCTGATGCTCTGCGACGACCACGACAAGAAGCTCATCGAGCCGATCGCCGCCAAGAAGGACTCCCTCAAGAAGATCTACGACTTCGACCTCATGGAAGACGGCGGCCACATCACCGGCTGGCTCGTCGAGGGCAAGGACGTCGAAGACTTCAACAAGGCCCTGACCGAGTATTCCGCCACCGTCGGCGAGAAGTACACCGGCCTCAAGGGCACCCCGATGGTCTTCGCCGTCGGCGACGGCAACCACTCCCTCGCCACGGCCAAGAGCTGCTACGAAGAGCTCAAGAAGAACAACCCCGGCGTCGACCTCTCGAACCATCCGGCACGTTATGCGCTGGTTGAGCTTGAAAACATCCACGACCCCGCGCAGGTCTTCGAGCCCATCCACCGCGTCATCTTCAAGACCGAGCCGAAGAAGCTCCTCAAGGCCCTCGAAGACGCCTGCGGCGGCACCGAAGGCTTCCCGGTCAAGTGGTACATCGGCAGCGAGTCCGGCACCATCGTCCTCGACAAGAACAAGGGCGAGCTGGCCGTCGGCATCCTGCAGCATTTCCTCGATGATTACCTCAAGGAGAATGCGGGCGAGATCGACTACATCCACGACGACGACGCTCTCATCAGCTTCGCCAAGCAGCCCAACGCCATCGGCTTCCTGCTGCCTGCCATGGAAAAGAGCCAGCTGTTCCGCGGCGTCATCGCCGACGGCGTCCTGCCCCGGAAGACCTTCTCCATGGGCCACAGCCGTGAAAAGCGGTACTATCTGGAAGGCAGAAAGATCAAGTGAAGCGCATCACCGAAGGGGCCTTCGCAAAGCTCAATCTGACGCTCGACGTGCTGGACCGGCGCGCCGACGGCTACCATGACATCAAGTCCATCATGCAGACCGTTTCCCTGCATGACGACGTGCTGGTCGATCTTGGCGGCGAGGGCTGGCAGGTCCACTGCTACCGCGAGCTGCTCCCGCCCGACGCGGACGAGGATACCCCGCCCGAGCTCGTGACCTGCGGCCTGCCGCAGGACCGCGACAACCTCGCCTGGAAGGCGGCCGAGGCGTTCTACGCCCGCACCGGCCTGCCCAAAGAGGGGCTGGAGATCTTCATCAATAAGCGCATCCCGATGCAGGCCGGTCTCGGCGGCGGCAGCGCCGACGCGGCGGCCGTCCTGCGGGCGCTCAACCGCGCGTATGACGCGCCGCTGTCCATCCCCGCGCTGTGTGAGCTTGGCGCGCAGGTCGGCTCCGATGTGCCGTTCTGCGTGATGGGCGGCACGGCCATCGTGGAGGGCCGCGGCGAGCTGCTGACGAAGCTGCCGCCCGCGCCGGAGTTCTTCCTCGTCATCTGCAAGCCGGATTTCTCCGTCTCCACGCCGGAGCTCTACCGCAAGCTCGACGAGACCTTCATCGAGAAGCGGCCGGACCACAAGTCCATGCAGCTGAACCTGCAGAAGGGCGAGCTGCTCGGCATCGGCGGGAGCCTGTGCAACGTGTTCGAGCCGATCGTCATGCAGGAGCATTTTGATATCAACTATATCCGCTCCATGATGTACACCTACGGCGCCTATGGCGCGCAGATGACCGGCTCCGGCTCCGCCGTGTTCGGCATCTACGACTCGTTTGAGTACGCGACCGTCGCCTGCACGATGCTCAAGGACAAATACAGCGAGATCTTCCTGGCAAAAACGGTTTAAACCAACGAAATACCGTCCAAACTGTCTGTAAAACCAGTTTGGACGGTGTTTTTTATGAAAAAGCGAGTCGTATCCCTCATTCTTCTGGCCGCCAGCGCCCTGACCGTGACGCTCTGCGCCGTGCTGCAGGCCCAGAGCCAGCGCATGGCGGACAAGATCATCCGCCTGCACGTGGTGGCAAACTCCGATACAAGCGCCGATCAGGCCGTCAAGCTCGCCGTGCGCGATGCGGTGCTGCGCGAGGCGGGACGCGTGCTCGATGGGGCCGAGGATCCGAAGCAGGCCGTCGCGGCGCAGCTGCCCGCGCTGGAGGCCGCGGCGAACGCGGAGCTGCAGCGGCAGGGGAGCGAAGACCGCGCCCGCGTGAGCTTCCGCCGCGAGCTGTTCCCGACGCGGGAATATGATACCTTTTCGCTGCCGGCGGGCGTGTATGATTCGCTGCGCGTGACGATCGGGCAGGGGGCAGGGCACAACTGGTGGTGCGTCATCTTTCCGTCGCTCTGCGTCCCGGCCACGGCCGACGGCTTCGCCGAGGCAGCCGCCGCCGGCGGCTTCTCCACCAGCGAGATCCGCCTCCTGACCCAGGCCGACCCCGCCTACACCGTCAAATTCCGCTCCCTCGAGCTCCTCCAGGCCCTCAAATCCCGCCTCTTCGGCGAGAAATAAAAGAAAAGGCTCCCCTCCCAGGGGAGCTGGCGCGCAGCGCCTGAGAGGTTGTAGCAAATTTGCAGCTGCTTGTTGCCTCCGGCGGCCATATCTTTTCCGTCTTGCCGGAAAAGATATGGAAGAAAAGGGGCGCGGGGTTACGTTTGGGTGCATCCTGCCTCTGAATTCAGGCGGGAACCAATGTTTTGGGCGTCATTCCACACGAGAGCCATCTCACGGGCGTCTTGGTACGCGCCGCCTGATACGGGGGTATCAAATTTGCAACTAGTTTCCGTAGAATATTTGCCATCAATAGAAGGTGCAGGCCAGATTTGCCGGTCTGCACCTTTTTGCGGGGAAGTCTTCTTTATTTGCTCTGCACTCTGTAGGGGCGGGGGCCCCCTCCCCCCCCCCGTCCTGGTTTTTTCCGGGGGAT
>ERZ808240.2952-NODE-2952-length-17524-cov-11.431507_pt1 | contig 17524 bp, 11 predicted proteins | sample MGYA00521084_ERZ808240 | MGnify/ENA primary metagenome ERZ808240 (study PRJEB31516, sample SAMN03275571) | gut metagenome | biome: mammalia-associated habitat; material: feces | host: Papio cynocephalus | place: Kenya | collected 2012-08-06 ... | reverse complement strand
TTGGAGTTAAGCTCACCAAACGCTTTCGGAGTGGTGTCCTTGGTCTTGAACAATATGACCGCTGGCGAAGTTTGGCTGAAAGCCCACGCATTGCCCTTGCCATATTTCACCGCCTTAAGATAATGACTCGTGGGTATGACATCTGCTGGTGACGGATAATACATCGTGTTGCTGTATTTCACGCCATCGCTGCTTGCCGACTCCACGTCGTACATGCAATAATAATCTTTATTGGCATAATTCACAGAGTTGCTGTAGGTCTTCGTGTTGTCTATGGCGCCATGCACATTCACCACCAACTCTGAGTAAGGCGCAATGGTACTGCCGTCCTGGAAATACCAAATGCCGTTGATAGCCGGAATCCAGTCTTGGTCAGCATAATCAAGCTTTCCGCCCGACATGAACGAATGGGTTGACGCCTCGGCATTGTAAGGCTCGATGATGCCTATGCACATATTGTCGAGCGATACCGCTTCAGAAGAATTATTGTATAAGATGACGCACTTGTCCATGGCAAACTTGCCAGAGCCATCATTTTTCTGGCAACCTCCGCAATACACCTCTTTTATCAGGATTGGATTTGATGTCTGCATGACCGTGAGCTTCACGGGTAACGCGATGCCAGTATTGGCCTTTCCTATGGCTATGTCGGACAAAGAGCCATTGCACACTCGCCTGAAATAGTCGTCATCCGTGACCTTTGAGGCACTGACACTGTATATACCGGCAGGAATTTGGAAATGGGCTACGCCATTGGCATCGGTAACAGCGTCAAAGCTTTTGCCGATATTATTTGTCATCTCCACCTTGGCCGACTCTATGGCCTCGCTCAGCCGCACCTCCACGTCGTAAGTGTCAAGACGCTCATCATAGCTACACGCTGACATGGCAAACGAAACGACTAACAACAACAAGCCAAGAACATGATTTATTAATCTCTTTTTCATTAGTAATCAAGTAATGTTATTACATTAATGTTAAAGCTTTAGCCTCATGGACACTCCATAGTAGAACTTTGGTATGTATCCACTACCGTAAAGAGATGTCTCAAGGCCAGTTTGGGAGTTGCGCACCATTGCCATGTTGTTGAAGAAGTTGTTGGCATAAAACGAGAGGCTTACCCATTTGCCTATTTCCTTGGTAACGGAGAAATTGGCTGAATAATAGGAAGACACGTCTTGCGGATTAAAGAAATAAGCCGAATTGCTCCTTACGATGAGGTTGCTCAATTGGCGATAAAGCGTGGGGTCGTTCTTGCTGGCATCGAGAAAAGCCTCGGCAAATGGAATAAGCTCCGAAGGTTTGTCCCAAGTGGAGTAATACTCTGGGTATACGGCAACATAATGGTCTCTCTCGCCATTATACGCGGTTCCGAAATTATCGCCTGCCGCCTGAAGCAATATCGTATTTCTACCCTCTGAGAGATTGCGCTTATAGTTAATGAACGTGGCCTCTACTTTCATTGTCATTATAAGCCTTAGCCTTGGTATGCGAGCCGTGAGAGTGGTGTTGAGCGCACAACCCTTACTGAGCGTGCCATTACTGACCGAAGGCGTGCCAGAATAAGACGTGGAAGTGGCACTGCTACCTATATAATAACCGATAACAGGCTGGGAAGGTGAGCCTGCGACCTGGTCGCCAACACCATACGGGCTGCCGGCTATCAACGTGTTGTCAACACCTTTATAATGATAATAGTTGCCGTCGAAACGCAATGTGAGCCCAACCAAATGGGCATTGCTCACCAAAGGCATCTCGGCAATCCACTCAAGACCATAACGAGTCACAGGCGAGCCATTGACATACTTTCTGTTGGACGTGAATGTATTGTGGGTGGTGTAAGGCAAAGTCACCGATTGGCCGTTGGCAGAAGACGTGACAGTGACAATGCCAGTTTGCGAATCTACGCTATACAGACGGTCCTTGGAATCGATGCCACAATTCTCAAGAGCCGACTGCGACGTCTGATTATACGAGAACGGCGTGTAGACATTGATTGCCTGGTATGGGTTGTATGTCTTGTTGAAATATGCGGAAACGCTAAGCCTTAACTTTCTGACGTTGGCATCGATACCAAGTTCAAACTGGTTTGTATGTTGCCATTTCAGGTCACTGTTGTACTCAGCCTTTTGAACGTTCGTGTAATAAGCGTAGTATGACTTGTTTTCCGAGTTAGACCCTGGGGTGAAGACAAGCCTGTCGGCATAGTTGTCGGCAGGATACAATACCTGAAACGAAGGCAACTTCACGCTCTTGCCATAACCAGCGTGAAAGGTCAAGGTGAGGTCGCGCTTCTTGATAATGTCATAACGAGCGTTGACACGTGGCGACAGGCTTGACACATTGCCATATTCTGAGCCATTGATCATGGTTATGTCGTCACGCAAGCCAGCCACGAGAAGAAACTTGTTCTTGGAAAGCCGATCCTCAAGAAAGAGGGCGAGGTTGCGCATTGTGGGCAATTCGCTGTAATCGTAAGGCCTCCACGTGGGTGCAAGCCTCATATCCTCATAATATACTCCACGGCCGTTGTTGCGTGAAGAGTTGAGTTCAACACCTAAAGTCACCTTATTAAGCACCGAGGTTATCTTCTTGCTCCATTCCCCTTTCAACTTGAATTGGGTTGACAGAGGTTTTTGATCATTATATGAACGCACGTACCAATAACCCGTCGGGCCAAGGACAACAGAGCCGACACCCATACCGTCGGCGTAGTCTTGTGCTATGGCATAGCCATTTACTATCGTGTGAAGATAAGCTTGAGACGATGATGACGACGCGTTGGAATAATCTTCATATCTACGGTCGCTTGTGGAGATGGCCGCCAGCAAGCCTACGTTGAACACCCCCGCTTTTTGGCTATTGATGAGCCAATCGAGCTGAAGGTTTCCACGAAGCTGATTGTCGCGCTGCTTCTCATAAGTATCCTTGAAAGCGTCGGGATCGGCTTTAGAGTTGTAACCGCCAATATTACCACTAAGACTTGTGGTAAGATTGAGCGACGATCCAGCGAAGTTGAACACCTTGCCATAGGTGGCTGAAAGGATATTGCGATTGTAGGCAGTATATGGCGAAGCCAGCTTACTGAAAGAATTGGCGTGCTCGACAGAGAAATTAAGGGTACCCGCATCGTGGCTGAGCAACAACCCCTTGCTCAATGACACTTGACGGGTGTAGGGATTGACAGATGCCTCAAGAATCCATGGCGAGCGGCCCTTGCGAGTATTCACTTTCACCACTCCATTTGACACATCACCATATTCCACGCCAGGTATTCCGGCTATCACCTCAACGCTCTCTATGTTAGACGCTGAAATACTACGTGTGGATGGAGATGACGTTTCACCCATGTTGGCATTGTTGTCGAGACGCATTCCGTCTATTTCCACGGCGGTGCCAAAAGCGGCATTGCCTCGCTCTCCACTGCCAGCCCTTAGCGCGAAGCGCGAATCGTTCATCAAGGAAGAGTTAACGGCCTGTCCACCAGGCAACAGGGCTGATATGTCGCCCAAGCTCAACACTTGCGAATGGTCAAGCGTAGTACGATCCATGGTATATGTGGTGGCACCGGTAATCATTTTCTTACGAGCTGTCACCTCTACCCCTGGCACACTGAGGTTGTCTTCTTTCATCCGGATACTCTTGAGATCCGTGTCATGGTTAATGGTGAACGTGAACATACGAGTGACATACCCAAGGGTCTTCACCTCTACTGTGACTTGACCAGTTGGCACGTTGGATATTATGAACCTGCCATTGTCATCGGAGATGGCCCAAAGCTCCATGTTCAGTATTTTTATGGTGGCATAAGACAATGGTTTTTGAGTGATGTCATCAACTATCTTACCACTCACGGAAAAATGAGCCGTGTTAGCAAATGCATATGATGAAAACAAAATATAAAGCAAAAAAGTTAATGCTATCCTCATAACATATACGTATTAGCCTTTTAGTTGCAAAAGTATTGTTTTTACCTTACATACGCAATAATTGCATGGCTTAATTTATCAAACAGAGCAAAAATCACTAAAAATGATGATAATCCGGAACTGCCGAACTAACAATTTCTTATAACTATACGTTTATAAAGGTTATGCTTGATGAAAAAGATTGAACTTTCTTAATTAAAAGGGATTATAAAAAAAGCCATTGTCGTTTTTTTTTCATAATTTTGTATGCAATAAACCTACATATGGTAACCGCGAAGCAAATAAAAAAACAAAAAAGACACATAAAACAGAAAATTCAGAATGGAACCTACTCCTGTCACATCATCCAAGCGTAGCCCCATATCATGGGTGCCTACCCTTTACTTTGCCATGGGCATGCCATTCGTGGTACTCAACATGGTTTGTACCCTTATGTTCAAGGGGCTCGACATCAGCGACGCTCAAATAGCATTTTGGACATCGATAATAATGTTCCCGTGGACACTCAAACCATTGTGGAGTCCGTTGCTTGAAATCTATAAGACCAAGAAATTCTTCGTCATAGTGACGCAGATCGCCACTGGATGCGTGTTCGGCCTCGTGGCAATGGCATTGCACTTGCCCGATTTCTTTGCCGTGGCAATAGCTCTGCTTGCCGTTATCGCACTGAGCGGAGCCACGCACGACGTGGCCGCGGATGGCGTGTATATGGCCACACTGTCCACTGAAGACCAGGCTAAATACATAGGGTGGCAGGGAGCTTTCTACAACATAGCGAAAATAGCGGCAACAGGCGGCCTGGTTTACCTTGCCGGTACGCTGATAAAGCATTTCACAGGCGACGTGACAGGACTTGACGCGGCTGCCGCGGCTGCCGCCAAACACCATGGTACGGTCATGGCATGGACGACCATCATGGCAATAATAGGTGTCGTGATGGTGCTCCTTGGACTGTACCATATCAAATTCTTGCCGGCCGACGCCAAGAAAAAAGCCGAAGAGAAACCTGGATTCAAGGAAACCATGCGCGAGTTAGGCGGCGTGTTCGCCGACTTCTTCCGCAAGCGCCACATTATATATTATATTTGCTTCATCATTCTGTACCGTTTCGCCGAGGGATTCGTGATGAAGATTGTGCCACTGTTTCTCAAGGCGGATCGTGCCAGCCAAGGTCTCGGGCTCTCCGAGGAGCAGATAGGTATCTGCTACGGCACATTCGGAGCCGCGGCATTCGTAATCGGAAGCATACTCGCCGGATACTACATAGCACACCGCGGACTTCAGAAGTCGCTCTTCTCGCTCTGCTGCGTGTTCAACCTGCCATTCGTGGCCTACACGCTTCTGGCAATATACCAACCAGAGAGCCTATGGATCATTGGCGGTGGCATTGTGCTCGAATACTTCGGCTACGGATTCGGATTCGTTGGCTTGACACTGTTCATGATGCAACAGGTCGCGCCAGGAAAACACCAAATGGCACACTATGCCTTCGCCTCTGGCATAATGAACCTTGGCGTGATGTTGCCGGGCATGCTCAGCGGATTCGTGAGCGACTGGCTCGGCTATCGCGACTTTTTCATCTTCGTGCTCGCGTGCACGATTCCAGCATTCCTAATCACGTGGTTTGTGCCGTTCACATACCCTGACAAGAAAAAAAATTGTGAAACACAGGAAAGTTAAACTCTTAAACATAAACAAAATCATGAGCAAACTCATCATTTCAGGCAATCCGTTGCCAAATATGCCTTGGGAAGACCGTCCCGAGGGCGCACGCTCACCGTTGTGGCGTTGTTCGAAAAACCCAATAATACCACGCGACCTGTTGCCCACAAGCAACAGCATTTTCAACAGTGCTGTCGTGCCTTTCGGCGAGGGATTCGCCGGAGTGTTCCGTTGCGACGACACCAACCGCCGCATGGTGCTGCACGTCGGCTTCTCAAAGGATGGCGTCAAATGGAACATCAACGAGGAACCGCTGCGCTTCGAGTGCGACAACGAGGAAATAGGCAAGTGGGTATACGGTTACGACCCACGCGTATGCTTTATAGAGGATCGCTACTACGTGACATGGTGCAACGGCTACTATGGGCCTACTATCGGCGTGGCATGGACAAAGGACTTCAAGACGTTCCACCAGCTCGAGAACGCCTTCTTGCCATACAATCGCAACGGCGTGCTCTTCCCTGAGAAGATCAACGGACGCTTCGCAATGCTCTCTCGCCCGAGCGACACGGGACACACGGCATTCGGTGACATCTTCTACAGCGAGTCACCCGACATGGAGTTCTGGGGACACCACCGCCACGTCATGGCTCCAGCGGCGTTCGAGGTTTCGGCTTGGCAGTGCATGAAGATTGGTGCAGGCCCTGTGCCCGTGAAGACATCCGAAGGCTGGCTGTTGTTCTACCATGGCGTGCTGCATTCATGCAACGGCTATGTATACGCCTTCGGATCCGCATTGCTCGACCTTGAGCAACCTTGGAAGGCGACACATCGCTCAGGTCCTTACCTCATTTCCCCACAAACGCCATACGAGTGCATGGGCGACGTGCCAAACGTTTGCTTCCCATGCGCCGAGGTTCACGACTCTGAGACTGGCCGCATAGCCGTTTACTACGGTTGCGCCGACACCGTAACAGGTCTCGCTTTCGGTTACATTCCTGAGATTGTGGAGTGGACAAAGAAGAACAGCATAATCTAAGCCACAACTGAAATATACACAAAAGCCAAAAGTGGGGGTAAAACGCATATTGCGTTTTACCCCCACTTTTTATTTTCAGAATCTCATATACCATGTTCTGTTATCATGCACGCAACAAATAGAATAAAATAAAAAAGCAGATTGCAAAACCGACATGTCAGTTTACGCAATCTGCTTTAATTATTCACTGAATCCTTCTGCCCTTATTAGGCAGAAAGACATAACATTTTAAGTTTAGAGCTTTGGACCAGCAGCCACGAGAGCCTTACCAGCCTCGTTGCCCTCATACTTCTTGAAGTTCTTGATGAAGCGAGCAGCGAGATCCTTAGCCTTCTCATCCCACTCAGAAGCGTTCTTGTAGGTGTCGCGAGGATCAAGGATGTCCTTGTTCACGCCCTCAAGCTCTGTAGGAACGACGAAGTCGAAGTAAGGAATGGTCTTCGTAGGAGCCTTGTCAATCTCGTGATCGAGAATGCGGTCGATGATACCACGTGTATCACGGATAGAGATACGCTTGCCAGTACCGTTCCAACCAGTGTTCACGAGGTAAGCCTTAGCACCGCTCTTCTGCATGTGCTTAACGAGTTCCTCAGCATACTTTGTTGGGTGCAACTCCAGGAATGCCTGACCGAAGCAAGCTGAGAATGTAGGAGTAGGCTCTGTGATGCCACGCTCTGTGCCAGCCAACTTAGCGGTGAAGCCAGAGAGGAAGTAGTACTTTGTCTGCTCAGGGCTAAGGATAGACACTGGAGGCAGTACACCGAATGCATCAGCAGAAAGGAAGATTACCTGCTTTGCAGCTGGGCCCTGGCTCTCAGGACGCTGTATGTTCTTGATGTGATAGATAGGATATGACACACGAGTGTTCTCTGTCACGCTCTTGTCTGCGAAATCGATCTTGCCATTCTCGTCCACTGTGACGTTCTCAAGAAGAGCGTCGCGTGTGATGGCACCATAGATGTCAGGCTCAGCGTCCTTATCAAGGTTGATGACCTTTGCGTAGCAGCCACCCTCGAGGTTGAAGATACCCTTGTCGTCCCATCCGTGCTCATCGTCACCGATGAGGTTACGCTTAGGATCTGTAGAAAGAGTGGTCTTACCTGTGCCTGACAGACCGAAGAAGATAGCGGTGTTCTCACCGTTCTTATCAGTGTTTGCAGAGCAGTGCATAGAAGCGATGCCACGAAGTGGGAGGAAGTAGTTCTGCATAGAGAACATACCCTTCTTCATCTCACCACCGTACCATGTGTTGATGATGACCTGCTCTTTGCTTGTCACGTTGAACACAACGGCTGTCTCTGAATGGAGGCCAAGTTCCTTCCAGTTCTCAACCTTAGCCTTAGATGCGTTGTAGACAATGAAGTCTGGCTCCTGTTCGAAGTCGGCCTCTGTCTTTGGACGGATGAACATATTTGTCACGAAGTGAGCCTGCCATGCTACCTCAACGATGAAGCGAACCTTCATGCGAGTGTCGCGGTGTGTGCCGCAATAACCATCAACGACATACAGCTTCTTGTTGCTCAGCTCTTCTTGTGCAATCTTCTTGACAGCTTTCCAAGCCTCAAGGCTCGCGCGGTGGTTATCGTTGTGATACTCCTCAGAGTCCCACCATACGGTGTCGTGTGAAGTGGCATCGTCAACGATGAACTTGTCCTTAGGAGAACGACCAGTGTAAATACCTGTCTTGCAGCTCACTGCGCCAAGCTCGGTCTCTACGCACTTGTCGAAGCCCTCAAGGCCTTCCTTTGTCTCCTCGTTGAACAGAACCTCGTAAGAAGGATTGTACAGAACCTCAGCAGTACCTGTCTGGATTCCGTAGCTTGCCAATACTGATTTGTCAAACTTTGCCATTTTTGTAAAATGTATTAGTTGTTAATAATGTGACTTTCTGTTTTCGATGGCAAAGGTAGCAAAACTTACAGGCACGGCAAAAAGTCTTGCGCGTTTTTTCGCGCGTTCTAAAACTTTTTTAGGTTAAAGAAATTAAAACCGTCCCATCTTGGTTCGTTTTGCTAAACGCAGTTGTCATTGCGAAGATAACTTTTGCCACTTTTTGCCTGTTCAAACTTATATTTTGCTTAACTTTGCAATATGAAACTATAAACAATAGACAATCAACTTAAATATAAATATGATAGAGGTCGTAAATATTTCCGATATCAACAGCATTGTTGGCCAATATATCGCCGAGATGCGCGACAAGGATTACCAAAGAAACCGCTTGCTTTTCCGCAACAATATACGACGCGTGGGCTGGTATGAAGCCTTTGAAGTGTCCAAACAGCTCCACTACGAGACACGTGACGTGGTCACGCCCTTAGGTGTCTCCAAGGTCAACGTGCCATCAGACAATGTGGTGCTCGCCACCATTTTCCGCGCGGGCCTGCCATTTCATGAGGGTTTCCTTGACGTTTTCGACCATGCCGGCAACGCTTTCGTGTCGGCCTACCGTGAATATACCGACGCGGAGCACCACGAGGTGGGCATACACGTGGAGTATCTCGCCACGCCTTCCATAAACGAAAAGACGCTCATCATAGCCGACCCGATGCTTGCCACGGGTGGCAGCATGGAACTTGGCTACAAGGCTTTCTTGACAAAGGGCATGCCAAAGCGCATACATGTTTGCTGCGTGATAGCCACGGTAGAGGGGATTGAACACATTAAAAAGGTATTCCCAGATGACAGGACGACCATATGGTGCGCGGCCATAGACCCTGGCATGAACGAACACAAGTATATAGTGCCTGGCTTCGGCGACGCTGGCGACCTATGCTATGGCGACAAATTATAACGTTTCACCATGAAGACATACGACTACTTGATTGTTGGCTCCGGACTCTTCGGGGCGACGTTTGCCCATTTTGCCCGTATGCAAGGCAAACGATGTCTGGTCATCGACAAGCGTCAACAGCTCGGTGGCAATGTCTATTGTGAACGTGTGGAAGGCATCAACGTGCACAAGTATGGCGCGCACATATTCCACACGTCCAATAAAGAGGTATGGGATTTCGTCAACGATCTCGTGCCGTTCAACCGATACACCAACTCGCCGATAGCCAACTTCCATGGCAAGCTCTTCAACCTGCCATTCAACATGAACACCTTTCACCAAATGTGGGGATGCTCCACGCCTTCGGAAGCAAAAGAGATAATCCACTCGCAATGCGAGGACGAAATCAAGCGGCAAATAGAATCGGGCAAGCGACTTGCCACTGGGCAAGCGACTGACAGGCTCAACCTTGAGGAACAAGCACTATCGCTTGTGGGACGCGACATATACAAGACCTTGATAAAGGAATACACCGAGAAGCAATGGGGACGTGAGTGCAAAGACCTGCCAGCTTTCATAATCAGGCGGTTGCCACTAAGGTTTACTTTCGACAACAACTATTTCAACGACTCTTACCAAGGCATCCCGACAGGCGGTTACAACAACCTGATTGGGCGACTGCTCGATGGCGTGGAGACGAAGGTCGGCGTCGACTTCTTCAATTCGGAGTATCACGACTGGCAAAACCACGCGCGCAACCTCGTGTACACCGGGCAGATAGACGAATTCTTCAACTTTAAGTTAGGGCATCTCAACTGGCGCACAGTGAGTTTCAAGACACGCGTGGAGAACACGCCCAACTTCCAAGGAAACGCTGTAGTGAACTACACCTCCCACGACGTGCCTTACACGCGCGTCATAGAGCACAAGCATTTCGAGATGTTCGGCGAGCAGGTTTACGAAAACCCGTTGACAGTAGTCAGCGAGGAATATTCCACGGAATATAAACCTGGCATGGAGCCTTACTATCCCGTGAACGACGCTAAAAACAACGAGATGGCAAATGAATACAGATCGTTGGCTGCAAGCCTTGCCAATCCTGAGTCGCCAACAAGACCCGACGAGGGCAAGGTAATATTCGGTGGCAGACTTGCCGAATACAAATACTACGACATGGCCCCCGTCATCAGCAAGGCCATGAAAATGCTTACATTTTAGAGCATAACAAACTAATAATCAGTACAATATAATAGCAAAGCGGACAACCATAGAGATGACGTCGCGTTTACGCTTGAATCGCGTCGCGTTTACGCTTAAACCGCATCGGCTTTACGGCGTAAACGCGACGCGATTTAAGCGTAAAGCCGATGGAAGAAAATTTCATCTAAAATATGCCTTAAAAACAGGCAGACGCAATTAAAATATATTAACTGAATTTATTGAAACATACATCTTTTATAATGTACTTTTGCAAAGCGTTTGAAAGGCCTGCGTCGTTTCAAATGAAACGGCCATGGATTTTAACGCCACAACGAGACATGACAAACGATGATATATCCAAAGAATTTTGAGACTAAAATAGGATTCAACGAGATAAAGGACAAGGTGGCAAGCTTTTGTCTGTCTACGCTTGGCAAAGGCGTGGTCGAGGAAATGACATTTTCCAACGACGCCGAAACCATTAACACGTGGATGGAAGAGATTCGCGAGATGAGACAGATTGAAGAGCAGGACGACTTCCCGTTGGCTTTCTTTTTCGACGTGCGCGACAGCTTGAAAAGGCTGAGGCTGCAAAACACGTGGATAGAGGAAAGCGCGCTCTTCGACATTAGGCGTTCGCTGAAGACCATCGACGACATAGTGGCATATCTCTATCGTGGGGAGGAAATGCCCGGACAAGATGATGACGACAGCGACGTGACGCTGAAGAAGTGGGACTACCCTGCCCTACACGACATTGCCGACGGAATCGCCACATTTCCCGTCATCATACAGCAGATAGACCAAATCATAGACAAGTTTGGTCACATCCGCGACAACGCCTCACCCGAACTGCTCAACATACGACGCGAGTTGGCAAAGACCAACGGGTCGGTGTCGAGAATCTTAAACAGTATTCTCCGCACGGCCCAAAGCGATGGCATAGTGGACAAGGATGCCGCGCCAACAATGCGCGACGGCCGCCTCGTCATACCAGTGGCACCGGGATTGAAAAAGAAGATCTCGGGTATCGTGCACGACGAAAGCGCGACAGGGCGCACCGTGTTCGTGGAGCCCACCGAGGCCGTGGAGGCAAACAACAAGATTCGCGAACTGGAGATCGAGGAGCGAAAGGAGATAATACGCATCTTGTCGAAAATGGCGCAGCGAATACGGCCACATGTCAGGGAAATGCTCGACTCGTATGACTTTCTTGCCAAGATAGACTTCATACAGGCAAAGGCAAAATTGGCAAAGGACATGGATGCCTTTGAACCAGCGGTTAAAGAATCGCCTTACATAGACTTCATACGAGCACGCCACCCGCTGCTTGAGGCGCATCTCAATGGTGAGATTGTGCCTCTCGACATCATGCTCACCCCCGAGAAGCACATCCTCATAATATCCGGGCCTAACGCTGGTGGCAAATCGGTATGCCTTAAGACCACTGGACTGTTGCAATACATGCTTCAATGTGGACTTAGCGTGCCCGTGGACGGAAGGAGCAAATGTGGAGTCTTCGACGACATAATGATAGACATAGGCGATGAGCAAAGCCTTGAGAACGACCTGTCCACCTATTCATCGCACCTCCTGAACATGAAGAACATGATGAGGCAGGCATCCAGCAAGACTCTGATTCTCATCGACGAGTTTGGCACTGGAACGGAACCGCAAATAGGCGGGGCAATAGCCGAGAGCGTGCTCTCGCAGTTTTGCGACAGGCAGGCGTGGGCGGTAATCACGACCCACTACCAAAACCTCAAGCACTTTGCCGATGCCCACGATGGCGTGGTCAACGGTGCCATGCTCTACGACCGCCACGAGATGCGCCCTCTCTTCCAGCTTGCGATAGGTAGGCCTGGCAGCTCGTTTGCAATAGAGATAGCGAGGAAGATAGGCTTGCCAGAACAGGTGATAAGGCAAGCCTCGGAGATAGTAGGCTCAGACTATATCCAGAGCGACAAATACCTGCAAGACATTGTTCGCGATAAGCGCTATTGGGAACAGAAGAGGCAGACTGTGCACCAAAAGGAAAAGGAACTGCAACAACGCATAGAACAATACGAGAAAGACATTGCCGATGTCTCTGCCGAACGAAAGGCGGTGATAGCCAAGGCAAAGCAAGAGGCAGAGGAACTGCTCAAGGAAAGCAACAAGCGCATTGAGAACGCCATAAGGGAGATTCGCGAGCAGCAAGCTGCCAAGGAAGAGACAAGAAAGATTCGTGCCGAACTCGACTCCTTCAAAGAGGATGTAGCAGACGACAATTGGGAGAACTCATCAAAGAAGAAGAAGTCGGCTGGACTCATTTCCGACGAGGATTTCCAGAAGAAAGTGGAGCAGCTGAAAGCGAGGAAACAACGCCGCGAGGATCGCAAGAAGACAAAAGGCAAGGACGAGGAGAAAGCTGCAAACGCCTTGAGAAACGCGGCCGTCAAATCAAAGGTCGTAACAGACAGGCCAATAGCAGTGGGCGACAATGTACGGCTGAAAGGCTTGCGCTCGCAAGGCGTGGTGGAGCAATTGTCGGGCAAGACAGCCACCGTGCTTGTGGGCGACTTGCGAACCAAGTTGCCCGTATCGCGCATCGAGCTCGCGACACAAGACGTTTCCACGACCAATTCCACAGATGCGCCCAAGAGCAAGATGGACACTATAAAGGAGGGACTTCAAGCCTTCAACGTTTCGCACGTGACGCAAAACACCATCGACGAGCATAGAAAGGACTTCCATCCAGACCTCGATGTCAGGGGTATGCGTGGCGATGAGGCTTTGCAAGCTGTGAGATATTTCATAGACGATGCCGTGCTCATGGGCGTGCAACGCGTACGCATACTCCACGGAAAAGGCAATGGCATACTTCGCTCGCTCATCCGACAATATCTCTCGGCTGAACCGACAGTAACCAACTACCACGACGAGGACGTGCGTTTTGGCGGAGCCGGCATCACCGTGGTCGACTTCTGAGCCTTGAATATTTTTCCATTGATTGTTTACCCAAACAAGGAAATTCAGAACCTGCGAAACAAAAGCCTTAGACGGCGCGAACGGAGTATCATCCGCGAGCCGTCCAAGGCTTCTTTCTTATAATGCGTCTCCAGGTCGTCTATGCCATAGTCGCGAAACAGGCTGGGATCGGTGACAGGCTTGTTGCCGCCGTCACCCAACGTCTCCTCATGTCCTTCGCTGGTATAGGGCGAGAACAACGTCAGGCTGTCAGCGTCTTGCTTGAAACGGAAATAGAAAGAAGCCGAACCGCCCTGCAACTGCAACAAGCGCACTTGGAAAGACCAAAACATTTTCTCGCCAGACACGTCAAGCGAGCCACCAGTGGCGAGAGTGTCTATTCGCTCCAAATGCCAAAAGCCATCGAGCTTGCCATTGTCACTTGTCTCCAAGTCGCACGACATGAGACAGGTAGAAGCCATGACCATCACGAGTAATCTTATAATTTTACCCATTGTCGCGAAGCCTTTCCCTTAATTTACCACTGCGCCGCATGTAAGCCATCAGCAACAGCACACTGGCAAAGCCCACAAACAGCGAAACCATATAAGATATGTTGGCAAAAGAGTCGTAAAGACCATGAAGCACGGCAGGCACCAATATGGCGAGAAACCATAAGGCGTGGCGGTAACGCGGGTAAAGCCCTGCCATGCCGAGATAATAGCCAGCTATGCCACACCAAATGGCATGGAGAAAAGGCAATGAGGTGAGACGGGCAATGTTTAGCACGAAAGCCGTGGTGTAATCGGCGCGAATGTTTATGGTGGTCTGGTATTGCACGCCCTCAAAAACGCCAAACGCTATACCGGCGACAAGTCCAAAATAGACCATCGTCTGGGGCAACATGGGCTCACGGCTGCGGCGCTGAAGAATGAGGAGCGGTATCATCTTGGTGAACTCTTCGGTAAGTCCCACGCCAAGCACGTAGCCAATGACGCTAAATGGAAACGCCGCGTCGGTGAAGACATTGAAGAAGTTGAGCCTGTGCAGCGTGCCAAAGATGAGGAACACTCCAGCTTGGGTCAGGAAGAAAGTGGTGACGGTTGTCTTGGCGTTTACCTGCCGCGTGCTAAACAACCAGGCGAAGAACAGCCCCCAAATAGTGGCGAAATAGAGCGACACCACATAGAACACCAAGATGCCACCAATGGGCAACAGCATGATGACAGACAGCGACAAGCCCGCTATCGCAAGAATGAGCAATCGCTTGTCTTCAAGGAGCGAGTGCCGACTGATGTCCTCGCGAGGCAGAATGAGGTCGCGCCCCATGTGCGACAACTGGTTAAGCAAGGAGCCATTGCTCTTGACCTTCGGACTAAAGCCTTTACGCGACAAGAGTTGCTTTACAGTACCATCCTCACCAGTGTCGGCATCACGCGCCTTGTCGTTGAGCAAAAGCCTGCCCTCCTCAACATATCTTGCCACTATGGACTCATCGTACGGCCCATAATCTCTCGTGTTTCTTGTTATTATAAGCATATATCAACAATTACTGATATTGCAAATATAACACACATTATCCAATCCCACAACACCATATGGAAGAAAACAAGAAAGAATTTGGATTTTTAGAAAAAAAACTCTGAAAAATTTGTTTATTACAAGAAAAAGGCATACCTTTGCACTCGCTTTACAAGACAGGCAGACTTCAAGGTCTGATACATTTGTAAGATACTTTTTGGACTTGTAGCTCAGTTGGTTAGAGCAACAGACTCATAATCTGGAGGTCATAGGTTCAAGCCCTATCTGGTCCACATTAATAATGAAGCAGTTACGAACAACGTAACTGCTTTTTTCGTATAGCTGCGTAAACAATGCGTAAACAAACTGTCCAGAGTTGGAGATGTTTACGCAATGATATTCTGTAAAACTCAGCAACCATATAATCAAAAACTGCAAGGCAAGCATTCTTGCCCACATTGCCGTTGGGGAAATATCATCGGGCAAGAGATTAGTTTTTACAATCTCCGCCTTGTCCTTATCCACTGAATAACGTATGGCATTTGAGCCATGGCTAATAACCTTTGCTTTTGCTATCATATCTGTTGTATATTCTATTGGGGTAAGTATTTCTCTACCCCAGTTCGGGATAAGTTATTACTCAAAATTAAAGAAGAGCCTACAAAAATCATATTCAGCTTAATTTTCCGGTTGCTGATTTCTTATAAACAATAAAGGCGAACATGAAGGCATGGCTTATGGCCAGCCCCTATAAGAAATCACCTTTCAAGGAAAACTATTTTACATGAGTGTTTAATCATATAGTACAAAGGAGAAAAAACATGAAAAGAGTATTCAATCTTTTGGTAGTAGACGAGAGTGGCAGCATGAGCATCATCAGGCACAACGCATTGGTGGGCATCAACGAGACCTTGACCACCATCCAGAAAATGCAGAAGACGCACAAGAACTTGGAGCAGCGTGTTACGCTCATCACCTTCGACAGTAACCATAAGAGTCTGCTTTATGACAATGTGAATGCATATCAAGCCAAGCCTTTGACGGCTAAAGATTACAACCCTTGCGGCGCCACTCCTCTATACGATGCCATAGGCATGGGTATCGCCAAGATAAACGCACAGGCAGGGAATAACGACAGCGTGCTGGTTACTATTATCACAGACGGTGAGGAGAACTGTAGCGAGGAGTACAGCCTAAAGATGATCAAGAACCTAATCGAGAAACTCAAGAAGCAGAACTGGACCTTTACTTTCATCGGTACCGATAACCTCGACGTGGAGAGTATAGCAATGGGCATGGGCATCGACAATCATCTCCAGTTTGCCGAAGATGAGGCTGGCACTCAGGCAATGTTCAAAAGGGAGAACCTTGGGAGGATTCATTTCTGTCGGAGTATAGCGACGAATCGCTCGATAGAAGCAGGGAGCTACTTCGATGAGAACTTGATGGCTAAGATTCAGTCTATGCAAGGCGACGAATCGCTCGATGAAAGCAAGGAGCTACACGATGAGAAATAACGTCCCCGTGATAAGCATATATTAAGTATCTCACAACATTAGGCTGCGCTAACGGCATGACGGGCAAAACACATGAAAAAGACGTATATTTCTTTAATGGCGATTCTCTTTACTTTCGATGGTGCCACTCATCGCTTATTCATCTGACGATGCACTATCGACAGAAGCATCAAGACTAACATTTTAGAAATATCCTGAATACAAGACGGTGATTACTTGCAAAAGAGTTGAACAAGAAAAACAAAAGAGCTGCACGAAGCTTCGCGCGGCTCTTTTGTGTATTAGACAGTGTGTATTTTTTCTTTTTCGGCAAAGGATTCGTATATTCGTTTCATATCTTCTGGCAAGTAGTTTATCACTTTAGTCCTTATCTCTTGTGGAATGTCGAAGCGGGCTTCGGCGATACTGCCGACTATGGCGCCGATGGTATCGCTGTCACCACCATGAGAGATAGCCAGGCGGATGGCATCCTCAAAACTTTTCGATTGAGCGATGAGGTTGAAAGATAAGGGAACGGCACCCATGCAGGTTTCGTCGAACACTCCCTTGGGATAATTTCGAGTGTCGAAGTCGGTATAGTAGCTTTGTGCTATCTTCTTGAATCCTTCAATAGCCTCGTCTTTTGGCAAGTTCTCTTCCTTTGCCTTGCGGAAATGTCAGGTAGCATGAGCCACGGCTTTCGCTCCCTTGATTCCTTCGGGATGGTTATGGGTAGGTAGGGCTGTCTTCTCGGCCTCTTCCAAGACTTGCGACAAGTCGTCGAAAAGCCAAGCGACAGGAGATACTCGCATCGCCGAGCCATTGCCAAAACTATTGTATGGCTGTGGATTATCAGAATGAACCCAAGCGGCGAATCTTCCGCCGTATGCTCCCTTGGGGTTGGGATAGCGGCGGCACCAGTCGTGCAAGCTTTCCTGGTAGCTTCGCTTGTTTA
>ERZ808240.2951-NODE-2951-length-17529-cov-13.243161_pt1 | contig 17529 bp, 13 predicted proteins | sample MGYA00521084_ERZ808240 | MGnify/ENA primary metagenome ERZ808240 (study PRJEB31516, sample SAMN03275571) | gut metagenome | biome: mammalia-associated habitat; material: feces | host: Papio cynocephalus | place: Kenya | collected 2012-08-06 ... | reverse complement strand
GGCGTATAGAACTCACCGCCCTTTGTGCCGGAGTTGAGCGCATACATCTTTATCAGATGCTCATAGCAAATGCCGAACACGTCAAGTCCACTCTCAATGTATGTCGTGAAGTTGAGGTCGCGCACACTTTCGAGCAGTGTGGTGAGCAATTCGTTACGTTCTGTGACAGTCGTTCCAAGTCCGTTGTCGTTGGTGTTGAAGTTGCTGAACAGACCTTTTACGTCGTTTTCGCTCGGCTTGCCGATGGCACTCTGTTCAATAGCCTTGAAATTGTTGGCAAGCGTGGTGTTTAGCTCCGTGTTTTTGGATGCTCCGTTAGCTACATTTATGAAAAGCTGCGATGGAAGAATATAAAAGCCCTTGGCGTTGATGATTTGGTCGCGTGCGTTCTCAGCCATCTCGTCGCTCATGTGGGCATAGTCTGGGTTAGGCACTCCGGCATCTGCCATAAGCTGATTGCAATAGTCTGTGATGTTTTCCGAGATGAAACGATAGAACAATGCACCGAGCGTATAGTCCATAAACTGCACTGGCGACACCTTGCCGCCATGCACAAGGTTGGTCGCCATTCGCCAAATCAACGAACCAAGCTCATTTTTAAGTTCTTCAGTATTTTTTGATATTGCCATTATGTTGTCAAATGAAGAGTTAATATAATTATGCAAATTTACGGTTTTTATGCCAGATTTTAGAATGAATCTGTTGCTTTAACATTAAATTAAGGTACAGGAAGATACATTGTAGTCATTTATTCTTCAAAAGAACAAGTCTTTTATGTCTTTTGCTACTCTTGATCCTCTCTGTACCTTTGCACTCAAAAACAGCATATTATGCCAGATACACTAACATTTACATCCGTCCACACCCTCCCCGGCACCAACAAAGCAGCTGCCTTCACTCCCAAGACCAGTGAAGTCTTCAAGGAGGAGCACAACATCGCCCCAGTATTCATCTCCGAAAAGATGCAATACATCCCATGGGGCGCCGACAACCAGATGCCTTATAACATCATCGACCTCATCGAGTCCGATGAAACTCTCGCCACCTGCCAGATGTTCAACGCCGAAGTCTGCTACGGCAGTGGCCTTGTCTACGACACGAGCGCAGCCACCGCACAGACAACATCCCAAGTGGACGACTTCCTCGCCGATAACGACCTCCCCACATATTTCCTCGGTGTCTGCCAGGACTTCAAACACTTCGGCTTCGCCGTAAGCGTCATCATCCTCAATGAAGACGGCTCGCGCATCGTCAGGCTCGCCCGAAAGCAAGCCTGTTACGTCCGCTTTGCCCCGGCTGACAAGAACGGCATAATCCCTTACATTCTCTATGCCAACTGGCGCAACACTCCTTCCCCGGAGGACATCGAGCGCATCGAGTTGTTGAATCCTCAATCCCCTCTCTCGGATTTGCAGCAGCGGTTAAGCAAAGGAAAAACAAAGAACAACGCTAATCAGAATTCTTCATTCTTCACTCTTAATTCTTCATTCTCAAACCGCAAGTTTGCGGTTTTGAGTCGTGTCCCCACTCCCGACAACACCTATTACCCCATCCCTTATTATGCCGCCCTTTTCAAGGGCAAGTGGTACAACATCAAGCAGCTCATCGGCATCGCCAAGGAAGCCAAGCTAAAGAACTCCGCCCCAATTAAATACCACATCGAGATTGCCAACAGCTTTTGGAACAACATCTTCAAAGTCGAGGGTATCACCGACAAAGTGAAGCAGCAGGAACGAGTGAACAAGGAGAAGGACAACATCATCAATTTCCTCACGGGCATGGAGAACAGCGGCAAGGTCTTGTTCTCCACGTTCTATGTCTCACCGAACGGCGAGGAACAACACGATGTGGTCATCAACAAGATTGAGACAGACAAGGAGGGCGGCGACTGGGCGACGGACATCATCGAGGCGGTGAACATGATGTGTTTCACAATGCGTGTCCACTCCAACCTCGTCGGCTCTGTTCCCGGCAAGACGCAAACCAACAATTCGGGTTCCGACAAGCGTGAGCTGTACACCATCGCACAGGCTCTGCAAAAACCGTATCATGACCTACTTTTCAACGTCCATCGCCTTATCATCCGTTTCAACAACTGGTCAGCGGTCAAGCCCGACTGCCCTTTCATCCAGCTTACCACTCTTGACGAGAACAAGGATGCCAAGCAGGTAAGCACCGAAAAACAGAACACTCCCCCCGACAACAAAAATGATTAGTTCTCCCAGCTCTCCCAGTACTCACAAAAAAAATTAGTAATCATGTCAGCTTTAATCCCCGACAACACCACCTTATTAAAGTACATCCCCAACACCCTCAAAGCGGTTGCCGGGGAAACGTCCCTTTACGACAAAATCCAGTACCACCTTCTCCATGCGGAAACGTGGCTTACTGACACGTTTGTCTCCACCGACACTATGTCGCGAATCAAAACTTACTCCGACATCACACCGCTTCTCCACTTCTGCCGCATCATCGTAGCATCAGAAGCCATGCTCCATGCCATCCCCCAGTTGGATCTCATCCTCACCCCCAACGGCTTCGGCATCGTCAGCAACCAAAACATCGCCCCGGCTTCCAAGGAGCGCATCGAACGACTTTTATCATCCTTGGAGAAAACCCGTGATGACGCCCTGCAAACTATCCAACCGATGCTTCTCGAAGCTCACCACTGGCTCAACTCGAAACCTTACAACTTCTTCGCCAAGACGATGTTCCCGACTCTCGACATCGTTCAGAACCTCGGTTTTAACGACCATATTTGGCTGAAATACACCGATATCCGAAACCAGCTTATCATCATCGAGGATAAACTCGCACGTGATTATTTTTCTGAAAGTTTAATGGAAACCCTTCGGAAATGTATCATAAGGAACGACTTTTCTAAATCTCCTGATTCAAATGCCTATCTGAAATTAAGCAACCGGATTCGTTCGATTGAGTTCTCAATCCTGAGAACGGGCGAATTCCCAACACCGTCCATCATCGATGCCGTCAATTTCATACGTACTTCCAAGAGCTACGTCTTCCTAGAATGGAAGAACTCTGACACCTTCAATCTCTTTAAAGACTACGGATATAAAAATAAAAAAGAGTCTAGTGGATATTTCTTCTAAAATATTTTATAATTTTGCAGCATAAATAAATTAATAATCAAGATATGAAAAAAATATTTATATTTTTCACTTTACTTCTTTTGATTGTTTCTTGTTCAAAAGACGGGTCTAATGATCCTGTTATTCCTGATGATACAACACAAGCAAATGATGTTTACTATGTAAAGTATGAAGTAAAAATGTTTGTACCAAGCCGTTTTAAACAAGTTATTTCATACACAACAGAAAAGGGACAAGAAAGCACATCTACAACATCATCAACATGGGAAGGTACATATGGACCTTTCAAAAAAGGTCAAACAGTAAGATTATCCGCAACTCCAACTGCTCAATCAAGCAAAGAAAGTACAAACTTCGTTAGAATATATGTTAGCTGTAACAATTCACCATTCGGTATAAAAAGTGAGAAGACAGCAGATAATAATAACGGACTTTCAACAGAATACACTTTAAAATAACTTTTGTCTTTTCCTCCATACCAATGCTTCCATACCTTTGCCGTATGGAAGCATTTTTCAATATATCTCTCCCCACTGATTGGCAGTCCCTCTCTGACCGCCAACTCCAATATTTCTTCCACCTCCTTTCCAAGGACTACCCAATGGAAGAAATCCAAACTATTTGCCTTCTCAAATGGGCAAACCTCTCTGTGTGTTGCCGTTTCAAGGGAAACACCCTCATCAAGCACGGCAAAAATGAAGCATGGCTCTCAACACGTCAAATCCAGTCCGCCACCGCAACTCTGGATTTTCTAAGGTCATTTCCTCCATTCCCCACACGCATCACGAAAATCGGCAAGGCGCAAGGCATCGCTGCCGATTTTCAGCAAATCCCGTTCTCCACTTTCATCGCAGTGGATAATTATTACCAAGGCTTTCTCCACACCAAAAACATCAACATCCTAAAAGATGCCGCCCCTTTGCTCTACCCAAAAATCAAGCAGCGTAAACTCACCACCGCCCATCTCTTCGGCATATTCTACTGGATTGCCGCGCTGAAGCAGTACTTCGCCCGTCAGTTCCACCACTTCTTTACAGCATCCCCAATCGTGCCTTCAAACCTCCTCGGCAATTTCCCCAACACCGCCGAGGAAGTCAAGAACGCCATGAACGCCCAGATTCGCGCCCTCACTGGTGGCGACATCACCAAAGAGAGCGCAGTCCTCGCCATGGACACGTGGCGAGCCCTGACGGAGTTAGATGCAAAAGCCAAGGAGGTCGAGGACTTCAAGCGTAGCACCAAATAGCATAATACTTCAAAAGTGTATTTGTCCTATTAGTCCCATCTGTCCTAAGCAGAACATCAGTTCTCCCATTACTCCCAGTTCTCTCATCTTTTTTCAATCTTTCAATCTCTCAATTTTTCAATCTTTCATTTTTTCAATTTTTCAATCTTTCCACTATGACGCAACAAAAGCATATTACTCCCCTCTCCCACGGGGAGGGGTTCGGGGGTGGGGCCTGGAATGCCGCCGTCTTCTTCCAAACCCTCACATCCACCAACAAATTCGCCCAAACCAAAGAATTTGTCTTCGCCAAGGTCAGCGGTCTTGACGGCTTCGAGGAAGCTCTCAACCAGCTCCAATCCGCCACCGCCATCGTCGCCGTGTCGGACATCAGTCAAGGCTACATCGAAGTGAACAACAGTCCCCACACAAGGCGAGTGAAGACTGTCTTCCTCGCCATGCGTCACGCTCTCGGCGACATGACCGCCCGACAAGCGTGTATGGACTCCATGCGCGAGTTGTTCCGTCAGTTCATGAGCAAGTTGATTTTGGAGAAAACAAGGTTAGAACAAAACAGCATCTACCTCGATCCACGTATCAGTTTCCAAGAAATAGACCAGTATTTCTTCTCCGGCTGCGCATGCGCTTTCTTTCAAATTGCAGTAGACACCTTTACCGACCTTCGTTATGACCCCACAGAATGGCAATGACCAAACCCAGCAGGAGCGCGAGAAATTCGTTCTTGCCTTCAACGACACGATGCTGAAGATATGGAAGGAGCAAATCACTCTCCTCGGTGTCATCGACACCGGGAGGTTGCTCAACAGTCCCAAGTCCCTCCCCGTAAGAGCCGATGGCAGATTCATCGAAATTGGACTTAGTCAAACATTTCTTGAATACGGCCTTTGGCAGAACTATGGCACCGGAAAAGAGGTTCCAAGAGGTAATAATGGCGACATCGGCCGCGACCGCAAGCGCAAAAAGAAACCATGGTTCTCTCGCAAATACTACGCCTCTGTAATGAACCTCCGTGATTTCCTCTCCGAAAACATCGCCAACGAGTTTGTCGGTATCGTCGCCCAAGCCCTGGACGACAAGCACCTCCGCTACAATCACTGATTGTAGGAAATTCCAGTTCTCGCAGTTCTATCATTTTTCAATTTTTCAGTTACACAAAGATTCAATAATTCTCCAATTCTCAATGGCGAAGCCACAATTCTACATTCTACACTCTAAATTCTAAATTCAATTTCGTCTTTTCTTCATCAATTCCACCAAATTATATTTGCAATAAAAAATCATGGACATCTCTTCTCTCACTAATCTAATCTCCTCTTTCCGCAACGAAACTCAAGAGGAAAGTATTTCTCCCGAAGTCCTCGGCGCGCTTCTCCAGCGCATTGCCGACGTCATCGCCAACACCGCCCAACAGTCGGACGTGGCGAGCCTTGCTGCATGGCGCACGGCGCTGCAAAATCTCGGATCAATGCTCAACGGCATTTCCATTGGCTCGGACGACCGCAACAGTGTCTTCCTCTCCCTCACCAAGTCTGATCTGAAAACGAACAGGTCGCAGGTCTTGCAAAATTCCATTTCCATCCGCCAAGCCACCACCGAACGTGCCGGGGTTATGCGTGCTCAGCAGGTAACGGATCTCAACAAGTGCAAAACGGATATTTCCGCAGTTTCCAAGGACATCACGTCCCTCCAAATATCTCTCTCCGACCTTGAAAAGAGCATCAGCAATATCCAACTCTCCATCACTTCCCTGCGCCGCGGTGCCAACCTCATGGATATCGACATTAAGCAGCTCCAAACGGACATCTCTTCTCTGAAGTCTGCCATCCGAACGCTCCAGAACAACATCAATACGTTTGCTTCCATGCGTCAAACCACCTCCGTGCATATCGAGGCGATTATCAAGGACAACAAGATTTATATTCAGGGGGCTTATCAGTTGGTCAAGTCGGGGCTCATTCCGGTAATCTTCCGTTACACGACACGTACTTCAAGACGGTGGACTGACAAGGAAAACCCGGAATTGCCAAGGGAATATCTCCCTAAACGTCGCGGATGGAACAGGTTTTTTGACTCTAAGAAAATAATCATCAACAGCGACGACACGGTTTCGTTCCGCATGGAGAAACTGCAACCTAATGAAACGAAACACCAATATATGCAAACGCCGGAAGCCCTGTTCTCTAAGGTGAAGGTCGTTGAACTCCCGGACGGAAAGATTAACAAGATCCGTATTCCTTACGGACAAAAACTCTTTGATATCCTTTACAAGTATCATTCGTTCAAGTTTGCTGTCGGTTTCTACAAGGAAACGGACTTTTCCTGGGCGTTCCGCTTTTCGGACCTTCGCACAAACCTCGCCGTGTTTAAGGTTATTGCTTGTGCAAGAGGGACTGATGAACAAAACTATGAAGTTTCCTATAACTTTTCCAAGTTCTAAGATACGAAAAATGGCGAAATGGTCTCATACCACAACGCCAAAGTATAAATGGTCTCATACCACATACCAAATGTTAATGGTCTCATACCACAAACATGACACAAAAGTAACTCTTATTCTCTGAATGGCAAAAGACAAGCAACTTTCTTCTGTTTATTCAATCAACTAATTCTTATCATCATGACTAAAGAAACTAAAGAAAACATCCAGATTACTTCTGCAATCGCTATGCTGATTGGCGGATTTCTCCTTGCCGTCGCAGGGTTCGTAGTACCGCCCACCGGTCAAATCCACGAGTCGGTCCTCGGCATTTTCGCCGAGTGCCTTATCTATGCCGGATCCATCTTCGGGGTTACCATCTACATACAAAGCAAGTACTCCGAACTCAGATCCTATCTCGACAACAAACTGAAAGAGGAGGAGAAGAAATGAGAAAGATCACCACAATCATCGTCCATTGCTCCGCAACTCCCGAAGGCAAGTCTTTCACTGTCGCCGACATCGACCGTTGGCACCGACAACGCGGATTCGCCTCCATCGGCTACCATTACGTTGTCTACCTTGACGGCAGCATACACACTGGGCGCCCAATCGGAGCGGTTGGAGCGCACTGCCAGGGGCACAACACCAATAGCATCGGAGTATGCTACATAGGTGGTCTCGCAACTGACGGCAAGAGTCCGAAGGACACTCGCACGTCAGCACAGAAGGCTGCACTTTTATCTCTTCTCAAAGAGCTAAAAGAGCAGTTTCCACATGCAAGCATCCGCAGTCATCGCGACTTCGCCCCGAAAGCCTGCCCATCCTTCGATGCCACAAAAGAATATGCAAACATCTGAAAGAATACTCTCACAACTAAATCATCCCTGAATATGAATATCATCCCATTTCTAAAACACAAGTTCTCAAGCATATCACTCCCCTCCCTTTGGGGAGGGGTCTGGGGGTGGGGCTTTATTTTTTCCGTAATTTGCCTTGCAGGATGCAAGACAGTGCGGAAAACACAGAATGATGAAAGCGGTCGGAACGCCGTTGTGCAAGCCCAATGGCGATCCGCCGAGAATCTTTCATCCAGCTCTTTAAGGCGCCTCACCGCCCTTTCCTTTGACAGCTGCGCTCTATATTTCCCACCCACCCGAAACACCAGTGAGCACTCCGATACCTCTGCGCCACTCCCTGACGTTTCTCCCTCTACGGGCAAGCCCAATAAGAACACCAAGACAAAGTCTTCTTCATTTTCCACGGCGCAGCCGTCCAAAGTAACCGTCTACGGACTTCACCTCTCCCGGAAGGTCGAGGAAAAGTCCTCCATGTACCAGCAGGAAGCGGACAGCCTCGCCAAGGCGATGCAGTCCTCATACGCAAAGGCGCAAAATACACAAAAGGAAAGCAAGCCTTTCCTTTCGTCATCCACAAAGCTCACTTTCATCATCCTATTTATAATAGGTATTATTCTTATTGTACTTCGGCGCTCCCACGCCCGAAGAGAATAAAAGGCTAAAGCCTTCAGCCAACGGCTCCGGCGGTGCATTGTTCATAGCGAGTACAAGCCACGCTGTGGCTAAGAAAACCGTGGGGCGTTCCATTGCGTTCCGGCTCTCCGTTCTTCTGTTGCGGAAAGAGTATGCCACTTCCCTTAATCCGTGCCGCAACTCTTTTCTCTGGAAGGGCATCGGACACATCGCCGCAAGCGTCGACAAGTCCGCTGCGTCTTTCAGAGAAAGTGCAGGCACACGAGTTACGGCATGTGGTAAGCGACACACACTTTCCTACACGTCAGCCCGAAGCACCTCCACTTCATTCCACGCCCCACGGTTTCACGGCTGCGCCGGTCCTCGCCACCGAACAATGCACCACCTCCGCTTATGATTGACGCTCCACCCAGCCAAGCAACGCTTTCAGCGTGCTTGTCTGACCTCCACGTCAATCATCAACACGCAAGCGTCATTTTCATTTTCCACATCTTCGATGTCTGTCTTTATTAAAAGGTGAACAGTGTTGCACACCCTTCACCTTTCAGAGTTGCGAAAGGACGTTGCGCTACATTCCATTACGTTCCCATTACGGGTTCCGCCTTGGCTCTTCGCGCCAAGCCGAAACCCTACATTCCCACTTCATTGCATTTCTCTCCACATCCATTCGCTTTTTGCAAGGCTGCGCCTTCACTCTCTCTGCAATAAGGCAATGCCTTCATTTCCTCACAGGCTTCGCCCTTTGTCCGGTAAAGCGGCGCTTTCTATTGTCTGTCAATGCGAGAAAGCCGTCTGACTTATGGCAATCGGAGATTGCTAAAAGTCAGACAGCACTCTCGCTTATTCAATAGGTATGGCAGAGGTGAGCATTACTTCCCCTCAGTAAAACAAGTTTTATTGAGAGTGAAGTAAAGCCGATGAAAAGCCGATGCGCCCCCATGTCGGCTGAAGACCGACAGGCGCATCACCTTTTCATCTCTCACCACTGCCGCATTACCGCCCGATGCCTCCGTCGGCTCGTGGGTCGCTTTGTTGTCCTTGGCATCATCACGAAACCCTCACTTTTCCCCTCTCGTATTCGTCCTATTGGTCATATCAGTCCTATATGTCATTCCGATACCCTTTGTCATCCCGAAAACTCCCTACTTTTCCGAAACCTTTGCCCATTTCTCTTAGTCCTCCCATTTCTCCCAATCCGAAAACATATATCTTCCCGAAACTCGGAGTGTCCCTTTCATCATTCCGAAACTCGGAGCATCCTTATGCCTTTGCGAAACTTTGCGGTCGCTCTCGCATCCCTCGCAACCTAATCCGCCTTTTCTTCCTTTTCGCCTTATTCGGAATTTTCGCCTTTTAGCGCAACTTCGGCATTTTGTCGTAATTGAGAAACTTAAAATTAACACTTGTTCACATATTCCGCTTCCTTGAAAGCCTCGGAGCGGTTCGGCAGTACAGGGCGGTCGGGGGGTCTTTATCAAGACGGGTTAAGGGAATTTCCCTTAACAATCCCTTTTCTCGTTGGTAATCAAGACGTTATATTTTTTATGTCTTAAAAAATGGCGGATTTCCTTAAATCCTCGTGCCCTTTTTCGGGCTTAACGTCTTGATTTTGCGTCTTTTTATGAATGTTCCCGTGTCGCTATTTTTGCTGTCGTATAACATTCAAATTCGAAAGGACTATGTCATCTATTAATGCTAACGCAACGGTTACCCTTACTGTAAACGGTAAACAGGCGGAGGATATGCTTGCCAAGCTCAAATCGCAAGCTTCCAATCTTGAAAAGGCTATCGAGAAGGCGGCTGCGGCAGGAAACAAGTCGCAACTGACTCGCTTGAAGAAGGAGTTGAAGGAAACGAACAGGCAGATTTCTCAAATTGAGAGTGCAAGTAAAGGAGTGGAAAATGTTTTGGCGAGGTTGGACCAAGCTTCTCCCAAGGAGTTAAACCGCACTCTATCCCAGTTAAAGCGCAGTCTTAACGGATTGGAGCGTGGTAGCGAGGAGTGGAACCGCCAATGTGAGGCTATCAAGCGTGTAAAGGCGGAGATAGCAAAAGTTAACTCGGAACTTCGGGAGAATGAAAGTCTGTGGGAACGCATGAACCGCAAGCTGAACGATTGGCAGACGGCTATCGCCGGAATGGCGGCTGCCGTTACAGGTCTTGTCATGGCGGGGCGCTCGGCGGTGAACGCTTTTGCGGATATGGACCAGGAGATGGCGAATGTACGCAAGTTTACGGGACTTTCGGCTTCGGGGGTTGCGGAACTGAACGAGGAGTTCAAGAAGATTGATACACGAACGGCTCGGGAGGATTTGAACAAACTTGCACAGGAAGCCGGAAGACTCGGCAAAACTTCACAGGAGGATGTGCTCGGTTTTGTACGTGCTGCTGACCAAATCAATGTTGCTCTCGACGATTTGGGTGAAGGGGCGACGCTTACTCTTTCCAAACTGACAAGCATCTTCGGTGACGAGGAGCGCATGGGAACGGAAAAGGCTCTTCTTGCCGTGGGTTCGGTAATTAATGAGTTGTCGCAGAACTGCACGGCATCGGCTCCGTATCTTGCAAACTTTGCGCAGCGTATGGCTGGCGTGGGGGCACAGGCGAAAATGACGATTCCCGAAATCATGGGTTTTGCAGCCGTGTTGGATAGCCAGGGTCAGGCGGTGGAGATGTCGGCGACTGCCGTTTCAAAGGTCATTATGGACATGTTCAAGGAGAACGACAAAATCATAAAGGCAACGGGGCTTAATGCGAAGGAGTTCAACGAGACTCTAAAGAAAAGCACTAACGAGGGTCTTCTTATGTTGCTCGACAGGCTCCATGAACTGGGCAACATTGATGTGTTGGCGCCTGTCTTCAAGGATATGGGGGAGAACGGGGCACGTGCGGCACAGGTGATTTCAGCTCTTGCCAGAAACCTTGACATGGTTCGGTGGGAACAGGAGGAGGCAAACAAGGCTTTTGCGGAAGGTACGTCCGTTACCAACGAGTTCAATGTTCAGAACACGACGGTGCAAGCCGGACTTGACAAGGCAAGAAAAGGTGTTACTGAAATGGCGGTGGCGCTCGGGCAGCAGCTGCAGCCTGTCATGGCGCATGTCATTTCTTCGACTACTTTATTACTCAAATTTATGAGCACGTCTATAACGTTCATCAAGGAGAATGCCTTTACCCTTGCTTCCCTTACTGCGGCTTTTGTTGCGTACAAAATTGCGGTGAATGCAAGCAATATAGCGTTCAAGGCGCATTATGCGTGGCTCGTTATCTGCAAAACGGCAACAATGGCTTACAAGACTGTGGTCGGGACGCTGCATGCGGCTCATCTTCTTCTTCAAATGGGACTTGCCAAGCTCCAGGGCAACTGGGTGCGGCAGTCCTGGCTGATGTCGGACCTCAAAAAACAGGGGGCGCAGCTGGCTTCGGGGTACGGCGCCATTCTTGCGGCGGTGATTCTCTTGGGTACGGGATTGTACAAGCTTTACAAGCGCATGACGGAGGTGTCGCAGTCCGAAAAAGACTTGCAGGAGATACGGAAACGTGGGCAGGAGGGCATCGTCGAGGAGAAGAACAAAATCAACGCCCTTCTTGCCGTGGCGCGTGATGAAACGCAGTCATTAAAGGATCGCCACACGGCGATTGATGCGCTGAACAGGATTATTCCCAATTACAATGCGCAGCTTGACGACACGACAGGCAAGTACAAGGAGAACAAGAAGGCTCTTGACGATTATCTAAAGTCTTTGACCCGGAAGTATGAAATTGAGGGCGCCAAGGACAAACTGAAGGAAATCGGCAAGCAGCGTGCGGACCTCGTCATCGAGAAGCAGGAGAGGAAGAACAAACTTGAATACGAGGACAAGCACAGGGTCGTGACGGGCGACAGGCTCGGCGGCATGGCGGCTTCGGCTCAGAACACGGCGCTGAACACTCGTATAAGGAACGGCACGAAGGACATTGACAAAAAGATTGAGGAGCTTGACAAGCGCGAGGCGGTCATTACAGGTATATACGGCAAGGACATCGCCAAGGATGCGGCGGAGGAAACGAAAAAGACAAGCGAGGAAGAAGAAAAACCTACCCAACCTACTACACCTACATCACCTACAAAAACCGACAAAGGAAACAATGACGCCTTAAAGTCTGAAAAGGACTGGCGGACACGGGAACAGGCTCTTAACCGCATTGCCTATGCCAAGGGGGAGAAGGACTATGAGGAGTACACGAACCGCATGACTGAAATCGACATTGAGTATAACGAGAAGGTCATGGCGAACGGCAAGGCTACGACGGAGCAGAAAATGGAAGCGGAGGCGGCTTTCTATGAAGCCAAGAAAAAGTTGGTGGACGACAAAAATACACAGTCGGCTAAAGAGGAGAATGACTATTACAATGAACTTGTTGCAACCGAGAAGCAGAGGTTCATCGACGGCAAGGTGGACCAGAAAACGTATGACGATGCGCTCGAACTCATGGAGCTGGAGCATCTACGACGTTTGACCAAGGTCTACACGAAAGGGTCTAAAGAGCAGCTCGCCGCGGACAAGACTTATCAGGACAAGCTTGTCGAGAACCAGAAGAAGCGCATAAAGGAGACGGAGGAAAACGAGAAGAAGCACCAGAAGGAACTCGCAAAAATCAAGGAGGATTTTTTCGGCGACAACAAGGGGGAGAAAAAGGAGAAGTACACTAAGGAGAGTAATGCGCTTGACGAGGTCTACCGCAACGAAATAAAGGCTGCAGGCGATGATGCGGAGGAAAAGCTGCGCATCGAGAAGGCTTACCAAAAAGCAAAGGTGGCTCTCGCAAAGAAGTACGGACAGGAGTACAAGGATGAAAACAGGAATGTTCTCCAGGGTATGGCGGAGGATGTTACGGAATGGCTGAAGTCTGACTGGGGACAGGCGGTAACGGGTTCCTTCGATACGTTGACTTCGGGAATGTCGTCGATTTTCTCCGGCATGACGTCGCTTATTCAGGCGGAACTGGAGATTCAGACTGCCGCCATCGAGAAGCGGTATGACAAGGAGATTAGTCAGGCGGAGGGCAACAACTACAAGGTGAAGAAGCTGGAGGAGCAGAAGCAGAAGGAACTTGCAAAGAAAAAGAACGAGGCGAACAAGAAGATGTTCACGATGCAGGTATTGCAAGCCGTGGCGCAGACGGCACAGAATGCACTGTCGGCTTACGGATCCGCTGCCGCCATCCCTATGGTGGGTTATATTCTTGCTCCTATTGCCGCGGCGATGGCTATCGCTGCAGGTGCCATCCAGATTGCGGCTATAAAGAAGCAACAACAGGCTTCGGAAAGCCAGGGGTATATGCGCGGTGGTTTTACTCCTTCGGGTAGGGTTGATGAAGAAGTCGGCATCGTTCATGCCGGAGAATGGGTGGCTTCGCAGGAGATGCTTGCTTCTCCTGTGGCTCGACCTATCATCAACGCTCTGGACTATGCGCAGCGGACCAACACCATCGGATCCTTACGAGCCGATGATGTTAGCCGGTCTATTGCGCCTAATGTATATAATCAGAATAAAGCACAAAGTCAGCCGGTCATCGTGCAGCAGCAGTCGGACGGACTGGCTACGGCGGCTATTGTACAAAGCACGAAAATAATGAGTGAATACACTGAAACCATGTCCGCATTAAAGGACAGGCTCAATGAGCCGTTTGTCACGGTAAACACGGTCACCGGAGACACGGGCATCAAACAGGCACAGGATGAATACAACACGCTTATCAGAAACAAAACACCTAAATCAAGGAGGAAATAAATCATGCAGATTATCATCAACGGCAAGCAAGCTTTTTTGAAGAAGAACACGTCGTTTGACTTTATATTTGAAAATCGTCTGTTTACGGGCAGCGATTCTTATACGCTGACCATTACGTTTCCATTGAAGGGATGCGCCAAAAACATCGAGATTTTCGGGCACATCCACCGCGCTGACGTGGAGAAGTCAAATGTCGTCTTTGACTGCGACATACGGGACGGGGACTTCTACAAGTCGGGATGCATCACGATTACGGAGATTTCCGACACGGAGGTGAAGACGCAGTTTCTTGAGGGCAAGAGCGCACAGAACTTTGATTCTACCTTTGACGACATCTATCTTAACGAGCTTTTTCTCGGATATCCGGAGGACAGGTCGCCAAGTCATTATGACCCGGAGGATGCATTTCGTCCGTATCCTTACAACAACTGGGTGCCGCTGCCGTGGGCTAACAATTCTTACGGAGAGTTGCACAATGTGGTTTCCGTGGATGCGGAAAGCGGCAAGTACAAGGAGTTTACGCAGGGAAGGAGTTCGCTGACGTTCCAGCCGTATCTTCTTTATATCCTTGACAAGATTTGTGAGGTCACGGGGTACACGGGGGATTTCTCGCAACTTACCGTGTCGAGGATGAAGGATCTTGTTATCTGCAACACTCTGCCGCCCTCGTGGGAGGCGTGGAACTTTGCCATCGCTCTTCCTCACTGGTCGCTGACGGAGTTCTTCGAGCAGCTGGAATATTTCCTTTCGGGGGAGTTCGACATCAACCACAAGAACAGGACAATTTCTTTTACCTTTACTCGCATGGCTCTTGAAAAGGTGGAGAGCGTGAGACTTGAAAAGGTGGTGGATTCGTATTCTGCCGAGGTGTCGAGGGAGGATGATTCAAAGTATTTCGGCAGCTCTAATCTGAAGTATGCCGACAATGACTCGCTTCTATGGGCGTATTCCTCATGCGACTGGTTCATACGGGCGAACAAAAAGAAGGCGGTTGTCTTCAATACCATGGAGGAACTTCTATCGGAAGCGAAGGGGCTTCAGATTTCGGGGGTGCAGACTATATCCGGACCCGGACACAGCGGAGAGGGCTTCACTCGCGGTTATATGCGCGGATCCAAGGGAAACAAGCTTTTCTTTTGCAAGGAGAACAGTACGTATTTCGTGATGTACTGTTACAAGTCGGTGTTTTACAAGAAAATCGGCGAAAGCAAGATGTACAAGTATTATAACAGACTGCTTCCGGTAAACCAGTTCGGGGAGAGGTTCGTAAGTGAGGATTCGGACGACATTGAGATTAAGATTGTGCCGGCATGGATTGAGGGCACTGACGACACGTATGGTAACATGCTGTTTCTCAACTGCGGTGATATGGGCGACAACACGGGGTGGGTGATGTCGGAGGACGGCACCGTCAGTGGCGGCGACAGTACGACATGGTCGGGCGTTACGGAGAACACGAGGGGGCATGACGGCATTGACTATGATGCCGGTGACCTGGCACAGGGCACGGCGAGCTATGCCATTTCCAAGGGGGAAAAGGACAGTTCGGAGGATTATTTCTCGTGCATCTACATGGGGATTTGGGACGGCAGGTATTATCATCTGCCGTATCAGCCGCACCCGGTGGTGGACTTCATCGAGGTACGCGACGATTTTTCTGTCGTATATGCAGAAGAGTATTCTCTTCGCATCAATGGAAATACACAGGACAGCGGAATTAAATACAACATCGACGGAAAGAAGAAGTACCATTTCTCTTTCCTGTCGGACACGGTGCCCTCGCCGAGGGCGGTGTTCTTCATAAATGGAGGAAGGTATCTGTGTGAAAAAATAACCGCGACGTTCCACGAATCGGGAAGGTCACGGTTACTTAAAGGCATCTTCTACCGGATTTTAGAGTAGTGCGCCTTGCAGTGCTTCGGCATGGCGCTCGATCGTGGAGCGCAGCACCTTGGCATAAATCTGTGTGGTCTTGATGTCCTCATGTCCCAACATTCTCGCCACGTTCTCGATTGGCACGTCATGAGACAGGGCGAGAGTAGCGAAGGTGTGCCGTGCAACGTGGAAAGTCAGGCTGTTGCGGAAACCGAGTTGTGCCTCTATCAGATGGAGGTAGTCGTTTGCCTTCTGGTTGCTTATCTTCGGCAAATTGAAGTTGTATTTCTTAAGCACTTCCATTGCAGGGGACAGTATCGGAGTGAAGAAGCGTGTGCCGGTCTTCACTCGGCTGCCGTCAACATAGTACATACCGCCGTTGCTTAACGTCATGCTCTCGAAGTCAAAGATTTGGGTATCGGCATAAGACAAACCTGTATATGCCGAGAAGATGAACAGGTCGCGCACACGTTCAAGCTTGCCTGTAAAACGGTACTCGCGCATACGTTTCAAGTCGGATTCCGTCAAAGGACGGCGCTCCTTGCTCTTGCCGCGCTTTATCGTTACACGTGAATACGGGTCATGGGCTATCTCGTCCGTCTCTACCAACTGCCGCACCCATTTGTGTACCTTCTTGTGGTAGCCGGAAATAGTTACATCAGACCTTGTGCCGTCATGAAGCCAGTCGTCAAACTGACGGATCTTTGCCGGAGTCAAGTCGCCGTAGGTGTTCAGACCGCCGAAACGCTTTACGGCATCTATCACCACCACCTTATTCTTATGGGTGCCGGGGCGAAGCTCCTCATCGGCGAGGGCAAATTCCATGTAGCGGATGAAACTCTTGTTGGAGTTGTCCTTGGGAGCTTCTTCCTTGGGTTCCGGCTCCTCTAACTTTTCAGTTTTCTTTGATTCTCCAGTTAGATGAAAATCAAAATTTTCCGGTGTCATGTCTTCACCAAGAAATTTCATCACGGACAGAATCTGCTCACATTTCTCGATCAGTTCCTTTGTCTCATGGGACTTTTCAAGTTTCTTTGCCTCACTTGGAGTACACTTATCAATTTTCAAGTACTTCCTTCTGCCTGTGTGGTCAAGATAAACCCTCACTTCTAGAAATCCATAACCTTTCTTTGCAACAAGATTCCTTCTGTCATAAACGACATCCACTAAATTCTTTTTCATTTCAATAAAAGTTTTGCGTGACATCATCGGAGCACAGACAATCGTTGTAATGTTTTTTAACTGTTGCAAAATGTATTATTGCCCTGGAATTCGCTAAAACTTCAAAAGTGTAACAAATTTCCAAGGGGGTGTGTAACAAAAAGTGTAACAAATTTCTGTATCTTTCTGTACTTTTCTGTATCGTTAATTACCTTTTGCCCCAAATCAGCCACTTGGTTTGACATTAACTCAAACTCTAAATAATCTCTGATTAGCAAAACTTATAGCCGCGAAAAAAGTACCTAAAATACACAAAATGAGGATGTTAGAATCTAACACCCTCATAACTCTCACGTCTTTAAGTTGCTCTTTCTAAACAACTCTAAAAACTTTTTCTTGTGACTCCGCTGGGATTCAAACCCGGAACCTTCTGATCCGTAGTCAGATGCTC
>ERZ808240.2950-NODE-2950-length-17530-cov-13.898026_pt1 | contig 17530 bp, 18 predicted proteins | sample MGYA00521084_ERZ808240 | MGnify/ENA primary metagenome ERZ808240 (study PRJEB31516, sample SAMN03275571) | gut metagenome | biome: mammalia-associated habitat; material: feces | host: Papio cynocephalus | place: Kenya | collected 2012-08-06 ... | reverse complement strand
TACACGGCCCTGAAGTTTGCCCACTTCGGCCTCTGCGCCCAGCTCTTCGACGCCCTTGCCGCCCAGCTCAGCCCGGAGGAAGACGCCATCCTCATCGTGCCCGGCCTCGACCCCGACGGCCTGCATAGGCTGGCTGTCCGGCTGAGCGAAGCCACCACCGGCCTCTGCGCGGTTCTGACCCCCAACGAGAAGGGCACCGGCTACTGCATCGCGCAGGCCGACGGCGATGTCCGCGCCCTGACCAAGGCCCTCAACACTGCCCTCAATGGCCGGGGCGGCGGCAAGCCCGGCATCTGTCAGGGCAGCTGCGCCGCCACCCCTGAGGAAGTGGAAGCATTTTTGAAAAGCAGCCGATAAAGCACCTTCATCCCTGTGCTGCCTTTCCGATCAACTTTCTATCAACTTTGAGCAACAAGGAGAATCACAACCTATGAGAATGCGTTTCAAACCCTACGCCCACGATGAGCTGATGGCCGCCGATTTCCATGTCCACGACCCCTTCATCTGGGGTGGCAAGTGGCACAGCCAGTATGCCCGTCCGGAACAGCCCTTCATGCTGGAACTGGGCTGCGGCAAGGGCGGCTTCATCTCCCAGCTGGCTTCTTCCCACCCGGAGAACAATTATCTGGGCATCGACATCACCGACAAGGTACTCATCCTCGCCAAGCGGAAGATCGAGGCCGAGTACGAGAAGGCCGACCGCCCCATCGACAACGTGAAGATCATGAGCGCTGACATTGAGCGCATCCGGAACGTCATCTTCCCGGAGGACACCGTCAGCCGCATCTACATCAACTTCTGCAACCCCTGGAGCAAGAATGCTTCCTCCAATAAGCACCGCCTCACCTACCCCCGTCAGCTCATCCAGTACCGTGCCTTCCTTGAGGACGGCGGCGACATCTACTTCAAGACCGATGACGATGACCTGTTCCGGGACAGCCTGGAATACTTCCCCGCTTCCGGCTACGACATCATCTGGAAGACCTTCGACCTCCACGAGAACGAACCGGAGTGGAACATCCGCACCGAGCACGAGGGGATGTTCACCGAGATGGGCATCAAGATCAAAGCCCTCATCGCCCGTAAGAAAGCCGGCGACAATACCGTGACCTGGGTGGAGCCGAAGGTGCTCAAGAAGCTGGCGGCACAGGCCGAGGCCGAAGCCGCCGCAAAGGCTGCTGAGGGTGATGGAAATGTCTGACCCCTGCGAGTTCTGCGTGAACAACGTGCAGGACGAGTTCGGCAGCTGGTACTGTGCCGAGGGCGGCGCACTGGACGAGGACGAGATGGCCCGCTATCTCTCCTGCACCACATCGGCGTGCCCTTATTTTGAGCCGGGCGATGAATATAACATCGTCCGTAAACAAAACTAAAGCGGAGGTGTTTTCGTGTCGTTTTTCCTCAATACGATGGTCTGCGGCCTTTCGCTGTATCAGATCCTCGCTTATTTTCTGATCTATTCCTGTCTGGGCTGGTGCCTTGAGGTCATCTATGCCGCCGTCACCACCGGCGAGCTGGTGAACCGGGGCTTCCTCAACGGCCCGGTCTGCCCCATTTACGGATTCGGCATGATCCTGGTCCTCTTTGTACTGACGCCGCTGGAGCACAATCTGCTCCTGCTCTATCTGGGCGGCGTCATCCTTCCCAGTGCGCTGGAACTCATCGGCGGCTGGGCGCTGTACAAGCTCTACCGCACCCGCTGGTGGGACTACAGCGATTTTCCCTTCAACATCGGCGGCTATATCTGCCTGCAGTTCTCCCTGCTCTGGGGCGTGGGCACCATGGTGATGGTCAAGGTCATCCATCCCGCCATCGCCTCACTGGTGGAGATGGTGCCCACGACAGTAGGCTTCATCCTCATGTGCGTGCTCTACGCCATCTATGCCGCCGACGCGGTGGCTACCGGCTTTGCCGCCTCTGACCTGGCCCGTGAGCTGGATGCTCTGGAAAAGGTGGCCGACAGCATGCACGCTGTCAGCGACGCCATGACCGAGCTGCTGGGCTCCACCGCCATGGATATGGACAAGAAAGTGGACGAGAGCCGTCTGCAGTTCAAGCTTGCCGCCGCCGAGGCCCGGGACAGCTACACCCGGCTTTCGCCCCGTGAGGCTGCAGCTGCCATGCGCAGCCGCGCCGACGAGGCCATGGAAGCCGCCCGCCGTGCCAGCCAGACGGCCCGGCTCAACGCTGCCGAGGCGGCAAAGGCCGTCAAGCTGGCAGCGCAGGGCAAAGCCGAACGGACGGCCTCCCTGCTCCAGCTGGAACAGCTGGCCGACGAGCTGGCCGCACGGGCACAGGCCATGCAGGCCCGCACCCGCAGCAGCACGCCCCTGCTGGGCAAACACCGTATGCTGAAGGCATACCCTCAGCTGAAGCACGGCCAGAACAACCGTTCGCTGGACAGCCTGCTGAAGCAGCTCCAGAAAGAATACCCCCATACCTTCGACCACGATTTTACTTCTCAGTGAGATGGAAAAACGGCTGGTGCAGTTCAGAGCTGCACCAGCCGTTTTCCGTTTTGAGCAGGTCAATATCAGGCCCAGAGGTTCTCCGGGTAGAGGCCGTCTGCGGTCTTCTTTGCAATGGCGTCTACCACCACGGGCTTATCTTCCCGGTAGGTGACGCCATACCACTTATCGGTGCTGCGCAGCACCTGGACAGCGGCCTTCTTCTCCTCGATGAGCTCACTCACTACCAGCGGCAGGAAGTATTCACACTTGAGGGGGTTCTTTTTCAGGTTCTCGTCCAGCCAGCCCGCAAAGCGGCGGTCGGCCTCCCGGAGGAAGCTCTCCCCGAAGCCCCAGAGGTTCATGCTCACAGGGGTATCGCCGGGCAGGTCGTTCCAGCTTTCGCCGCCGTCTTCGGTGTAGTGGATGCCGCCCTCATAGGTCTCGATGCGGGTGCGCTCGGTGACGCTGTGGAGGGTGTGATCTTTGTTCAGTGCGCAGATGCCCCGGGCCACGCTGCCGTTCTCGGAGACGGTATTCTTCAGCAGGTAGCTCACCATGCAGTAGTCGTAGACTTCCCCGTCCGCATGGGTGGAGAGATAATCATAGATGACCTTGAAAGCCTCCGGGCCGTAGTAGTCATCCGCATTGATGACGGCGAAGGGGCCGTGGATGTAGGGCTTTGCGGCCAGAACGGCGTGGCAGGTGCCCCAGGGCTTGACCCGGCCCTCCGGGATGGCATAGCCTTCAGGCAGCTCATCCAGCTGCTGGAAAGCGTACTTCACGTTCATCACCTTGGAAACGCGGTCGCCGATGGCCTTTTTGAAAGCATCCTCGATCTCATGCTTGATAATGAAGATGACCGTCTCAAAGCCTGCGCGGCGGGCGTCGTAGAGAGAGTAGTCCACGATGACCTGACCGTTGGGGCCCACCGGGTCGATCTGCTTCATGCCGCCGTAGCGGCTGCCCATGCCTGCCGCCATGACCACCAGTACCGGTTTATCCATATTTTATTTCCTCCTCAAAAAGGTATTTTATGTTCCATTTTTATTATACTCCAAACCCGCTCCGGCAACAAGACAAGGTGCACATTTTTGATTTTAGCAATTTATTCTTGCATATTTCGGCAATTAAATCTTGCCTTTTGTGCTCAGAGCGGGTATAATGGCATCATCCGACCGAACACCGGCCAGCCGTCTTTCCGGGGCCGCAGCAAGAAAGTGAGAATCTTCCCATGAACGAAACTGTTACCAAGCGTTTCCTGCTCTACTTCCGTCTGATGATGGTGGCCTGGATCCTTGTAGCCAATGCCTTTTTTCACGCCATCGATTTCCAGTACAGCTGGCTGGTCTTCCTGAGCAACATCATGCTCTTCACCATGGAGGGTGACCTCAAAGAGCGCTTCATCAGCGTGGAGCTGGGCGGTCTGGTGGGCATGGTGCTCACCGTCATCGCCATGCTGGCCATCGGTGCCCTGACCCCCGTGCTGGGCGGAATGCTGGGCCTGCTCCTCCCGCTGGGCGTGGTGCTCTTCATCCTCATCATCCTGCACCCCTACGCCCCCAAAGTGCTCAATAACGTGGGTTTTGCCTACCTGACCGTGGCCTGCATCGACAGTGCCACCTTCGCCGCCAACCTGCCCCTCTTCTTCGGGGTGTACATCGTGGGCTCTCTGGTCTTCAACGGCGGCTGCGTGCTGCTCATGAAGCCTGCCCGTGCTCTGGCTGCACGGAGCGTTATGACCTCTGAGGGCAGCGCCGACATCTGACATTTCCTATTTCTTCTCTTTTCGATAGCCGCGCCCGGCGACTGCACCGCCGGGCGCGGCTCTTTTTTATTTTATATGTCGGCAGCAAAATTTTGAATGGATTCTGCCCCTCTGCCATGCTACAATAAGGGAAACAGGGCAGTCCGCATTTTTGATGCATCGCCAGCATCTGCAAACTGCACCTTACAAAGATGCCGTTTTGTCTGGCATTCTTTATAAAATTCACAATAAAAAATCAAGAAAAGGAGTCCTTCGCCATGTACACTGCATCCTCTGCACGCTATTCCGTCCTGCCCTACCACCGCTGCGGCAAGAGCGGCCTGATGCTGCCCGCCGTTTCGCTGGGCCTGTGGCACAACTTTGGTGATACGTCCAGCTTCGAGAACATGCGCACCCTCTGCCGCACGGCTTTCGACAACGGCATCACCCACTTTGACCTGGCCAACAACTACGGCCCTGAGCCGGGCAGTGCTGAGAAGAACTTCGGGCGCATCTTCAAGGAAGACCTCGCCCCCTACCGCGATGAGCTCATCATCAGCACCAAGGCGGGCTATACCATGTGGGATGGCCCCTACGGTGACTGGGGCAGCCGGAAATACCTGCTGGCCAGCCTCGACCAGAGCCTGAAGCGGATGGGCCTTGAGTATGTGGATATCTTCTACCACCACCGGATGGACCCCAACACCCCGCTGGAAGAGACCATGGGCGCTCTGGCACAGGCTGTGCAGAGTGGCAAGGCCCTCTACGCCGGCCTGTCCAACTACAACGGTGAGACGCTGGAAAAGGCCTGTGTCATCCTCGACGAGCTGCACGTGCCCTTCGTCATCAACCAGAACCGTTACTCCATCTTTGACCGCACCATTGAGCAGAACGGCCTGAAAGAGACCGCCGTCCGTCTCAACAAGGGCATCATCGCCTTCAGCCCGCTGGCTCAGGGTCTGCTGACCAACCGGTATCTTCACGGCATCCCCGAGGACAGCCGCATCCGCACCGATGGCCGGTTCCTGAAGGAGACCACCCTCACCGAGGAAAAGCTGGCCCAGATCCGTGCCCTGAACGATATCGCTGCCGCCCGCGGCCAGACTCTGGCCGAGATGGCACTGGCCTGGATCCTGAAGGATGGCAAAGTCACCAGCGTCCTCATCGGCGCCTCCAAGCCCCAGCAGATCCTCGACAACATCGCCGCCCTGAATAACACCAGCTTCACCGCAGAAGAGCTGGAAGCCATCGACAAAGCTTCCGGATTCTATTACAAGGAGTAAATCATGCCCAAAACTGTCTGGATCACCGGCGCATCCTCCGGCATCGGCCGGGAATTTGCCCGCCGGTACGCCCGCCTCGGCTTCCGGGTCATCCTCACCGCCCGCCGCGTTGACCGGCTCAAGGCTCTGGCCGCAGAATTGACCGGGAAATACAACGCCTTCTGCCGCATCCTGCCCGCTGACCTGGAGCAGGAGAGCGAGCTTGACCGCCTCTGTGCCGAACTGGCTGACGAGCGGCTGGATATCTTCATCAACAACGCCGGTTTCGGCGTCTGCGGCAGCTTCCTCGAGACCAGCTGCGACAAAGAGCTCTCCATGGCAAAGGTCAATGTCCTTGCCATGCACCGGCTGTTCAAGTTCGCCGTCCAGAAGATGGAGACTCAGGGCTTCGGCACCGTGCTGAACGTGGCCTCTTCTGCCGGCCTCCTGCCCGGCGGGCCCTATATGGCGGGCTATTATGCCTCCAAAGCCTATGTGGTCAGCCTGACCCGGGGCGTAGCCGAAGAGCTGCGGGAGCAGCACAGCCCGGTCTATGTCTGTGCCCTCTGCCCCGGCCCGGTAAACACTGAGTTCAACGACCGTGCCGACGTGGTGTTCGCCCTGCGGGGCATCAGTCCGGAGCTCTGTGTGGAGGAAGCCATGCGGGGGATGCTGCACCGCAAAATTATTATTGTCCCATCGGCCCTGATGCGGGCGGCGACGACAGCCCAGCGGCTCGTTCCCATCCCCCTGCTGATGCCCATCGTGGCCCGGCAGCAGAAGAAAAAACTGGGCTGAATCGTCATTGTGTGCAACAAGCCGCAATCCTCCCCGCGTTTCGGCCCATCTTTATGACAATTTCACGAAAACGCTGTGCGAAAGCAAAAAATTTGCAGTAAACATGCCAAGAAAGTACCTTGACAGTAGAATCAAAGAATGTTACTCTAGTATACAAGAGGGCGGATAGCCGGGAGGTCCGGCTGCGGTTTCCGTGACTGCAGCCGAGGACATCTGGTATACTCCCGGCAGCGCACCGCACCGCAAAGCAAAATCAGAATTGGAGGACTTCATTATGGCACAGTGCACTCCCAAATCTTTTGACCTGACCGGCAAGGTCGCGCTCATCACCGGCGCATCCTACGGCATCGGCATGGCTATCGCAAAGGCAATGGCCGCCAACGGTGCTACCATCGTTTTCAACGACCTGAAGCAGGAGCTGGTCGATAAGGGCCTGGCTGCTTACGCCGAGGCCGGCATCAAGGCTCACGGCTATGTCTGCAACGTCTGCGACGAGGACGCCGTCAACGCCATGGTGGCAAAGATCACCGAGGAAGTCGGCCATATCAACATCCTGGTCAACAACGCCGGCATCATCAAGCGCATCCCCATGACCGAGATGACCGCTGCCGAGTTCCGTCAGGTGGTGGACGTTGACCTGAACGCTCCGTTCATCGTCTCCAAGGCTGTCATCCCCGACATGATCGCTCAGGGCGGCGGCAAGATCATCAACATCTGCTCCATGATGAGCGAGCTGGGCCGTGAGACCGTCTCCGCCTACGCTGCTGCCAAGGGCGGCCTGAAGATGCTGACCAAGAACATCGCCTCCGAGTACGGCCAGTACAACATCCAGTGCAACGGCATCGGCCCCGGCTACATCGCTACCCCGCAGACCGCACCTCTGCGCGAGCGTCAGCCCGACGGCAGCCGTCATCCCTTCGACAGCTTCATCGTCGCCAAGACCCCCGCAGGCCGCTGGGGCAACCCCGAGGACCTGGGTGGACCCGCTGTCTTCCTGGCTTCTGAGGCTTCCGACTTCGTCAACGGCCTCATCCTGTACGTTGACGGCGGCATCCTGGCTTACATCGGCAAGCAGCCGCAGTAACCTTCCCGCATAATCTGCACCCGCAGTGCTCTCCCGAAAGGGGGCACTGCGGGTGCTTTTATTTTGTCTTGAATTTCGACAAACCGTCCAGATTTTTCATTGATTTCATGTGCAATATGACTGTTGACAGTATATATATATATATAATTGATATAGATAAAATTCATCATTCCTCGACAAGATCATTCGGGAGGTGGGCCTTTTGGCCGGAAAACTCTGTCCGAACTGCAAGCAGTTTACATTTTTCAGGACCGTCGGCGAAAACCGCGAATGTACAAAATGCGGGTATAAGATGGTCGTTCCCATCGCGGGCAGGGGCCGCGGCGAACGCTGCCCCAACTGCGGAAAACTGACAGTACAAATTCAGGGTGGAAAGAAGTGCTGCACTAACTGCGGCGCAACTTTCAGAGGAGGAAAAAATGTCTAAGCCTAAAACAACGATGCCCGATGAACTCAAGAGCAAATGTGCTGCTGTCATCCATACCGCCACGACGGCCGCTGCTGCCGCCGGTGTCATCCCGATCCCCATGGCAGATACCATTCCCATCACCGGCGCACAGGTCGCCATGATCATCGGATTGGGACGTGTTTTTGATATTCCTCTGTCCGAAGCCGCTGCCAAATCCATCCTCGGCGGCACAATGGCCAGTCAGGCCGGCAGGGCCATCTTTTCCAATATCATCAAGGGCATTCCCGGTGTCGGGACTCTGGTTGGCGGCGTCATCAGTGCCGGAACTTCGATCACTCTGACGGAAACGCTTGGCTGGATGGTTGCAGACGATTTCTACCACAAGAGTCTTGACCCTGATGCAGAAAGCATCCTCGACACAGCTAAGACCGTTCAGCATGATTTTGGCGACTTTGTGGACAATGTAAATTCTAGTGCCAAATCGGCTGCTGCTTCTACTAAGAAGAAAAAACGCTTTGGCGTTCTCTGAGCATTGGGACAAAACATTGCTCCATAAAAGCTTCTGAGTGCTCCATGCGCCCTCTTTTCATATCGGAGGAGTCCTTATGTCTTTTGACTCTAACCGGGACGACGATTCTCTTCTGAAAGCATCTATCCTGAAGCCGCAGATCACTGCCCTTGTAAGCACTCTTCAGGGACGAGGAGAGTCCGTATGATTTTTCATCTTGCAAAGAGAGGTGTTCCCTATGGCATTTTTCAAATCACCAGAAGAAATGTATGCCGCCCGCGCCAAGAGTTTTAAGGCGCAGGGTGACGCACACTGGGCACAGGCCAAGTCCGGACAAGGTGGCTCTCACTATGCCAAAGCACGCGACTGTTATGAAGCCGCCGCATATAATGAAGCCAATGCCAAAAGATGCCACGATACCGGCGCAACATTCGCCAAGAACAAAAAGAAGAAGTAACAGACTGCTGCTGCACGCCTTCCGGGCTCGTGCAGCAGCTCTTTTCTTCTCTCCCGTTTTCCTGCTTCTGATTGACTTTTCTCCATCAACAGGATACACTGATGGTATATAAAATGCGTCTTTTCCGCATTTTCGGAAAAGAACAGCCAAATCCACGTTTACAGGAGGACTTTTCCATGAAGATCGCACTCATCAACGAGAACAGCCAGGCCGCAAAGAACGGCATCATCGAGGCCGCACTGAAAAAGGTCGTGGAGCCCATGGGCCACGAGGTGGTCAACTACGGCATGTATGCTGCCGACGATGCCGCTCAGCTGACCTATGTGCAGTGCGGCATCCTTGCCGCCATCCTGCTGAACAGCGGCGCAGCCGATTATGTCGTCACCGGCTGCGGCACCGGCGAGGGTGCCATGCTGGCCCTGAACAGCTTCCCCGGCGTGATCTGCGGCCACGTGGAAGACCCGGTGGACGCCTACACCTTTGCCCACGTCAACGACGGCAACGCCGTTGCCATGCCCTTTGCCAAGGGCTTCGGCTGGGGCGGTGAGCTGAACCTCGAATACTGCTTCGAGAAGCTGTTCGGCTTCGGCCATGGTCAGGGATACCCCAAGGAGCGCGTCGTGCCCGAGCAGCGGAACAAGAAGATCCTCGACGGCGTCCGCGCCGCCACCTTCAAGCCCCTCATCGAGTGCCTGAAGAGCATCGACCAGGAGCTGCTGAAGGGTGCCATTGCCGGCGAGAAGTTCAGCGAGCTGTTCTTCGCCTCCTGCAAGGATGAGGAACTGGCCGCCTATATCAAGAGCCTGTTGGCCTGAGCGGAGCACTGCCCATGACTGCCCTGTATCACCTGAACGAGAACCTCGCCCACCTGCTGGAGGGCTTTCTGGAATCCGCTGTTCCCCTCATCGCGGGGCTGGCGGAAGTCATCGGCCTGTTCATCATCGTGACCAGTCTGGCAAAAGCCACCTGGCACTATGTGCGGACGACCTTTTTCCATGAGCAGTACGATTTCCACCACGAGATGAGCACCGGCCTGACCACGGCACTGGAATTCCTGATGTCAGCAGAGATCGCCAAGACCTTCCTTTTGCAGAACCTGGAATCCGTGGTGCCGCTGGCCGCCACCTTCGCACTGCGGGCCCTGATGAGCCTGCTGCTCCATGTGGAGATGCAGGCCGGGCACTCCGAGGAAAAATGATGCCGCCAAACTTTTCCGGTCCCGTAGTTTTTCAGTTTGTGTAAAATGTCAAAAATAGCATTCAGCTCTTGACACTTTGCTCAAACCGCTCTATACTCTTGCCATCGAAAGCAAAGGCGCTGACGGATGAAAGTCCGGTCAGCGCCTTTTGTGTTTCCGGGGGAAGTGTGTCCCCTGCGGCCCGGAGTGAAGCAATGCGGCTTCCCGTGCCGGTTTTTCACGCTGCTGCGCAGATAGAGAGGTGCAGCAGCGGGTGTGTCCGCGCTGCCGGGCTGGCACCCGGCGGCAAAACGAGTGGGGGAGGTATCTGCATTATGTTCAGTTCCGTCAACACCTGTTGGACGCTGGTAGCAGCGTTCCTGGTCTATTTCATGCAGGCCGGCTTTGCGCTCTGCGAAGCAGGCTTTACCCGCGCTAAGAACACCGGCAATATCCTTATGAAAAACATGATGGATTTTTGTATCGGCACCCCGTGCTACTGGGTCATCGGCTTCGGCCTGATGTTCGGCGGCACCAGCGCCCTCATCGGCGGGTTCGACCCGTTCATTCAGGGTGATTATTCTCATCTGGGTCTCGATATCCCCCTATGGGTGTACATCGTGTTCCAGACCGTCTTCTGCGCCACGGCAGCCACCATCGTCTCCGGCTCCATGGCCGAGCGCACCAACTTCAAAGCCTACTGCGTTTACTCCGCAGCCATCTCGCTGGTGGTCTATCCCATCTGCGGCCACTGGATGTGGGGCGGCGGCTGGCTCCAGAGCATGGGCTTCCATGACTTTGCCGGTTCTGCAGCCGTCCACAACGTCGGCGGCATCATCGCCATGCTGGGCGCTGCCCTGCTGGGCCCCCGCATCGGCAAGTACGACAAGGACGGAAAGCCCCACGCCATCCCCGGCCACAACCTGACCGCCGGTGCTCTGGGCGTGTTCATCCTTTGGTTCTGCTGGTTCGGTTTCAACGGCGGCTCTTCCCTGAGCCTGTCCACCGATGAGACCATGACCATGACCGGTCTGGTCTGCTTCAACACCAACCTGGCCGCCGCAGTGGCCACCTGCGTGACCATGCTCTTTACCTGGAAGCGCTACGGCAAGCCCGACGTCTCCATGACCCTGAACGGTTCTCTGGCCGGTCTGGTGGCCATCACCGCAGGCTGTGATGCAGTTTCTCCCTTCGGCGCATTCGCCATCGGCTTTGTGGCCGGCATCCTCGTGGTGCTGAGCGTCGAGTTCTTCGATAAGATTGCCAAGATCGATGACCCCGTGGGCGCTGTCTCCGTCCACTTCGTCAACGGCGTCTGGGGCACCATTGCAGTGGGCCTCTTCTCCGACGGCGGCGACGGCGTAGGCAAGGGCCTGTTCTACGGCGGCGGCCTGAGCCAGCTTGGCATCCAGCTGCTGGGCATCATCACCGTGGACATCTATGTTCTGGTCGTGATGTTCATCATCTTCAAGATCATCGACAAGACCATTGGCCTCCGCGTCCCCGCCGAGGTGGAGATTGACGGTCTGGACATCCACGAGCACGGTCTGGCTTCCGCTTATGCCGGTTTCGCCATCTCCGATGCAAACTCTGCCGCCATGGTGCCCAACGAGAACACCGACCTGGGCGAGGACGATGCCGCAAAGGCTTCGGCCAAGCAGATGGATGCTGCAGTTCCTGTAGTGCATGAGCCCGCCGTCATCCACGACGGCATCTACGACACCGGCATGCACAAGGTGTCCATCATCGCCAAGCTCTCCAAGTTCGACCAGCTCAAGAGTGCCCTCAACGATCTGGGCGTCACCGGCATGACAGTCACTCAGGTCATGGGCTGCGGCATCCAGAAGGGCACCACCGAGAAATACCGCGGCGTGCCCGTGGACAGCACCCTGCTGCCCAAGATCAAGGTGGAGGTCATCGTCTCCAAGATCTCTGTGGATTCTGTGGTGGATGCCGCCAAGAAGGCCCTGTACACCGGCCACATCGGCGACGGCAAGATCTTCGTCTACAATGTGACCCGTGTGGTCAAGATCCGCACCGGCGAGGAAGACTACGCCGCCCTGCAGGACGTGGAATAAGCGCCCTGCCCCAATTCTAACCGCTGTCCCGCCTTTATGGCGTGACGATATGTTCTCCTTTTTCCTTTTTCTGATAATTCCAAACAGCACAAAGCCCGCTCCTTCCGCACAAGGGAGCGGGCTTTGTCGTTTCTTGACAGCACCGGAGTGCCGTGCTATCTTTGGAGATAGAATATTGAACACAGGAGTGTTATCATGAAAGATCTTTTGAAAAAGGAGCTTTACTCCTTCCGGGCCGTTGCGGCCATTCTGGCCCGCTGGCTTCTGCTGGCCGTCCCCACCGGCCTTGTCTGCGGCGGTGTGGGCACGGCGTTCCATCTGGCGGTGGAGCAGGTCACGGAGTGGCGGGGAGAACATATCTGGCTGCTCTGGCTGCTGCCGGTGGCGGGCCTTGCCATCGTGGCACTTTATAAGGTAACGGGCTGCGAAGGGATGGGCACCAACAACGTCATCCGGGCCGTCCACAGCGGCGAGAGCGTCAGCCCCCTGCTGGTGCCGGCCATCTTCTTCGGCACCGTGCTCACCCACCTCTGCGGCGGCTCTGCCGGCCGGGAGGGCGCTGCGCTGCAGATGGGCGGCAGCATCGGCTACAACATCGCCAAGCTCTTCCACTTCTCCGACCATGACCGCCGCACCGCCACAGCCTGCGGCATGGCGGCATTCTTCTCGGCACTGTTCGGCACCCCGCTGGCGGCGACCCTCTTCGGCATCATGGTGGAAGATGTGGGTCTGGCCTTTTCGGTGGCCTTTGTGCCCGGCTTCGCAGCCGCTCTCATCGCCTACGGCGTGTCGCTGGCCTGCGGCATCGCCCCCACCCACTTTGCACTGACCGCACCGGCTCTGTCCCTCGACACCGCGCTGCTGGTGGCCGTGCTGGGCGCAGCCTGCGCGCTGGTGTCCCGGGTGTTCTGCTGGCTGCTCCACACCATGGAGCACGAGATGCCCCGCCGCCTACCCAACGAATGGGTTCGTGTCGTGGTGGGCGGTGTGGCCGTGGTGGCCCTCTCCTACCTGATGGGTGTGGGCCGCTACAATGGTGCCGGCATGGGCGTCATCATTGCCGCCGTGGAGCAGGGACAGGCCCTGCCCTGGGATTTTCTCTGCAAGATGCTGCTCACGGCCCTGACCCTTTCCGCCGGCTTCAAGGGCGGTGAAGTGGTGCCCAGCTTCTATGTGGGCGCCACCTTCGGCTGCGTGTTCGGCCCGCTGCTGGGTCTGCCGGCGGGGTTCTCTGCCGGTGTGGGGCTGGTGGCAGTATTCTGCGGTGCCACCAACACCCTCATCCCCTCCATCCTGCTTGCCTATGAGCTGTTCGGCGGGGCCGGGCTGGAACTCATCGCACTGGGCTGCGGCGTCAGCTATATGCTCTCGGGCACTCACGGCCTCTACAGCAGCCAGATCTTCGTGACGGAGAAACTGCTGTCGGAGTACAGCAGCAGCTGGGAGAAGCGGCTGCACAAATGACCCTTCATATTTTCCAGCCCGCAGCCCTTGATTTTTCTCTCCGCCCGTGCTACAATTACTCATAGTTTCATCCTGTGTCGTGTGCGGCGTGCAGATTTTCTGCCGCCGGTGCGTCAAAATCAATGTCCAAAACGATGATGCGGACAAACTGAAGTCCTGTTCTCCATGCCTCAGAGAAGGCTGCCGCCCGGGTGTCCGGGTGCGCTGCAAGCAGCCTGCCATGTGCCGGACTTCTACCACCGCAGAGTGCAGAGGTGAACCTTTGCCGGGCGTGCCCGTTACAGCACAGCGAGTGGTACGCGAAAGCGTGCAATTCGGGTGGAACCGTGGAACGCTGATTTTTCAAAGGCGCTTCATCCCGTGAACAAGTGCGGGATGGAGCGCCTTTTTTCGCGCAGTTTTCATAAATCACGCCTCCGGGCATGAAACAGGGAGATTGCGACCCCGATTTTTTATCCAGACTCTTTACAGAGCAAAAGGAGCAAACAACGATGAAGATCATTTATAAGGACGGTCATGTGGACGAGTGCCCGCAGGACCAGGAACTGCACGTTATCCGTCATACCGCTGCCCACATCATGGCTCAGGCCATCAAGCGCCTGTACCCCGAGGCTGACTTTGCCTTCGGCCCTGCCACTGAGAACGGCTTCTACTACGATGTTGACCTGGGCGACACCAAGCTGACCGACGAGGATCTGGCCAACATCGAGAAAGAGATGCACAAGATCACCAAAGAGAACCTGCCCATCAAGCCTTTCATCCTGCCCCGTGCTGAGGCCGTGAAGCTGATGGAAGACCGCAAGGAGAAGTACAAGGTCGAGCACATGGCCGATCTGGCTGACGAGACCGAGTTCAGCTTCTTCCAGCAGGGCGAGTATATCGATATGTGCCTCGGACCCCACCTGACCTACACCAAGGCTCTGAAGGCCTTCAAGATCACCCAGCAGTCCGGTGCATACTGGAAGAACGACAAAGAGAACAAGATGCTGACCCGTATCAACGGCGTGGCCTTCCACAATCAGGAAGAGCTGGATGCCTGGGAGAAGGAGCAGCAGGAGGCCCGCGAGCGCGATCACCGCAAGATCGGCAAGGAGATGGGCCTGTTCATGACCGACGACCTGGTGGGCCGCGGCCTGCCCATGTTCCTGCCCGCAGGCTACACCGTCTGGCAGGAGCTGGAGAACTATATCAAGGAGAAGGAGCGTGCCCGCGGCTACCTGCACGTCATGACTCCCTGCATCGGCACCGTCAACCTCTACAAGACCTCCGGCCACTGGGATCATTATCGTGAGAACATGTTCCCCCCGATGGAGATGGAGGGCGAGAGCTATGTGCTGCGCCCGATGAACTGCCCCCATCACATGATGATCTACGCAAACCGTCCCCACTCCTATCGTGACCTGCCCATGCGCATCGGTGAGATCGCTCACGACTTCCGTTACGAGTCCTCCGGCACCCTGAAGGGCATCGAGCGCGGCCGTCACTTCTGCCAGAACGACGCCCACCTGTTCTGCACCCCGGAGCAGATCAAGAGCGAAGTCGCAGACGTCTGCAACCTGATCTTCGAGACCTACAAGGACTTCAACATCACCGATTACCGCTGCGTGCTGAGCCTGCGTGACCCGGCCGATAAGAAGAAGTATCATGATGATGACGCCATGTGGAACCATGCAGAGAACGCTCTGCGCGAGGTCCTGACCGAGCTGGGCATCCACTTCACCGAGGAGATCGGCGAGGCTGCTTTCTACGGCCCGAAGCTGGACGTCAACGTGAAGCCCGCTGTCGGCGCAGAGTACACCCTGTCCACCTGCCAGCTGGACTTCTGCCTGCCCGCAAAGTTCCACCTGACCTACGTGGACAAGGATGGCACCGAGAAGACCCCCGTTGTGCTGCACCGCGCTATCCTGGGCTCTCTGGACCGCTTCATGGCCTACCTCATCGAGGAGACCAAGGGCAAGTTCCCCACCTGGCTGGCTCCTGTTCAGGTCAAGGTGCTGCCCGTCTCCGAGAAGACCCTCGAGTATGCTCAGGGCGTCACCGAGAAGCTGGTGGAGGCCGGTGTCCGTGTGGCTCTGGACGACGACAACCAGAAGATCGGCTACAAGATCCGCGCTGCACAGCAGGTGGATCGTGTGCCCTATATGCTGATTCTGGGTGCCAAGGAAGCCGAGGCCGGCAACATCTCCGTCCGTGACCGCAAGGGCGAGACCACCACGATGGAACTGTCTGATTTCATCGCAAAGGTCACCGATGAGATCAAGAACCGCAGCCTGTAAGCTGTAACGCAAGATACAAAAATCCCCTCTGCCACTGGCAGAGGGGATTTTTGTGCTTGGTTATTTGTAAATTTTTGTGCAATGCATTGCATTTCTCGTGCATTGCACTATAATATCGGTAGAAGGAGATGATTTTATGGCAACGACAAACATCAGCATCCGAATGGATTCCGACTTGAAAGCACAGGCAGACGCCCTGTTTTCCGAGCTCGGCATGAATCTTTCTACCGCATTCAATATCTTTGTCCGTCAGTCTCTCCGCGAGGGCGGTATCCCGTTTGAAATCAAAATGGAACAGCCCAACAAGGAAACGATGGCCGCCATGCTTGAGGCTGAGCGAATTGCCAAAGACCCGAATGTGAAGGGCTACACCGACCTTGATGAATTGTTTGCGGATTTGAAAAAATGAAAAAGACAAAATATATTGTCAAGACGACCTCTCAGTTCAAACGCGACTATAAACTCGCAATGAAACGCCATCTTAAAATTTCTCTTCTGGAAGAGGTCATCACTCATCTTGCGCTTGGCGAACCTCTTCCAGACAAGAACCACGACCACGCTTTGACCGGAGATTGGGTCGGACACCGTGAATGTCATATCCAGCCGGACTGGCTGTTGATTTACCGCATTGAGGATGATGTTCTGGTCTTGACGCTGGCTCGCACCGGAAGCCACAGCGATTTATTCAATAAGTAAAAATCCCTCGCTTTCAGCACATTTCTGCCGAAAACGGGGGATTTTTTCAACTCAGCGCTTGTTAGTCAACCGTTCTCTTTTCATCTTTGGTTTTCTCGTCAATTCGCGCAAAAACCATATCATATTCATCATCTGGTATAACCTGACGCGGCATCCAGAAATCAAACAGGTCTTTCAACTCCGCTGAATCTCCGCAGACTTTTCGAACCTGCTTATATGCAAATGTATTTGCATCGACTTCATACGGCTGACCAAGATATAAATTTGTAAAATCCCCCTCCTCACCGTCCAATTTACATTTCGAGTAACGACTTCCTTCCAATTTATAACAAGTTCCATCGAACATGATGACATACCGGATGCTTCGACGAATTGTCTCATTAAATCGCTCTGGTTCAAGATACTGCGATGCGTGACGCAGTTCATGGAAAAGGTAAAATAGTTTTATGCATTCCGGCTCTTTCTCCAAACTTTCTGCGTTTACAAAAACCGTTTTGCTTGAGACATCAAATGTTCCCTTTGCCGTCTCATAACCACAGGGCATATCAAATGACAAATACAGATTCAACTTATGTTCTCTGCAATAAGCGTCGAAATATTTTTTATATTCCGTCATGTTTCCACCGCCAGCCTGTAACGTCCTAATACGAAAAACGCCCCTGCTAAAGTCGTTTTTTGAACTTCCAGCAGAGGCATTTTATTTACATCTCGTTATTTCAGCAGGTTATCATCGGTGAAGTAGTCGATGCGCATGGACTTGCGGACATCGGCGAGGGTGGCGGCAGCGGTCTTTTCGGCCACGGTGCAGCCCTCTTTCAGGATCTCCACCACCTCGGGCAGGCGCTGCTCCCACTCCTTGCGGCGGGTGCGGATGGGCTCCAGCTCAGCCTGCATGACGCTGTTCAGGAACTTCTTCACCTTCACGTCACCCAGACCGCCGCGCTGATAGTGGGCCTTCAGCTCATCGAGGTTCTGGTACTCGGGCAGGAACTCTGCGAAGTGCTCCGGGCGGCAGAAAGCGTCCAGATAGATGAACACCGGGTTGCCTTCCACCTTGCCGGGGTCCTGCACCCGCAGGTGGTTCGGGTCGGTGTACATGGACATGATCTTCTTCTTGATGTCCTCGG
>ERZ808240.2949-NODE-2949-length-17530-cov-18.150272_pt1 | contig 17530 bp, 13 predicted proteins | sample MGYA00521084_ERZ808240 | MGnify/ENA primary metagenome ERZ808240 (study PRJEB31516, sample SAMN03275571) | gut metagenome | biome: mammalia-associated habitat; material: feces | host: Papio cynocephalus | place: Kenya | collected 2012-08-06 ... | reverse complement strand
TGTTAAACGTCTGGAAACAGGCACTTTATAGTTTAATTATTTACGTATGAAAAATCACTCTCTGCGAAGCCTCGCCTTCGCCGCGATGGCAGCGCTCATGCTCGCCTCCACAGGTTGCAAGAAAGATGACAACAAGGATCCGAAACCAGAGAACCTCGCCGCGAAATTCGATGCCGGCTTCGCCGCGGCTCTGCAGGCCAAGGGCATCATCAAGGACGCCAAGAACATCACGGCCGACGAGATCGCCGGTGTCAAGAGCATTGATGTGTCGGGGACGGAATCCGCCAAGGGCAGCCTCACCTCTTTGAAAGGAATCGAACTTTTCAAGGCGCTCACGACCCTCAAATGCGACTTTAACAGTCTGACAAGTCTGGATCTGACATCCAACACAGAGCTTACGGAGCTGAACTGCCAGGACAATAAGCTGCAACAGATAAAGATTGACGGACTTGCCAAACTTAAGAAGTTCTATTTTGGTAATAACCAAGTACTGCTCGATATTGACATCTCATCGTGCGTGGCACTCGAAACAATCACTTTCCCGAATTGCGGGATAGAAACAATTGATGTCTCAAAAAATCCGAACCTCACAATGATCAACGCCTATTTCAACAGCCTTGAATCAATTGATGTCTCGAAGAATCTCAAACTCACGAGCTTGAGTGTGAGTGATAATCCAGGTGTAGGTGATGACCTAGAGGGCATTTTCTATGTCTATGTTCCAAAGGATTTCGATCTCAACGTTCCTCCGACAAATTTCACACAGGAGGGATGGTGGTACCAGACCAGAAAGGTGGAGATCTGCTACCAGCATAAATAGGGATTAAAGAAATCGTAATGAAAAACATACTGACAGTCATTCTGCTCCTGGCCGGAGGGTTGAGCCTTTCGGCGCAGGAGCGGACGATCACCTGGACGACTGATCCGGTTGACGGGCATCGCACGGGTGTCGTGGCCTCCAACGCGACGAACGTCGAGGAGGCGATGGGCACGGTCAAAGGCCGCACCTACTATGCACCCAACGGAAAGAAATTCCGCAAGGGAACAGTCAGGGATGTCGCCAGAATAATGCTTGACGCACAGCCTGCCATGGCCAAGGTCAAGTCCGTCATCGGACACTCCACCCGTACAATGGTCAGGACCTACCCCGAATGCGAGATCTACGACTGGTACATCGACGAGCTGATGCGCGCCACGGCGGACAGCACCGGCAAGCGGGTTGACATCGGATTCGCCAACCGTGGCGGAGTCCGGATCGACATGCCGGCCGGTGAGATTCTCTACGATGACATCATGTCAATGTTCCCGTTCCGCAACAACCTATGCTATGTGGCTCTGAGAGGCCGTGACGTGAAAGTCATCCTTGACCAGATGGCATCCACGACCTTCCAGATCGTCGGCGGAATCAAGGTCGTGGCCAAGAACGGCAAGATAGTCTCTGCCACTATAAACGGAGCGCCGATCGACGACGACAGGATCTACGGGGTCGCGACCCTTAACTTTATGCTTGACGGCGGGGACGGCTACAAGGTGGCCAAGAACGCCGAAGAGGTTATAATGTGCAACGGCTACCTATATGACACCATGCTCGCCTATGTCCAGAACCTCACGGCGGCCGGCAAGCCTGTCGAGTACCAGAACCAGCATTGGATCACAATATTAAAGGAGGACGAGTGATGAGAAAGATAATTTTAGGAATATGTCTGCTCGCGGCCCTGACGAACATCGACGCGGCGGCCCAGAAGAGGCTCACCATCCTCCACGTCAATGACACCCACAGCCACCTTGAGCCGGAACGCGCCGGCGAGCATCTGGGGCACGGCGGAGTGATAGAGCGGGCTGCCTACAGGGACAGCGTCGTGAAGGCTGACGGAAAGAAGAACGTGCTTCTTCTCCACGCCGGAGACTTCGATCAGGGGACGTCTTACTTCTCCGTGCTCGGAGGCGACATCGAGATCGATCTCATCAACGCGATGAAGTACGACTGCGTGACCCTCGGCAACCACGAGTTCGACAACGGTGTCGGTGAACTTGCACGTCGTCTGGCAAAGATCAAATGCCCGGTTGTCTGCGCGAACTACGATTTCTCGAATGTTGCACTGGCTAAATACGTAAAGCCGTACACGATTGTGAAAAAGGCCGGAATGAAGATCGGAATCATCGGCCTGATGCCGGACATCACCATTCTTGTCTCCAAGGATGTTTCCGACAGGATTTCTGGTTACGAAAACGCTGAGGTGGTCAACAAATGGGCAGAGTACTTAAAGACAGAAAAGAAATGCGACCTTGTGATCGCCCTGACCCACATCGGTTTCGAGGACGAACCATACCTCGACCAGATGCTCGTCAGCAGGACGCGCAATGTGGATCTGGTGGTCGGCGGCCACTCGCACACCTATCTCAAGGCCCCTCACTATGAGAAGAACCTTGACGGTGTCCTGACCCCGATTGTCCAGGACGGTGAGTGGGGTCTGAATGTCGGCAACCTCAAGATTTCCAGATAGACCCCCATAAACACTACATAATAATTAATCGAACCTGCCCGGAGGCATCCTTTGCTTCCGGGCTTTTCGTCACTTCGGCAGGCTCAGTGACCGAAACCGTCCGGTTGGTGAGCCTGTCGAACCATCAGGACGGCCACTTCAAGAAAAGCCCGAAGGAAAAGTATAGGGAACAAGTAGGAATATTCAGATAATTTTCCCAAATTTGTCAGATGCTTTGCCTGGCACACAGGCATTCGCCCAGTCACAAATCAATGATGAAATCAATAAGAACCATACTTATAATAAATATATTCCTTCTGTCGGCGTCATCCGCATATTCCCAGAATGTGGCGGACTCACTCATCACGGCTTTTGACCATCAGAAAGGTGTTCTGGCGAGACACACAGCGGAGGCGTTCTTTGAATATCTGGCAAAGGAGGGCTTCACCGAAGGAACCGTGGAACTGCTTCCCGGCAGCAAGGCGGACAGCGTCAAGGCCCTGACCTGGTACTGGGCCGGAGAATGGTACTACGATGCCCAGGACTATGACAGATCCATTGAATACTCACATAAGGCGTTGAATCTCAGTCGGAAAGTTGCCGCAAAGGAAATAGAATGTGACTGTGACAACGTCCTTTCCATAGCATATTTCCGAAAGTCCGACTACCACAAGTCACTGGAATACGCACAGGCTACCCTTGAGTTGGGACGGGAACTTCAGGATGAGGAGCGGATCGCATATTCATTGAACACTTTGGCAGGGATTTGCCTCGCGTCGAAGCAGCCTGCGGAGGGATTAAAATACGTTCTTGAGGCCATCAAGATCTGCGAAAGGCAGAAAGACTCCTTGAAGCTGGCGGTGCGCTGCGGCATGGCGGCGGAAATCTACCACAGCATGGGAGATAATGAGAAGAGCCTTGAATATTCCAGCCGCGCCTACGACATCAACAAGGCCATGGGGCTTGACGACAAGGCTGCGGTCAGGCTGTCGCAGATGGCTGCGGCGCAGATAGCCCTCGGCCGGTATGACGATGCGGAAAAGTCTCTGCTCGAAGCGCTTCCAGAGCTGGAAAAGGTCGGGAATATGCAGTCCTGGGCCATCAGCTGCAACCAAATGGGCGACATCTGCCTCCAAAAAGGAGACCACGACAGGGCGGTTGAATATTTCCGGTCGGCACTCAAGATATTCACTGAGAAAGGTGATGCCTACAACTTGAGCCATTCGCATTACGGGCTCAGCAGAGCCTTGACTCCACGCAATTCCGATGAAGCCGTGGAGCATCTGATGCAGTACACCCACATAAAGGACTCACTCTACGACAGCGAGATGAACCAAGGTCTCAATGAATATAACGCCCGCTACCGCAACGAGCAAATCACCAGCGAGCGGGATCATCACCTGAGTTCCAAACGGAAGATCCTGTGGTTCGGCATCGTGGCCGTGGCATTGCTGGCATTCGCAATATGGCTTCTCGCCCGCAGGAACAAGTCTATCAAATCCATCCTTGACGACACTCTGGCCAAACTCGACGCGGCAAGGAAGCGTACGGCCTCTCGTCCGTCACAGACTCCTGAGCGAGATGTTGTCGAACCATTGAAGGCAGAAATCCGAAAACAGATCATGGAAGGAAAGGACGTGGATCTTCAGGAAGCCGCTGCTGCGCTCTGCACCACGAGATCAAATCTCAACCGCCAGATCAAGGCTCAGACCGGCGGCAGCAGCAGTTCTCTGGTAACAGAAGTCCGCATCGAGATGGCCAAGGGAATCTTAAGTTCGCAGAAGGACAAGCCGATTGCCGATGTGGCATCGCTTTGCGGCATCAATGACGTGTCTTATTTCATAACGATGTTCAAGAAAGTGACAGGGACAACACCGAAGCAATGGCGGGACGGTAACTCAGGACAATAGAGTGTATCATTCCGGCTTCGAGACCTTCTAGACCCTCTGATTTTATTGAAATATGGCTAAAGAGGCGCATTTTGTCCCTTTGGCCATATTCCTTTTATGGCGCGTCCGCTAACTTTGCGGAACACATAAACCTAAAAAAAATCATATAATGACAAATCTTAGTTTGAAAGCCATAACGGTCATTGCCTTAATGGCGGGACTTGGCACAATGACAGCCAACGCACAGTTGGGAGGACTTGGAAACGCTCTTAAGAACAAAGTCAAAAACGAGGTTTCCAAGACGAAAACCGTGGCATCCGAGACAGCAAAAGAGAAAGCAGATACTCCTGTTCAGAATGCCCAGGACGGGGTTCGTTCCGACGAGGAGAAATTCTGGAGTTCCGACATGGGAGACTGCGTGAGGATTGTAGGTCAGGAAGGGACTCTTTATGAAGGCAACGCCAAGTCGTCATGGGAGCAGCTTCAGGAATGGAAGACAGACCTCCAGACCATGACAATGAACAGCAAGACTGTTATCGCCAATGCCCTTTACTATCTTTACAGGATGGAGGAGGCTGCGGACGAGCAAAACTTCGACAACCAGGAACTTGAGTATTTCACCCGCTCCGGGGAGATGTACAATTTCATCGAGAACATGGTCCGTGAGTCGGAAGGTATCAAGGACCTGTTCAGGTACAATGAGTACAAGGATCATTACAACGCAGCCTACGGCAAGATCTGGGCAAAACTCTGGACCGGATTGCCAAAGAAGGCCGCGACGGCCAAGGAAGACAGGGCCAAGTTCGCCGAAGGGACCTACAATCAGATCGAGTTCGAGATTGGAAAATCCAATGAATATTCAGGTAAGATGAAGGAGTGGTACCTTGACTGGGCATATTCAGCCTACAATCTGAACGCATCATTCGGTTATCTTCTTGAAAGCGATCCTCAGTATAATCAAGTTCTCGCTGACCTGAAGTCGGCCATATCCCAGACTTCCGAGGAGTTCCAGGCCAGGAATCCGGTCAAGCCAGCCGCCCAGCTGAGGGATGAGTACAAGGCTGAGAAAGAGCAGCTTGCCAAAGAAGAGGCCGAGCGCAAGGCCGCCCGCGAGGCGGAGATCGCCGCAAGCATGCAGCCTTGGCCAGCCACCAAGATGGGCGACGCGGCTTTCCTGAACGCTTGTCTGGCGGCAGCGCGTGCCCAATTCCCTGAAGAGGACGCCAAGCGTGTGACGATTCTGAATTCCACCTGGCAGATCGACCGTGACGGCTTCGGCAACATCGTGCGCCGCCGTGTCAGCGCTTGGGTGGACATCAAGAAGGACGGGAAGCGCTATGCCACAAACTACGGATTCGCTCAGGACTATATGGGCGGAGGCAAATATGGCAAGACCTACTTCTTCGGAGTCGGCACAAGAAGCGGGTTCTTCATCAAGTAAATCATAATCACATAATTAATACAAACTAAAATCCAATTATCTTATGGCTTACACAGAGACAACAAAGACCACCTACGGTCAGCGCGTGAAGAAATCTTTCGGTGGCATCGGTTCCGGATTTGTTCTTCTTATTGTCGGCACGATCCTCCTCTGGTGGAACGAAGGCAGGGCTGTCAAGACGGCAAAAATGCTTAACGAGGCCGCCGGGGTGACGGTAGAGATGACCGACATCAACACTGTTAACCCTCATTTCGACGGGAAACTCGTCCATGCGACCGGAATGACCGCCACGATCGACTCTCTTATCGACCCGGACTTCGGTGTCGGGGTGACAGCTGTCAAATTTGCAAGAAAGGTTGAGTACTACCAGTGGGTGGAGCGATCACAGAGCAAGACCAAGGATAAGGTCGGCGGCGGCCAGGAGACCACCACAACCTACACCTACGAAAAGAAATGGGTTGACTCTCCTGTCAATTCCGAAGAATTCCACGATCCTGAGTATCAAGGAATGAACAGGGTAAAGATCGCCATTGACGACCTGAGGCAGACTGCCGAGAACGTGACGTTCGGAGCCTACAGGCTGACCAAAAGCCAGATCGCCTCTATCAGCGGCGAGCAGCCTTATCTCTTCTCCGAGAAGGACACCGAAAGGATCACCAAGGAGCTGTTCAGAGAGGAGTGCCTGATTGACACAACCCTTGCCGTGAAGATCCAGAACAACGTGGTCAACTTCGGCTCGAAGTCAGGCACGCCTCAGGTCGGTGACGTGCGCGTGACCTTCACAAAGGTGCTTCCGGCAGAAGTTTCGCTTATGGCTCAGGTCAGCGGTGACACGTTCGTGCCTTACACCTCGAAGAACGGAAAGAATTTCGATGTCCTTCAGATGGGCGCCCAGTCAGCCGACCAGATGTACGAGGGGCAGCACTCTGCCAACAAACTGTGGCTCTGGATCCTCAGGTTCATGGGAATATTCCTTGTCATCGGTGGCCTGAAGGGCATATTCGGATTCCTTGAGACTCTTGCCAAGGTGGTTCCTTTCATCGCAAATATCATCGGCGCAGGTGTGGGTCTTGTCTGCTCGCTCGTCGGCTTCGCGTGGTCGTTCATCGTGATCGCCATCGCTTGGCTTGCGTACAGACCGGTCCTTGGAATATCCCTTATCGTGATAGCGGTGGCACTGATCATCTTCCTGTCCCGCAAGAAGAAGGTTGTACCGGCCGCATAGTGCCAATCATAACAACAACATATTAATATTCAGGTAATAAAATGGAAATATTCAGAAATATTAAAATAGCGTTGGGAGCGGTTCTCGCTCTCACGCTGTCGCTGTCTGTGAATACGACCGCTGAAGGGCAGAATTTGCTGAACCAGTTGGGCAAACGCGCTAAGAACGCCGCCACCACAAGGACCACTATGGGAGTGGACAGAGCCATCCAGAAAGGATTGGACAAGGTTGAGGGTGCCATTGAGAAAGGGGCGAACGATGCGATTAACGGCCGCGGTGGAAAGGCACCGGCTGTGAGCAACGGCCGTGTCTCTGCGAACGCCAACGGCACAATCTACTACGTCAGCGAGTCAGGCAACAACAAGAACGACGGCTTGAGCCCGTCAACACCTCTTAAGAATATTCAAAAAGCGTTGGACATCGCTCCGGCTGGTTCCACAATCTACGTGGCCGCCGGCAACTACTATGGTCTCCTTCGCTGCGGAAACATCTTCGTCCGCAAGCCTGCCTACATCTACGGTGGCTTCAACGGAGATTTCTCTCAGCGTGACATCCTGAACTACCGCACGATGGTTCAGCCGACTCCGGAGTCCAACGGCACCGCCAAGGCTCCGACCGTTCAGCTTGAGATCAATGTCGGCAAGTACGATAGCAATGTTGAGTACCGAAACGCTGAGGTTCTGTTCGACGGAATCATCTTCGACCGTGGAAATTCCATCTCCTACTATTCCGGCAACGATGATAATCAGAAGGGACAGCCAGAAGGTGTTGAGACGACTAAGATGAACCCGATCGGAACCAAAGGCATGGGAGGAGCGGACCTTTCCAATCTGGAGACTTTCACGAAGGAGTCATGCATTCTCTACATGAACAACTCCAACGTGAATCTAACCGTGCGCAACTGCGCGTTCATCAATGCTCCTAATCACGTGATTCTCGGTCTTTTCAGAGGCTCCATGTACATCGACAACAACATATTCGTGAATTGCAGGATGGAGGCGATGGATGTCCGCGGTTCGGATCCAAAGGTGAACTCCAAGGTTGACTTCACCAACAACACCTTGCTGTTCATGTGGTCGTTCAAGCAGAATCTTGAGACGATGGGCTACGGATTCCGTTTCCAGCCTGGCACGGACTGCTACCTTGCCAACAACATCTTCGGCTGCTCGATGATGACAGCCCTTGACTACACGCACATCGACAGCGACAGGAACCGTGAGGCCACCCGCAAGACCAGCGTGGAGAACAATGTGTTCTTCCTCAACAGGATGGGTGACATTTCTATTCCGGGAGGCGGCAATTTCATCAACATCAGCAGCGCTGATTTCTCTGACGTTGAATATCTCGACTCCGAGGGTGGCAACACCACGGTCAAGGATGCGAACATATTCAAGGGCAAGATTGACGAGGCTTACCTGAAAGGCTTCCTCAACGCGTCTTACACCGCTGAGATGCAGCACAATCCTAATTCCGCGGTCAACACGTTCCGTTCGGCCCTCGGCATGAACCAGATCGGCACGATGACCTCCAAGGTCACGATGTACGCCAACCGCTACAATTGGGAGAAGGCGCTTCTGCTCTTCGGAGCTATGCCAGGTTACGGGGCGCAGGTGCCGCGGTAGTGTCATGCGTTAATAAAATTATTATTAAACTATATTGATTATGAACTTCAAGCACACCCTATCCGCCTTCGTGACATCGGCAATTGTGGCCTTACTTGTCGTTTCGTGCGGCAAGAAAGAGGAAGAGGCTGTGAGCGTCTCATCCGTCGCGGTGTCTCCAGTAAACGTGGAGATCACAGAAGGTGAATCCACAAAGTTGACCGCCAAGATTTCTCCTGCGGCGGCCGCTGACAGGACCGTGACCTGGACATCCTCCGACAAGGCCATCGCCACCGTTGACGGGAGCGGCAACGTGCAAGGCCTGAAGGCCGGCACCGCCACCATCACCGCCACAGCCGAAGGCAAGTCCGGGAAATGCGAGGTCACGGTCTCAGCTAAAGTTACCTCATTCAGTCTCAGCGAGACTAAGTTGAACCTTGTGGAAGGAGACAACACCTCAATCAAAGCCATCATCACACCAGAAAAAGCCACTGGGCTTGAGGTTGAGTGGAACACTTCCAACTCAAAGGTGGCCGTAGTGACAAACGGTACAATCGCGGCTATCGCAGCCGGTGAGGCCGTGATCACCGCGACATTGAAAGAGTACCCTGAATTCACCGCCACCTGTTCAGTGACTGTGACATCCAATGAAGTCAAAGCCACCGCGATGCGCTTCGCCGACAAGTACAGTACCGGTGACGGCTACGCGGCCACGATTCGCATCGATGAGCCGGGACAGATCTTGGAACTGGTCTTTGAACCTGCGGATGCGACAAACAAGCAGGTGAATTGGTCCTCCGAGAACACTGACGTCCTTACAGTGGATGAGTTCGGCGCTATCACTCCTTTGAATTTAGGCACAAGCAAGGTTACCGCTGTCCAGAAAAACGGTGGTCTGATGGCGAGCATTTCCGTCACTGTGACGGACGTGCCTCTTGAGAGCATCTCGATCAAGGGATGGAGCGCGACTCCTATTGAGGTCAATTCCGGAACCTCAGTAGAAATAGAATGCGAGGTTCTTCCAGCTTCGGCCCGAGAGAAGGATTGGATTCTTGAAGTTGACAAATCCGACTTGGCGAAGCTCAATGGCCATAAGGTGGAATTCCTCCCTAAGGCGGGAGATGTCACAGTCACCGCCAAGTGTGTCGCCAATCCATCCATCAAGGCCGCCCAAATCTATAAGGTGACCGTGACACCGACAGCCATCGCTCTCCCTGCCAAGATCTCCATCACTCTCGGCGACACCAAGAAATTGACCCCGACCCATACCCCTGAGACCGCCTCCTCAAACGAGCTCGAATGGGCATCATCGGATGACAAGATAGTGAAAGTCGACGCTGACGGGACACTGAACGCTGTTGCGAAGGGCGAAGCCACCGTCTCTGTCAAGTACAAGAAATTCCCTGCCGTCGGGGCTTCGTGCATTGTCACGGTGATAGGAGAATCAGCTGTCTCGATCAACGGTGGAGAGATGATGACGTACGAAGTCGGTCATCTCCGCGATTTGCTAGCGAAATCCGGGACGCCGATCACCTCCATCAAGTGGCGGGAAGGCTTTATCAATTCCAGCGACGCGGGAGCGATCCGGGAATATTGCACCGCACTTGAAAGCGCGGACATGAAGAATGTAAGGATTGTTTCCGGAGGAGACTCCTACAAGTCCGGATTTCAGAATAGAGATAAATACACTACTACTGATGATGAGTTCCCTCCGGCATTGTTCTATGAGCACAACACTCTCAAGTCCATAATTCTTCCAGACTACATCACTAAAATCGGGGATAGAGCCTTTGAAAGTTGTGTTTTGGATAAAGTTGTGTTCCCGGACAGCGGCTTGGAGATAATCGGAAAATACGCATTTTCTCTAAATGGTTCCTGGAAGCGCTCCAAACTATACAATGTTCCATCCAGCATAAAGAATATTGAGTATTACAGTTTCTATGGAGCGTATTTCGTAGACAGATTGTATCTGCCGAACATTGAAGATCTTGATAACACCGCTTTTATCAATATTGTCGCCGATGAGATTTTCCTCGGTCCGAAACTTAAGACTCAAGGTCTTGGTGGAATGGAAGTGAACCAGGTCATCATAGATGAATCCCATCCGCAGATTTATGTTACCGGGCAGGCCATTGTTGACCGTAGCATGAAAAAGGTTATAGGTTGGGTTGCAGGCCGGAATCACAGTTCAGTGTCTTCCTTGACAATTCCGGCCATAGAAAATGTCACGACATTGGGCGATTATCTGCTGCGTAACGGACTCTACCCTAATTGCAAGAAAATAACCGTCAGTGAAGGTTATACCTACCTTGACAATTATTCCCTTGACACCAGAAAAGTCGAGGTGTTGGACCTTCCTTCGACATTAGAGAGAATCTCTGTTCTCTTTGTAGCATACAACAAGGTCTTGAAGGATATCACGATCCGGGCGGCGGTGCCTCCAGCCTTTAATGACTATGATGGCCGTTTCGATGATCCTTTCCACGGATGTGACTTCAAGGGCGTCATCCGCGTCCCTGCCGCCTCCCTCGAGACCTACAAGACCACCAAATACTGGAGCAAGTACGCTGACCAGTACGTGGCGATAGAATAAAGGCCGCCTGAAATATTCTTGAGAAGAGTGCCCTTGGTCCGCGCCGGGGCACTCTTTTTCATTTCAAAGCAGATTCTGCTTTCTAAAACACATTGACTTCTTCCACAGAAAGTCCAGTGCAAGAGGAAATTGTCTCCGCATCAATGCCTTTGGCCTTAAATGCCGCGGCGATTTCCCGCTGAGTCTGTTGGCGGCCTTCAGCCTTGCCTTCCTGGACTCCTTCCCACCTTGCGTAGTTGATGGAGTTGATCCTGTCCCGTTCTGTCATCATATCCTTTTCGTATTGAATGGCTTCCTCGGGCGTGAAGTTGGCCCTGGTGGACGCCTCGAAATAGGCCTCGTAGGCCTTGTTGCCCCTGGCCCAGTCAGGCACTCCGTCCATCTCCTTCGACCCCGTCAGCAAAGATAACCAATAATCCGTCTCGTTGGTTATCCCTTTCGAGGATTTTTTGAATGCGTTCAAGTCAAAGAAGTGGTACTCGGGACTGGTGGGAAGCCGGTGGCCGCTGGCCTCGTCAACAGTGTAGTAATGAAGGTCGTACCTGCCGCTGATTCCCGTGACGTCCTCCGAAGCGAAGTTCAGGAAGGCGATGACGTACGTCGAGTGCAGTTCGTACTCCGCTGAGCCGACCACGCCCTCCAGCTGAGCGATGACCTTGGCCGTGTAATAGACCATCCTCTCCAGGAACGTCACCTGCTTGGCGTTCTGCATCTCCACGATGAAGTTGTTGTCCCTGTCATCAGTGGCGTAGCAGTTTTATCCGCCACGCAATTCACAAGGATTTCCGTAGTCAAATACACAAATATTTCGAGTTAGCTCAAAGAGAAAGAATACAATGCCGCCAACTGACGGAATGAAAACCAGCCAACTGACGGAATGAAAACCAGCCAACTGACGGAATGAAATTTCGTAATAATTTGATTATTTTAAAAATAACCATTAATTTTGCCGCATGGGTAATTATAGAAACAGAGTAGCCGACGGCATTCTCAAAGATAATCTTGAAGCGGCTGGATTAGTCCTGATAGAAGGTACAAAATGGTGTGGAAAGACCACAACCGCTGAACAGCAAGCGGGAAGTATTGTGTATATGAATGATTCAGGTAATTCCGGGACATATCTTGCCTTGGCTCAGAATTCACCAAGTATTCTGTTGAAAGGTGACACACCTCGCCTGATAGACGAATGGCAGGACGCTCCCGAACTATGGGATGCGGCCAGATTTGAAGTGGATCACAGAGATACCAAGACAGGGCAGTTCATTTTCACGGGTTCAACTGTCATCCCTAAGGAGAAATTGGAGAGAATCAAACATTCCGGGACCGGACGCGCTGCTTGGATAAAAATGCGTCCGATGAGCCTGTGGGAATCCGGTGAGTCAAACGGACAACTGAGACTTAATGACCTGTTCCTCAACAAGACCGAAGCGGCATGTCAGTCCAATGAATTGGACATCGAGCAGCTGGCTTGGCTGATATGCCGAGGCGGATGGCCGGCGGCTCTGGCTATGTCAAAAAAAGGAGCTCTCAGGCAATCTTTCAATTACATCAACGCTATCGCAAGTACTGACATTTCAGCAGTGGACGACGTGGAGAGGGACAGGGACTTCACTCTACGTCTTCTTAAGAGTTACGCACGCTTTCAGGGAGCCCAGGCTCCGGTCACATCAATATATGAGGATCTCAAGTCCAATGCGGACGGATCAATGACAAGCGAAACCATCTCTTCCTACATATCCGCCCTCAAAAAACTGTTTGTCGTGGAGGATGCCCCCGCATGGAATCCGAATCTCCGCTCAAAAACAGCCATAAGGACATCAGACACCCGGTATTTTGTTGATTCTTCGATAGCGACCGCCGCTATGGGAATCGGACCGGATGATCTCATCTCAGACCTGAACACGATGGGACTTCTTTTTGAGACAATGTGTGTGAGGGATTTGCGCGTGTATGCAGAAGCGCTCGACGGCAGCCTGTATCATTACAGGGACAAGAACAATCTTGAATGTGATGCCGTGTTGCATCTGAGAAACGGCAAGTATGGTCTGATAGAAATCAAACTCGGTGGGCAAAGACTTATAGACGAGGGGGTAGCCACGCTGCACTCATTAGCCTCAAAAATTGACACGGACAAAATGAAAGCCCCTTCGTTCCTGATGGTTCTCACAGGGACAGGTGCCTATGCCTACAAAATGGACAATGGAGTATGGGTGGTCCCGATAACCTGCCTTAGACCTTGAGCGACATTCAAGAGCGTAACAGTTAAATGCCTGATCGTCTGCGAAAAAGCATTTTTATAATACTGATTTCTCAGATATTGAATATCTTGACTCCGAGAGCGGCAACACAACGGTCAAGGACGTGAACATATTCAAGGGCAAGATTGACGAGGCTTACCTGAAAGGGTTCCTCAACGCGTCTTACACCGCTGAGATGCAGCACAATCCTAATTCAGCGGTCAACACATTCCGTTCAGCCCTCGGTCCGAACCGGGGCACTCTTTTTCATTGTCTAAGTGCTTATCTGGCGGCAAAGCCACGAGGTATTATACATGGAACACATTATTCAACGGATAATGTGAGATGATCGTTCACAGATGCACCTGAGTGGGCATATTCCGAAGAAATTGATCACCAATAATTGACAAATATGGTAAAAGAGACATAATATGCCTTTTTTGCCATATTCCTTTTGTGATCCACCGGCTAATTTTGTGGTTTGAATATTCAAATTCAACATAACCATGGGCATTTTATACAAAACCAAGCAAACATCGCACATCTTTATTGTGTCAGCCATCATGGCCTTGGTCATCGCCTCTTGCAAAGGCAAGGAGACCGAAGAGATCAATGTCTCTTCGGTTTCTGTCACTCCAGACCGTTTGGAAATCATCGAAGGTGAGTCTGCCAAGCTGACCGCCAAGATCAGCCCTGCGGCAGCCGCTGACAGAACTGTGACCTGGACATCATCCGATAAGGCCATCGCCACAGTTGATGGCAGCGGCAACGTGCAAGGCCTGAAGGCCGGCACCGCCACCATCACCGCTACTGCCGAAGGTAAGTCCGGGAAATGCACGGTCACAGTCAAAGAGAAAACGGTGAGTGTAACCGAGGTGTCACTTGACAGAACAGAATTGACTCTGACAGAAGGCTCCTCCGAGAACCTCACCGCCACAGTCAAGCCGGACAACGCGACCAATAAGAAGGTAACGTGGAAGTCTGACAATGCCGACATCGCATCCGTGGACGAGAGCGGAAAGGTCACAGCTCTCAAGGCCGGTGAGGCAACCATCACAGTCACAACCGAGGACGGTGGGAAAAACGCCACCTGCAAGGTGACCGTGAAGAGCAAGAATGTGCCTGTCACCGGCGTGGAGGTCAATCCTTGGGCCGTGACCCTGTCCGTACGTGGAACCACCAAACTCTCTTACACGATCAAACCAGCGGATGCTGCCAACCAGAATGTGAAATGGGAGTCTGAATCTCCGTCCGTTGCGACAGTCGATTCTGAGGGCAATGTGAAAGGAATCGCTGCAGGAACAGCGAAAATCAGCGTGACAACCGATGACGGAGGATTCAAGTCCTACTGCACCGTAACCGTGAAAGAAACGGAATCAAAATTCAAGGTTGGCGGACTGTGGTATGAAAAACATAACACTGTTGGTGTTCCAAACACGGTACGTGTGATTCCCGACCCAGACGGAAGCAAATATAGTGGAGATGTCACCATACCCTGCCAGATTGAATATGACGGGATCAAATACTCGGTCAACACAATATGGGACAATGCGTTTCACGAATGCACCGACCTTAAAGCCGTGACACTTGGTGAAGGAATTGAATCCATTGGAGCAAGGGCTTTCTACGGCTGCTCTAATCTTGAAAGGATAACATTCTCCTCCACGATGGAATCGTTAAACACCGACAATCCGGTGTTTGAAGGCTGTCCGAAACTTGAGATTGTCACCACACCTAAGACTTCGGAAAGTCAACGGGATTATTTTTACACCCACTATGGAGCGTTGTATTCTCACCGCTATTATTCAAAGCCATTAAACAAAGAGACAGAAGTACTGTCATGGCTTCCGGAAAAGGCCACCGGTGTGTTCGCCATCAAGGATGGCGTGGAGGTTATTGATGAATATTCAATCACCTGCACTGGTATCAGCAAGATCATCATCCCGGAGTCCGTAAAATACATCGGGCCAAGATTCTTCAACAAATCCAAAACCCCTATTGAGGTCGAACTGAATTGGAAGACAAAGGAGGACATCGACAGGATTTCAACCGAGGAGTCGGACCCTTCGAAATTCTTTTTCTTCTACACAGACCGCTACGCTGTCAAGGTGACCGTCCCGAAAGGCACCAAAGCCCTCTACGAATCCCACTGGCTCTGGTCCCACCTCGGCGGCATCACAGAACGCCCGTAGCCTAACCATTAGATAACACACGCCCCTGAATGCCCTGCCGGAGCCAACCGGAGACATTCAGGGGTATATTCATTGATTTATAAATAGTGACCATAATCGAATTGATCGCTTGTAATTTTGAAAAACACTTTTTATAAAAAGCAATTATCGAGATAAAATGCTTTTTGTAAAAAGCATTTGCTATATTTGCAAGAAATATTAGGAATATATGGAGACTCTTTTCGCCAAACATGACAAATACCTACTCAGAACACCAATGAAGATCATCCGTTCAATGATGCAGCGGATTAACTGGGATTCAAGACTAATCTCAATCAAAGGGCCTAAGGGTGTTGGAAAATCGACACTGATGAAGCAACATATAAAACTGAATTACAAAGATGGCTCCAGAGAAGCCCTGTACTGCTCGATGGATTCGATGTATTTTTCAACCCATTCGCTGCTTGACCTTGCAGACACCTTTGTAAAATATGGCGGTAAGCGGCTGTATGTCGATGAGGTCCATAAATATCCATTTTGGAGCAGGGAAATCAAGGAAATCTATGACCTTTATCCTGAACTGAAAGTCGTGATCAGCGGTTCATCGCTTCTCAAGATTCAGAGCGGGGACTCCGATCTGTCTAGAAGGTGCGTGCCTTACGAGATGCCAGGGTTGTCGTTCCGAGAGTTTCTGAAGTTCGATAGTGGCATTGACATTCCGGTTTCAACTTTGGAGTCAATCCTTAATGACTCATGGAGAGTCTGCGATGAAGTCTGCCGGATGTGCCGTCCCCTTGAAAAATTCACAGAGTACCTTAAACATGGGTACTACCCATTCTATTACGAAAACCCTGCTGATTATGCAACATTGGTGGAAAATGTAGCGAATTACATCATCGATTCCGAACTGACGCAAGAAAGGAATGTCGATGTCGCCAACACAAGGAAGATCAAGGCTTTGCTGTACGTGTTGGCCAACAACCTCCCTTTTCAGGTGAGTATTGCCAGCCTTTCAAAAAGCATTGGGTTGGAGAGGAATACCGTGTTGGCCTATCTGAAGTATCTCGATGAGGCCAAACTGATTAAACTTCTGTATTCGGATATTCTTTCCGTGAAGAAAATGCAGAAACCTGACAAAATATTTCTTGACAATTCAAACTTACAGTATGTGCTTTCTTCAGACATCAAGATAGGTACTGTCAGAGAAACGTTCGCCATAAACCAGCTTTCAACAATGCATATCGTGGAATATGGCAAGGACTCAGGTGATTTCAAAATCGATGGGAAATTCACAATTGAAGTGGGTGGCGAAGGGAAAACATTCTCACAGATAACCGGAATCCAGGACTCGTATGTAGCGGCTGACGGAATCGAGTATCCGATCGGAGCGAAAATCCCTTTGTGGTCATTAGGTCTGATGTATTGACCGTGGCAGTTAAAGATCTGACAATAAATGAGAAAAGGTGGTGTTCCTGTGCTGAAATTCACACTGGAACACCACCTTATTTAATTGACGACTAGCTTGTTATCTGCCACGGCATACTATACGGCATGACGCAGACAGAGAAACGTCCGGCTAGATGGACAGCACAGCGAGGACGTTGATGAGTTCCTTGTCGATCGGCTTGTCGAGTTTTATGGCTTTGCCGATCGGGACATAGACGATCTCGTTGTTGGAGATGCCGACCATGATGTTGCGCTGGCCTTCCTGAAGGGCTTCTATGCTGGCGTAGCCGAGACGGCTGGCAAGGATTCTGTCGTAGGCGGAAGGGCAACCGCATCAAAATACCTCCTGCCTTTTGGGTACGGTAATGCGGTGATGACATCTTCTACCCTTATCTTAGCCGCCAACAGGAAGAACGGAAAAATATTCACGCATAGTAGGCTTTT
>ERZ808240.2948-NODE-2948-length-17539-cov-7.383608_pt1 | contig 17539 bp, 13 predicted proteins | sample MGYA00521084_ERZ808240 | MGnify/ENA primary metagenome ERZ808240 (study PRJEB31516, sample SAMN03275571) | gut metagenome | biome: mammalia-associated habitat; material: feces | host: Papio cynocephalus | place: Kenya | collected 2012-08-06 ... | reverse complement strand
CGACGAGGATAATAAGGCAATCATTGATGCCATCAATGCCGCCAACCCCGACTTGTTGTGGATCGGCATGACGGCTCCGAAACAGGAGAAGTGGACTTACTCGCATTGGTCGGAGCTGAACATCCACTGCCATGTGGGCACCATCGGGGCTGTGTTCGATTTCTTTGCCGGTACCGTGGAGCGTGCGCCCGAGTGGTGGCAGCAGCATGGACTGGAGTGGCTCTATCGTCTGATTAAGGAGCCGAAGCGCATGTGGCGGCGCTATATCATCGGCAATGCCTTATTCCTTTGGAACATGCTGAAGGAGAAATGCTGAGCGCTAAGCGTTGTATGTGATAATTATTTTTTTGATGATGAATGACACTCAAATACAATTTCTGGAACTTTTAAGGTCTGCATTGTGGGGTACTACTCCAGATGCAGGCCTTTTTGGTAATGCCGACTGGAGTGGCATATACCGCATGGCATGTGAACAGACTGTTGCCGCGCTGCTCGTGGACGCCATTGCACGGCTGCCACATGGCATGATGCCTCCTCTCGGAGTGAAGATGCGTTTCATTGCCGACGCCACGATGACCGAACGGAGAAACCGTGCAGTGGGGGAGGATATGAAGCGCGTTTGGCGGTTGCTTGAGGATAATGGCATAAAGGTGGCGTTTTTCAAGGGGCAAATTGCTGCTGCACGCTATCCGCATCCTGAGCACCGTACGCCTGGCGATGTAGACTTCATCGCCGATTGTCCGGCTGGTGCGGAGATGCTGATGATGGCAGAGGGTGGCAAGGAGGGAGGCGTGGTGCCGAAGCATGCTGAGATAATGATGGATGACGTGCTCTTTGAATCGCATCGCATGGCTCTCGACATGGCTTTCCCGCCAAGCATGAGCTATTTCAACAGGCTGATAGCGAGAATGTTCGCCGAGAATAGGGGCAGCGAGAGCGTTGAGGGCTGTGCCTTGCCATGCCTGCCGCCGTTGTTGGAACTGTGTCATTGTACGGCACATATCAACCATCATTTTCTTGAAGTGGGTATCGGACTAAGGCAGCTTGCCGACTTCGCCTTGCTCTTGGCAAGGAAGCACGACTGCGTTAATCCTGAAGAATTGAAGATTCATCTTCGTGGCATTCACATGCTGCGCTTCTTCCGCGCTCTTGAAGCGCTGAGCGTAGACTATTTGGGCTTGCCGAAGGAGGCGCTCGTCATGCCCTTCAGCGATAGTGACAGGACAAATGCGCGTCTCATAATGTTTTCTGCCGTTAAGGGAGGTAATTTCGGTCGCTACGACGGCAAGGACAAGAGCAACGGCTATCGGCGTCTATTGCTTAGCATCGGTAATGCCTTGCGCTTTTTCCGCCTCTCGCCATTGGAGGCATTGTTCCGCCCGACGATGACGCTGAGGGTGTGGGTGCAAGTACACTTAGCAACTTTTTCTGAGCAAAAAGGTGCGTAATTTGCAATATTTTATGTAAGTTTGCATTATAGTTCAATAAAACCATATTGCAAATGAAGAAGCCAATAATCCTGTCATTGTTAATATCGTTGCTCCTTCCTGGGACGGCGATAGCAGATTCATATACTTCTCTTTGGAAGAAATACGACGCTGCCGTGCAGAAGGATCATCCGCAGACAGCTCTGAAAGTGCTCTACAACATAGCCGACAAGGCGGAGCGTGAGCGTGCCTATGGCCATCTGCTCAAGGCGCAGATGGCTACTGCCGATCAGATGTTGGCATTGTCGCCCGACTCGCTGCAGCCCACAGTGGAGCGTATGCAGCAATGTGAGAAGGCGGCGGAAGGTAGCGGCGACAAGGTTCTCGCGGCTGTCTATGAGTCGGTGCTCGGCGCTGTATATACCAACAACTCGTCGCTCCTTGAGGGAGGGGAGGAACTTGGCAAGGACTACTACCGCAAGTCGATGCGCTATCCAGACGCTCTCGCGGCAGCATTCTCCTCCAACTACGAGCCGTTTGTTGTCGACGGAGTAGACTCCAAGTACTACTACGATGACATGTTGCATATCATTGGAATGCGTGCCGGCGACTATCGCACGATGCACGACTACTACGCCTCGCACGGTAAGCGTGAGGGAGCGTGTCTGACGGCATTGCAACTTGCGCGTGACGAGCGCCGGGCTAATGATGTCGGCTATGTGCGCAAGTCGAAATACATCATGTCGCTCGACTCTCTTGCACGTGAGTATGGCGACCTCGTCGTGGCGGGTGAGGTGGCTATAGAGCGCTATTCTTACATGGAGAATGCCGACGACGTGACTGCCGACGACAAGATGAATTTCATCAATTACTCGCTCGTGAAGTGGGGAGCGTGGCCGCGCATGAATATTCTGCGCAATGCGCAGCGTCGCCTCACGCTGCCCTCGTTCCATGCCTCGCTTGGCGGAGGTCTTGCCCTGCCCGGTGTGACGCGCAAGGTGAAGGTCATGGCTCTCAACAATATCGGCGAGATAAGCGTCACGGCTACACGTCTCGATCTTGACGGCACCACGGAGCTTAATCCTGCCGACAGTAAGGACTACGCAGAACTGCGCCGCCATATCATCGCAGGCGAGCAGCCCGTCAGCGACTCCCGACGCTATGTCGGCTTGCCTGCTTTCCGCACGGTGAACGACACGCTTGAACTCAACGGGCTACGTTCGGGAGTGTACCTCGTGGAGTTTTCCACCGACAATGTCAGCGTCCCCGTAGAGCGTAGACTCTTGCATGTTTGCAACGTCTATCCCGTCGTGCAAGCATTGCCCGGCAAACGCTATCGCATCGTGGCTCTCGATGCCACGCTCGGCACACCAGTGGCTGGGGCGAAAGTGGATGTCGTGATGTCGGTGAACAAGGACGGCAAGGACATTGTGCAGACTTTCACCTGCGACAACAACGGAGAGACGTATGTCGAATATAAAGGTAACGAGCCTGTTGCCTATCGTGTGTATGCCGACGGCGAGACGGCTTTCCCGCGCACTCCCTTTACGTCGCGTTTCTCCTATTACGGACAGAAAGCTGACGTGAAGCTTGCCACAATATATACCGACCGCAGCATCTACCGCCCCGGTCAGACGGTTCATGCAGCTGCCATCGCCTACCATTATGACAACAAGGAATACAAGGGCGAGGTGGCGCAGCGACAGCAGATGACTATCACCCTTCGCGACGCCAACCGGAAGGAAGTGGCATCGAAGACGGTGACCACGGATGACTATGGTATGGCGTCGGCTGACTTCGTGTTGCCCGATGGCGGACTGACAGGTGTCTACACTCTCCGTAGTGATTATGGCAACAGTGCTTACGCCAACTTCTCCGTTGAGGAATACAAACGTCCAACCTTCCGTGTCGACTTCGACAAATGCGACACGAAGTATGCCGCTGGCGACACCGTGCGGCTGAAGGCTTCTGCACGCACCTTTGCCGACGTGCCCGTGCAGGGAGCGCGTGTGGCAGTGGAGGTGAAGCGCCGCCCCGCGATGTTCTGGTTGGGCGGAGGCGCTGACATGCGCGTTGAGACAGTGCTTCGCGACACGGTGCAGACCGCTTCCGACGGCTCTTTCTCCGTGGCAGTGCCAATAAAATTGCCCGAAACCTTTGAAGAGCATCCGCGCCGCTACTACAATTTTGTGGTGACGGCAGACGTCACTGACGTCGCCGGCGAGACACGCCATGGCGAGACTTCGCTGCCTTATGGCGACCAACCGACGGTTTTCTCATGCGACGTGCCGCAGACAGCGCTTCGCGACAGTCTTTCCTCCATTACTTTCTCCTATCGCAACACTGCGGGAGAGCCCATCGATGGCGACGTGACTTACAGCATCGACTCCCATTCCTTCACATGCAAGGCCAACAAGCCCGTGAAGCTCGACCCCTCGTTGCTCACTTCTGCACGCCATAGCCTTGTGGCAGTATGCGGAGGCGACACTATACGCAACTCCTTTGTCACCTTCACCCTCAACGACCGTCATGCTCCCGTTGAAACACACGACTGGTTTTATCAGTCGGCCGACCGCTTCCCTGCCGACGGCAAGCCTGTCTACATACAGCTTGGCTCTTCCGACAGCATACAGCATGTAGTATATACGCTTGTCTCCGGCAACCGCGTAATTGAAAACTCTCGTGCCGACCTAAATGCTGAGGTGCGCACGCGTGCCATTACATATAAGGAAGAGTGGGGCGACGGCGTCGTGCTTTCCGTGGCATGGGTGAAGAGCGGACATTCCTATCGCCATACGGCACGTATAGAGCGTCCGTTGCCCGACACGCGTCTCAACTTGAAATGGACTACCTTCCGCGATCGCCTCGTGCCCGGACAACGTGAGACCTGGACGCTCAACATCACGCGTCCTGACGGTAAGCCGGCAAGGGCACAATTGCTCGCCACTCTCTATGACCGCTCGCTCGACGACATACGCCGCCATACCATCAACTTCCGACTTCCTGTCTATGTCAACGTGCCGTGGCTCGGATGGACGGGTGTATACAATCCTGACGTCTTCGCCTATAGTGAGATGCCCGTGCGCTTTCTTGACGAGCGTGGCATTGACTTCAGTTATTTCGACATGCGTGGCATTGACTCCGACAAGTGGATATACATGCCCTCGATAGCCAATCCGGGCATGATGCGTGTACGTGGCGGATATCTCAATGCTATGGAGCTTTCGCGATTGGATGAATCGGAAGTGATGGCTGCCACGAAGAATCCTGACGCTTCCGACCGCGACGACGGTAGACGCTATAAGGACGCTGCGTCGACGTTCGACATGGATGGAGCATCGTCGACCGCTACAGGAAATGGCGACAAGGTATCTGCCGCCAACAATACGCCGACCTTGAGGGAAAATCTCAACGAAACGGCTTTCTTCTATCCCGGTCTGACTGCCGACGAAAAGGGTAATGTCTCTATGAAGTTCACGCTCCCGGAGAGCGTCACCACATGGCAACTGTATGCCCTTGCCCACGACCAGCAGCTGAACAACGGCACTATCGCTGCTACTGCTGTTGCAAAGAAGACGGTGATGGTGCAGCCTAATGTGCCGCGCTTCCTACGCTCCGCCGACCGTGGCGTGATTTCCGCCCGCATCGCCAACACCTCTGAGAAGCGTGCTGATGGTACGGCACGCCTGTCTCTTATCAATCCGCAGACGGGCAAGGAGGTGTATGCTAAGGAGTGTAAGTTTAGTGTGAAGGCTGGCGAAACTACTTCCGCCAACTTCGACTTCGACATGGCAAAGATAGCCAACGACGGACTGCTAATCTGTCGCGTTACGGCACAGGGGCGCAACTTCAGTGACGGCGAGCAGCACTATCTGCCTGTCTTGCCCGATAAAGAGATGGTCGTAAACACCATGGCTTTCTCACAGAACGCTCCAGGAACGTTGGATGTTGACATCTCGAAACTGTTCCCGGCAAAGAGCAGTGCCGGGAAGCTTACTGTGGAGTACACCAATTCTCCCGCATGGCTCATGGTGCAGGCTCTTCCGTCCATGACCAATGCCGATGGAGACAACGCTGTTTCTCTCGCCTCTGCATATTATGCGAATGTTCTCGGACAGCACATCATGCACTCTGTGCCTGCCATTAAGCAGGTCGTGGAGCTATGGCGCAACGAGAAGCCAGCTGCCGACGGCAGCTCGTCGCTTCAGAGTGCGTTGCAGAAGAACATGGAGCTAAAGCAGATTGTGCTTGCTGAGACTCCATGGCTTCTCGATGCCGACAAGGAGACTGAGCAGAAGCAGATGCTCGCCAACTATTTCGACGAGTCGCTTATGGACTATCGCCTTGCTGACAACATCAAGCGTCTTGCTTCCCTTCAGCGTGAGGACGGCTCGTTCGCATGGTGGAAAGGTATGGACGGCTCGTCGGAAATGACTATGTCTGTTCTGCAAACGCTCGTCCGACTCAATGCCATTGCCGGTAGGCAACAGGCGTCTGAGGGCATCATTGCCTCTGCGTTTGAATACATGGACAAGGCTATGGCACGCGAGGTGAAAGACCTCAAGCGTCTTCAGGATGAGGGTAAGGTGAAAATTCTGCGCCCGAGCGAGACGGCTGTACAATATCTCTATGCCACGACGCTTGCCTCACGCAAGATGTCGAAGGCGGCGAAAGACAATTTCGATTATCTCGTGGCGCTGCTTGCCAAGCAGCAGACGGAGTTCTCTATTTACGGCAAGGCTGTGTCGGCTGTTGTGCTCGCCAAAAACGGACATGGCAAGGAGGCTTCCGACTTGCTTGAGAGCTTGCGCCAATACACAGTCTACAAGGACGAAATGGGACGCTATTTCGACACGCCGAAGGCTCTCTATTCATGGTTTGACTATCGCATACCGTCGCAAGTGGCTGCCATAGAGGCTCTCAAGACCTTGTGTCCCGACGACACGCAGACCATCGGCGAGATGAAACGCTGGCTCCTGCAATCGAAGCGCACGCAGGCTTGGGATACTCCTATAAACTCTGTCAACGCTGTCTATGCCTTCCTTGGCGCCGACAGCAACGCTCTATCGCTTGGCGAGGCGCCTTCAGTGATGAGAGTGGACGGCAAGAGGCTTTCTTTGCCAAAGGCAACAGCCGCCTTGGGATATGTCAAGACGACATTGCCAGGCAATGATTTCCGCACGCTTTCCGTGGAGAAAACTTCCGAAGGCACATCATGGGGCGCTGTCTACGCGCAGTTTGTGCAGCCTACAGCTGATGTTGACAATGCCTCTACGGGACTTGCCGTTGAGCGTATCGTCATGAAGAACGGCAAGCGCGTAGCCGACGGGACGGTCAGCCTGAAGGTGGGCGACCGTGTGACGGTGCGCCTCGTGGTGAACGCCGACCGCGACTACGACTTCGTGCAGCTTTCCGATCGCCGTGCAGCTTGTATGGAGCCTGCGCAGCAACTCTCCGGCTACGGTTACGGCTACTATTGCCAGCCGAAGGATAACATGACCAACTACTTCTTCGACCGCTTATCCAAGGGACGCCACGTTGTGGAAACCATCTACTATGTGGATCGCGAAGGCTCCTATCAGACGGGCACGTGCTTCGTGCAGTGTGCCTATAGTCCGGAGTTCGGTGCACGTGCCAAGGCTGTAGAGCTGAACGTGGCAAAGTAGAAAAACATATTAAGTGAGTATTGGCAAAGTATTTGTGGAACAAAAATAACAATGTAAGAAATGAAAAGACTGTTTATTTCCGTCTCCCTCCTTGCCTTGTCGGCTGTGGCTGTCAACGCGCAGAAGATGGAGGCGGTGAACAAGATAATAGATTGCGGACAGGTGGCTTATCAGACGCCTGCAACCGTGGAGTTTGACGTGAAGAACAAGGGCAATCGCCCTTTGCGTATCGTCGACGTGCGCACAAGCTGTGGATGTACTGGCGTGGAATTCCCGAAGGAAGAGATTCCTGCTGACGGCACGTTCGCTGTGAAGGTTACTTACGACGCGCAGACAATGGGACATTTCGACAAACTTGTAGATGTCTATGCTGAAGGTGTCAAGCGTCCGCTCGTATTGCGCATTCGTGGACACGTGGTGCGCGAAATCGTTGACTTCGGCGGCAACTATGATTTCCTTCTTGGTAACATCAAGGCCGACTGCAATGACGTGGAGTTCGACGACGTGAACCGTGGTGAGCGCCCGCAGAAGAAGATTCACGTGCGCAATACGACGGAGGAAAGCATACAGCCTGTCGTGATGCACCTGCCAGACTATCTCACGGCTGACGTGTCACCGTCGAGGATTGCCCCTGGGCATGACGGCATCGTGACGCTGACGCTCGACTCCAAAAAACTTAAGGATATGGGTCTGACGCAGACTTCCGTATTCCTCGGTGCCTTCCCCGGCGACCGCGTAACACATTCCAAGGAGATAAGTGTGTCGGCTGTGCTACTTCCGAAATTTGACAACCTCACGGCGAAGCAGCTTGCCAATGCTCCGCGCCTGAGCCTCTCGACGACGACGCTTGACCTTGGCGACTTCAATGGAAAGAAAAAGCTGAAGGGTGAGGTGACGATTAAGAACGACGGCAAGTCGGTGCTGAAAATAAAGAGTCTGCAGATGTTCACCGTTGGTCTGCAGGTGTCGCTCAACAAGCAGCAACTGCAGCCAGGCGAGACTGCCCGACTGAAAATCTCTGCCGACCAGCGCCAACTGAAGATGGCGCGTTCCAAACCACGTGTGCTTATGATCACCAACGATCCCAACATGCCTAAAGTGACGATAAACATTTTGACAGGAAAATAAGCTACTTCACCAATGGATAGACAATTGACAATAGAAATCGATGAGGGGAGTGGCTTTTGCTTCGGTGTCACGACGGCGATAAGAAAGGCGGAAGAGGAGCTTGCCAAGGGCACGCGCCTCTATTGCCTTGGCGACATCGTGCACAACGGCATGGAAGTGGAGCGCCTGCATGAGAGCGGACTGACTACTATCAATCATGAGGATATGAAGCGCCTGCATGGCGTGAAGGTGTTGCTGCGTGCGCATGGTGAGCCACCAGAAACTTACGAGCTTGCACGGCGCAACGACATCGACATCATCGACGCCACATGCCCCGTGGTGCTTGCCTTGCAGCGCCGCATCAAACGGCAGTTTGACGGCAATCCCGAAGCGCAGATTGTAATCTTCGGCAAGCGTGGACATGCTGAGGTGCTCGGACTGGTGGGGCAGACGTCTGGGGCGGCGATTGTCGTGGAAAAGGTGGACGACGTGAAGCGACTCGACTTCTCCCGCGACATCTATCTCTATTCGCAAACGACAAAGTCGCTCGACGGTTTCCATCGCATCATCGACTACATACAGAATCACATTTCCAAGGAGGCTACGTTTAAGAGTTTCGACACCATTTGCCGACAGGTTGCCAACCGTATGCCGAACATTGCAGCGTTTGCCTCGCGCCACGACCTTATTCTTTTCGTGTCGGGGCGCAAGAGCAGCAATGGCAAGGTGCTCTTCAATGAGTGTCGCAGCGTCAATGGCAGGAGCTATCAGATAGAGAGCCCGGAGGAGATTGACATGGCGTGGCTAACGGAGGATATAAGGACCATAGGTATTTGTGGCGCTACAAGCACTCCAAAATGGCTCATGGAGCAATGCAAGGAAAGAATAGCGAAAGCGATAAGTCTGACTGCACAGCCTTAATTGGGCTGTAGATGGTTGGAAACAAAAAACTCGCTGCACAACATCTAAACAGTTGTGCAGCGAGTTTTTTTGTTTTATGAAATTGTGTCGTAAGTTCTCAGAATCCTTTGGCTTTAGAACTTAGCCATCTTTATGGCGTCAATGGCACATTCGTCACCCTTGTTGCCATATTTTCCACCACAGCGGTCGAGAGCCTGCTGCAGGTCGTTGGTGGTGAGCAAGCCGTAGATGATAGGTATCTCGCTTGTCGTGTTGAGGCGTGCAATGCCTGCCGTAACACCCTGACAGATGTAGTCGAAGTGTGGCGTCTCGCCACGGATGACGCTGCCGAGGATTATCACGGCGTCGTAGCCTCCATGCAACACCATTTGGTGGGCACCATAGATAAGCTCGAAACTTCCAGGTACGGTCTTGATGTGTATGTTCTCTGGCAATGCGCCATGCTTTTCAAGAGTCTTCACTGCTCCGTCGAGCAGTGCGCCTGTTATCTGTTCGTTCCATTCTGCCACCACGATGCCGAAGCACATGTTGCTTGCGTCGGGGATTGTCGTGATGTCGTATTCCGAAAGGTTGTGGAGTGATGTTGCCATATTCTTAGCTTGGTGAGTGTTTACTCTGAAACGCGTTCGATGTACTTGTCGATTTCTGAGTTCTGAACGATAGCTGCATTGACGTACTTTTTCTTTACGTCTTGATAGATTTTCAGAGCCTCGTCCTTCTTGTTCTGGCTCTCAAGAAGCTCGCCTGCCTGAATGAGGAATGTGGGTGAGAGGCTGTTGTTGGCGTCGCCGTCAGCCTTGCTGTCCGCCATTTCTGCAGCTTTCTTCAGAGTGCTGATTGCTTTGTCGACGTTGCCTGTCTGTGCGTAGGCGTTGCCGAGTGCAGCTGTTGCTGTCGGGCTAATCATAGCGTCGCTTTTTGCGGAGAACTTCTCAAGGTAAGTCACTGCCTCTGCGTACTTGCCGAGGTTGTAGTAGCTCAGTCCGGCGTAGAGATTGGCGAGGTTGGCAGCGTCAGTGCCGCTGTAGTCGCTTGCTATCTTTACAAATCCGGCGTAGCCTGCGCCGTCACCGTTGAGAGCTTTGTCAAATTGCTCTCCGTTGAAGTACTGCTGGCCTCTTGCTATAGCTGTGCTTGCCTTCTCCTCACGCGGACCTGCTACGTAAGCCTTGTAGAGGATGATGCCACCGATAACTACGATTACTGCAACAACAGCGATGAGAATCTGTTTCTTGAACTTGAGGAAGAATGCTTCTGAACTGCTGGAACTCTCAATGTGAGAATTTGCTCCAAAATCGATTTTGTTTGTCATTTATTTTTCTGTTTTTTTTATTCCGTTGATTGCGTCTCGCAAAATTACTTATTTTCTCCCATATAGTGAAATTTATTCTATCTTTTTTTCTTTTTTCAATAATAAATGGGGTAACTTTGCATTGCAACAGTGTCGGGCATCTGACCAAAAACTCTTCAATTCATGATATTACGCAACTTGTCAATACTCAATTTCAAGAACATACGTGAGGCGTCGCTCGACTTCTCGCCCAAGCTCAACGGCTTTCTCGGCAGCAATGGCGAGGGCAAGACCAATCTTCTCGACGCCATCTATTATCTGTCGTTCTGCCATAGCGCCTTCAACCCCGTCGACTCGCAAATAATCAACCATGATGCCGACTTCCTAATGCTCGATGCTTCTTATTCGACGGATGACGGCGACAATGTAGCTATTTATTGCGGAATGAAACGCGGACAGAAAAAACAACTCAAGCGCGACAAGAAAGCCTATAAGCGACTCTCGCAGCACATCGGGCTTATTCCGCTTATCTTTGTCTCGCCTGCCGACTCCACGCTCATTGCCGGTGGCAGTGAGGAGCGACGCCGACTGATGGATGTGGTGATTTCGCAGTACGACCATTCTTACATTGAGGCTCTCAACAGCTACTCTAAGGCTCTCCAGCAACGCAATGCCTTGCTGAAACTTGAGGATGAGCCCGACCCGCAGTTGCTCGACATCTGGGAGATGGAGATGGCGCGCCATGGCGAGACAATCTTTCATGCGCGTGAGGACTTTGTCAATAGGCTCGTGCCTGTGTTTCAGGAAATCTACAATCACGTCTCGGACGGCAAGGAGAAGGTTTCGTTGCGTTATGTGTCGCATGCGCAACGCGGTCCGTTGCTCGAGGTCATTCAGCGCGACCGCTTCCGCGACCGTGCTGTTGGCTATTCTCTCCATGGCGTACATCGCGACGATCTTGAGATGCTCATCGGCGACTACCAAATCAAGCGTGAAGGCTCGCAAGGACAGAACAAGACTTTTGTCATCGCACTGAAGCTCGCGCAGTTTGACTTCCTTCGTCGTACTGCTTCGCAGACGACACCACTCCTGTTGCTCGACGACATCTTCGACAAACTCGACGCCCACCGCGTGGAGCAGATCGTGAAACTCGTGTCGGGCGACGGCTTCGGACAGATATTCATCACTGACACCAATCGCGACCATCTCGACCGCATACTCAACAGCGTGAGCTACGACTACAAGCTCTTCAATGTGCAGGGCGGAGAGATTAGTGCCCACTGATTCTATTCACTTATTTACAATTGGAAAAATGTTCAGACGTGAAGTTCAGTCTATAAGCGAATTGCTTAACATGTACTTGAGGCGTGAGGGCCTTGAGACACCGCTGCTCCAGAAACGCGCCATTGACTCCTGGGACAAGGTCGTAGGAAGGACCGTGGCACGATATACTGGTGAGAAGTTTATAAAGAACCAGACGATGTTCGTTAAAATAACAAATCCCGCCCTTAGGCAGGATTTGTCAATGATGCGTACAAGGCTTGTTGCGCTTGTCAACAACGCTGTCGGCTCGCAAGTGATTGCCGACTTGAAGATTTATTAAAGGCTGTCGCCCTTTACGGCAGCTTGGGAAATTTGCTGAAGTCGGGCTTGCGCTTCTCAAGGAAAGCACGTCCGCCTTCTTGTGCCTCATCGAGCATATAATAGAGCATGGTGGCGTCACCGGCAAGCTCCTGTATGCCTGCCTGTCCGTCAAGCTCGGCGTTGAGTCCTGCCTTTATCATGCGCAGGGCGAGCGGTGAACGCTCCATCATTGTCTCTGCCCATTCCACACACGTGTCCTCCAATTGGTCGAACGGCACTACCTTGTTGACCATTCCCATGCGCTCTGCCTCCACAGCCGAGTACTGACGACACATAAACCATATCTCGCGTGCCTTCTTCTGGCCGACGATGCGTGCCAGATAGCTTGCACCGAAGCCTGCATCGAACGAGCCTACCTTAGGACCGGTCTGCCCGAAAATGGCGTTGTCGCTGGCAATGGTGAGGTCGCACATGAGATGGAGCACATGACCGCCGCCGATGGCGTAGCCGTTGACCATAGCAATGACTGGCTTCGGTAAGGAGCGTATCTGCTTCTGCACGTCGAGCACGTTGAGACGGGGCACTCCGTCGTCGCCGACATAGCCGCCACGTCCCTTGACGTGCATGTCGCCGCCGGAACAGAATGCCTTGTCGCCTGCACCCGTGAGGATGACGACGCTGATGCGCTGCGCCTCACGACACCATGCGAATGCTTGTGACATCTCCCATGTGGTGCGCGGTGTGAAGGCATTGCGGTAGCGCGGACGGTTGATGGTTATCTTGGCAATGCCGTTGTACTCCTCAAAGAGAATTTCCTTGAAGTCGAATCCCTCAATTGGGGACCATTTCCTTTCTTCCATATTGTTTTTTGTTTATTTATTATTTTAGACATGAAGACATGTTTTTTAGACATGAAGACATGTTGTTTTTGACATTATGTTAAATCAGAAACTTGAGTAATATATATTCCTGTCGAAACTATTTCTTGTCCAAGAACTTGTCTTCCTGTCCAGAAACATGTATTCTTGTCCCACAACCAGTCTTCTCGTCTAAACTCTAAAGTATGAGAAGTAGTCTTTCAGCGTCTTCACGTCATCCTCTGGGGAGGTGAACACTTCGAGAAGCATTGGGCGTTGTGTCTGTCTTGTGAGTAGGGTGACGATGCCAATCTGTGCCTCCTCCATGTTGTGGGCGGAGAGGTAGCCGATGTCATTCTGAGAGCAGATGCCCTGTGCCGTGGTGTGGTGGGCGGCAGACACGTAGTCGTGGGTGGCAGGACTGCCGTCGAGTCCCGGCAATTGTCGGAAGATGCCGCCTTCTCCGTTGTTTAGAAGCAGGATGCGTAAGTTGCCGCCTATACATCTGTTCCAAAGAGCATTTTGGTCGTAGAAGAAGCTGAGGTCGCCAATGATGCACACCGTCAGACCATCGTCGCCAAGCGAGAAGCCGGCAGCAGTAGAGAGCGACCCTTCAATGCCGTTCACTCCACGGTTGCACCAGACATAGTGGCGGGCATAGATGCTGGCGAGGCGTATGGCGGAGCTGTTGGCATAATGGGTGTGGACGTCGAGGTAGAGATCGTCGAGTTGTTCCTCGAAGTATTTCACGGCAGCCATCTGCGAATAGGCAGGCTCGAAGGCGGCGGCATGACTGCTGCATCTGTCGAGAAGCGAGCGCCACTCCTCAAGAAAGGGCTTGTCCTGCGTACTTTCCGTGGAGCATAGCTCATGCAACAGGTCGCCCACGTTCTCATAACTGCATACGAGCAAGTCCTGCAATGTCATGATTGGGTCGTGTACGTCGAAGGCATTTGTCGTGACAAGGCACGACGGTGCTTTCGTCTGCCGCAGCCAGCGCCGTGCAGGTTTGCTCACAATCGTGTCACCTATATATATAATGTAGTCGGGTGCGTATTGCTCCTGCATCTCTTGGTGGGAGCAGATGTAGCGCACAGCCTCGTCGAAATGTATGGAGTATTCAGCTTGGTAAGCCAAAGGTTCAGCAAAGACAACGAAGTTGTTTGTCAGCTCCGCGATGTCAATCTTCTGACATTCCTGCAAGTCGGATGCCATTTGTCCCACGACAAACAACGGGCGTCTGGCGTTGGCAAGCTTGTGTCGTAAGTCTTCCATTGCCGTCGGGCACAGACAGTAGTTGCTGTTCATCACGTTTAGCTTATGCGTCTCGGGCAGAGTAGCAACAGAGAAATCGAAGAGAGGTTCACTGATAGGCACGTTGATGAGCACGGGAGCCGGACGTTCAATGGTGGCGAAGTGGAGCGCCTCGTTGACAAGACGCGAGCAAAACCATCGCTCCTCGTCGTCGTGGGGCTCTGGCAGCGACACGGCACGTCGCACGAAGCTGCCGAGCGCGTCGGGCTGAGGCAGCGTCTGTCCGTCGAGTTGTCCTATCCATTGCTTCGGGCGGTCGGCAGCTACGACGACGAGGGGTATGTGCTGATAGAACGCCTCCGCCACGGCTGGGGCTGTGTTGAGCAAGGCAGTGCCTGAAGTCACGCAGACAACTGTTGGCTTGCCCGTTGCAAGAGCGATGCCGAGAGCCATGAACGCAGCCGACCGCTCGTCGGTGACGGGGTGGCAGTGGATGGAGTCAGCCTCGTTCAGGTTGTGTACGATGGCGGCGTTGCGGCTGCCTGGGCACACAACGGCGTCGCTCACGCCCCATTCTATGAGTAGAGAGGTGAGAATATTTATGTTTTCCTTGTTGCTATACATTCTTGAATATTTGTCTCATTGTGTTCATCTTAGCCTCCGTCTCTTCCCATTCCGACAGACATTCGCTGTCCTTTATCAGTCCGCCTCCTGCATAAAGGCGATAGGCAGGACTGTCTTTATTGTTGTCAATCCTCATGCAGCGCAGAGTGACGAAGAGGCGTGTGTCGCCGTCTGGACTGATAAGTCCGGAGAAACCGCTATAGTAGTCGCGTGGTTGCGATTCGTTGTGAATGATGAAGTCGCGCGTCGCTGTCTTCGGCATTCCGCACACGGCAGGTGTCGGATGCAGTGCGGCAATGAGGTCGCCGAGTCGAAGTGTTGAACCGATGCGGAAACGTATGTCGGAGCGCAGGTGGACAAGGTCGCCGGCGCGTGCCGTGTAAGGTCCCTCCACGGAGAAGTCGTCGGAGAAATGCTTCACACATTCCGTGATATATGTCTCCACGTAGCGTTGCTCCTTTATGTTCTTCGTGCTCCAGTGTATGGCGTCATTTCCTATCTTTCCTCCTTGCGTGTCAAATTCGAGCTCTCCGCCGCTGAGGCGCATAGTTCCGGCAAGTGCCATGGTCTGCATCTCGCCATCATTGCCGCTGATGAGAATCTCCGGCGACGCCACGAGCCATGTGCCGCTGCGCTCCGTGGAAAACAGGGCGATAAACATCCTCGGATAGCGTCGGCAGGCACGAGCGAAGAGAGTGAGAGGCGAGAGGCGTTCAGTCGCTGTCACTTTTGAGTTGCGTGCAAGCACAATCTTTTGGAAAGTGTTGTCGGAGAGCTTGCTGTGGTAGTTGTGGAAGTCGGCGGCGTAGCGTTGTCTCTCCGCCTCGTAATCGGCGTCAATGAGACATGCTGACAACCCTTCGTCGCTGATGTCCTCAATACTGAAGGGCTCCCATTGTGCAGGTAGGAGCAGAATGGGGTCGGCAGCCGACTGGGCGAAGGGCGCAATGACAAAACCGCTGCGCCCGTTCAGTTCGGAAAGAGTGTGAAGTTCCTTGGGTTCTTCCGTTAGCTTGTTGCGGAACGCCTGTGAGGAGTGGGGCAGACGATAGTAAACAAAACTCATTTTTTTTAGCTATTCTTTTTCTTCGGATTGTTTTTAAGGTTACTCCTTAGGCTTGTTTATAATGAAGTTGGTCACTTCAACAGACGAGATGAGGTCGCCGGCAGAGTTGCGTATGTCCACATGCCATTGGTGGAGCGTCTTGCCTTTATGAAGCAGATGAGCCGTGGCAATGACGGTGTCGCCCTCAAGCACAGCCTTCACGTGGCTGCCGCTCACATTGATTCCAACGCATATCTTGCCAGGACACAACGCCAGCGAGCCGACACCGGCGAGGTTCTCGGCAAGAGCGAGCGTGGCGCCTCCACTTAAGAATCCGAACACCTGGCGATTGCTCTTGTCCACCTTCATTGTTGCTTGGCACGTGTCGGGCTCAGGAGTAGAGATGAAGTCCATGCCAAGAGTATTCGACAATCCGTCTTGCTTAAGCAGCAAGTCCTTTACTTTTTCTATGTCCATATTGATTTGTTTTTTTTAGTTTTTTCTTCCGGCAGACGGGTACTGATGTTCGACAGCGGCAGAGAAGTGCGCTGCCGACCGTAGTCAGCCGCTCCGGTTAACCTTCTCTGTAGAAGTCGAGTGCCTCCTTGATGTCCTCCTCCCTTGCCGTCTGGTTGATGCGTATGTCGCCTATGCCACCGAGCAGTGTGAAGTTGATGGAGCCGGAAGTGTTCTTCTTGTCGTGGTGCATGAGCTCAAGCAGAGTGGGGTAGTCGTCGCAAGTGAACGGCATGGAGCCGTAGGCAGAGCGGATGAAGTTCACGGTCTGGCGCAGGCGGTCGGCAGGGAAGCCCGTCTTGCAGGCACTGAGATAAAGTTCGCACACCAAGCCATAGGCTACGGCGTAGCCGTGCAGTATGGGGCGACCCTTCTTCATGGCGAACGACTCAAGGGCGTGCCCTATGGTGTGGCCCAGATTGAGAGCCTTGCGTATGCCGTGCTCATGCGGGTCTTCCGTGACGATGCGCTCTTTGACATTGACCGACTCCGCCACCATCTTCTGCAACTCCTTGAGGTCGGGCTCTTGGAGGTTGAAGTTGACGTGCTCAGCCCACATGTGTTCGTCGCTGATAAGTGCGTGTTTGAGCATCTCGGCGTATCCGGAACAAATGTTCTCATTGTCGAGAGTGTCGAGAAAACTTGTGTTGATGATGACAAATTGCGAGTCGGCGAAAGCGCCAATCTCGTTCTTCAAGCCGTTGAAGTTGATGCCCGTCTTGCCCCCAACGGAGGCGTCCACCATGGCAAGCAGTGTTGTCGGGATATTAATGAAGTTGATGCTGCGTTTGAATGTGGCGGCGGCAAATCCTCCAAGATCCGTCACCATGCCACCTCCGAGATTGATGAGCAGCGAATGGCGTGTAGCGCCCCCTTGGCTCAGCATCGTCCACACCTCAGCGAGAGAGTCGAGAGTCTTGTGGCTGTCGGTGGGGAGAATGGTGATGGGGGAGGCGTTCTTCAGCGATGCAAATTGTGCCACTTTCGGTAAGCAATGTTCGCGTGTGGTGGTGTCGGTAAGCACGAAGATGCGGTCGTGCTCACATTCGGCGATGGCGTTAGCCAAGTCGCCTTCTATGTTTTCTGATATGAGAACTCGTTGTTGCATATTGCCTTTCATTAAATAATGTAATGCAAATGTAACGATTTTATTGTTGAAAATACCATTAAAGGCAAAAAAATATGGCTCATTCGGAATTTCGGTTGTTGGAATAACTGGGAGAGGGGGCGCCCTCGCCCCCGATAAA
>ERZ808240.2947-NODE-2947-length-17541-cov-3.768157_pt1 | contig 17541 bp, 13 predicted proteins | sample MGYA00521084_ERZ808240 | MGnify/ENA primary metagenome ERZ808240 (study PRJEB31516, sample SAMN03275571) | gut metagenome | biome: mammalia-associated habitat; material: feces | host: Papio cynocephalus | place: Kenya | collected 2012-08-06 ... | reverse complement strand
GCTCTCTTTTCATTTTCAAATCTGATTCTAACACACTGACTATTATTCTAGCAACTTCTCCACACGTATTCAATCCTCAAATTGTTCATCTACAGATTTTCATCAGATTTTCTTAAGAAATTTTAGAAACATTTCCATTTTCTGACACAGCACATTCACAATTCTACACTATAATAATCTTATCAATTGAAGAAGACGGTGGTTGTACTTGCAGACAGTCTGACATGGCAAATGTACACGATGCCCTCCAAAAATGTCGGCACATTGCTTACAATCAGGTATGACTACCGGACTTCGCCTAACAATAATTAACATTTATATAGATGAATCGTTCAAACCCTTTCAAAAAGAACCGGCACTTTCAAAAGCGCCGGTTCTTTCCATTTTTTATCTATCTGTAAAATCAGTTCTTAAAGTTCTTTTTTACTGCTCTCTGAATGTAATCTCTCCTGTGGAAGCGTCCATGGCATCTACGATTGCCAATGATTCCAAACGGTATCCAAGATTTCTGATTACCGTTCCTCCGGTCTGGAAACCTTTCTCGATTGCGATTCCGATTCCCTCTACTGTTCCTCCGGCTGCCTTCACAATCTGAATCAATCCCTGAAGTGCACAACCATTTGCAAGGAAATCATCAATAATCAGTACATGGTCTTCTTCGCTTAAAAACTTCTTTGCAACAATGACCTGGTTCTTACATTTGTGTGTAAATGACTCGACTTCTGCCGTGTACATCTCGCCTTCGATATTGATGCTTTTTGATTTTTTTGCAAATACGACCGGCACACCAAAATGCTGTGCTACAACACAGGCAATTCCGATTCCAGATGCCTCAATTGTAAGAATTTTGTTAATTGGTCTGTCTGCAAATCTTTTCTTAAATTCTGCTCCCATCTGATCAAATAATTCTATATCCATCTGATGATTCAAGAAACTGTCTACCTTTAGTACATTTCCCTCTTTTACGATTCCATCTTTTACAATTCTTTCCTCTAAAAAGTTCATCACAGATTACTCCTTTGTCCCATTTCATTTTAGATGCTATTATACTCCTTTTCGGAACTAATTGCACCAAAAAAATGCCAGAAGTCTTGGAAATTTCCAGAAACTCCTGACATTTCTTCTCTCTGATTTTATATTTTCCTGCAATGTTATCCCGCAAACCGAAGTGCGTCCACCGGCTTTTTCTTTGCCGCTTTGTTTGCCGGATACAGTCCAAATACGATTCCGATTACTACGGAAAATGCGATTGCAATTCCCACGACTCCTCCGGACATGGTATATGTCATATCGGCGCTGTTGACCACGGATATAATCTGAAGCACCGCCCACGACAGTACAATTCCAAGAAAACACCCCATAAGACTGAGCATCATGGCTTCAATCAAAAACTGCAGCATGATCATGCTCCGGTTTGCTCCGATTGCTTTGCGGATTCCGATTTCTCTCGTCCGCTCAGTCACGGACACAAGCATGATGTTCATAATTCCGATACCACCGACCAGCAGTGAAATCCCGGCTATACCACCAAGCATCAACTGTAATGTCTGATTCACGCTTGCCATAGTCTCCATCACAGTCGACTGGTTCATCACCGTAAATGCGTCCTCATCCTGGGAAAATCTCTGCATCATCTCCTGCGTCACTATCGTTTCTGCTTCATCTAAAGACTCCTCACTTGTTGCAGACACACAGAAACTTGTCACGTCCGAAGATACATCACTGGCAAGGCGCACAAGAGACGTGTAAGGAATATAAGCTTCATAATTTTCCGTCGTTGTAGAATCATTTTCATCTGCTTTTAACACTCCGATAATCTGATAATCCACACCGTTTAGGGAGATATATTCGCCTACTACGTCCATACGTCCCATGACCTGGATTGCAAGTCCCGCATTTATCACTGCAACATTTGTGTGATTCTGGATATCCGTCCGCTTCAGAAATCTGCCGGCATATAATTCCAGTCCCTGGATATCTGCATAAGATCCCGTTGTTCCGTAAATATTTGCAGTCTCTTCCGAATACGTGCTGGAAGCAGTCAGACTGCTCGTCGCCACCGGCGCCGCCTCGGCAATCTCATCATTTTCCGTAAGCGCCTCCACATCATCAAGCTTCATTGGATTTTCCTTATCATCCTGAATACTCACCGTCAAAAGATTACTTCCCATGCTGGCGATCTGGTCATTGACAGAATCTGTCGTTCCGCCCGCCAGCGACACAAGAACTACCAGCGACATAACTCCAATGATAATTCCAAGCATCGTAAGAAATGAGCGCATTTTATTGGAAAGAACTGCTTTCCACGCCATTTTTACGGACTGCAAGATCATAATTCCACCTCCTTCAGTGTTCCGTCCAAAATGTGAATACTTCTGGAGGCCTGCTTTGCCACAGATGGATCGTGGGTGATGAGCACAATGGTATGACCCTGCTCATGCAGTTCATGAAAAATGTCCATAATTTCCCGTCCGGTGGCGGAGTCCAGATTTCCGGTCGGCTCATCGGCAAGAAACAGGGACGGGCGGGTGGCAATGGCTCTTGCGATTGCCACTCTCTGCTGCTGCCCTCCGGAAAGCTCACCCGGACGATGCTTCGCCCTGCTTTCCAGTTTCACTCTTTTTAATGCCTCATAGACTCGTTCCTTTCGTTCCTCTTTCGGAATCCTCTGGTAGATCATCGGAAGTTCAACATTTTCCGCCGCCGTCATATTTCCAATAAGATTAAAGCTCTGAAAAATAAATCCAAGCTTCCGGCTCCGCACTTCGGCCAATTCCCGCTCTGAATAATTTTCAATGGGCTGTCCGTCCAGAAAATACTGCCCTTTATCCGCGGTATCCAGACACCCGATAATATTCATCATCGTTGATTTTCCACTTCCGGAAGGGCCGATAATACTGACAAATTCACCTTCTTCAATATGCATATTGGCATGGTCGAGAGCATGCACACAGGTGTCCCCGATCTGATATATTTTCGATACATCTTTTAATACAATCATCTATCCTGCTCCTTTTCGTCCTTTTTGTCATCCGAAGCAGAAACGTTACTTACCGGACGTATTGCCTTCGCCGCCTGGTCCGCCAGATGGTGCCTGGCCACCGGACGGTGCCTCGCCGCCATTCATATCCGGCATGCCACCGCCTTGTCCGTCCATGGCTCCCGGCATGTTGGAACTGCTGTCCGAACTTTCAGCTTTCAGATAGTAAACAGTGTCTCCTTCTTCCAGTCCACTTGTAATCTCTACCTGGCTGCCGTTGGAAATGCCTGTCTCCACTTCTACTTCACCGCTTAAGCTGCCGTCGCTGTCCTTTTTTGTATAGACAAATGTGCTGTCTCCTTTTTCCTGAAGGGCATCGACCGGAATGAGTACCGCATCTTCCGCTTCACTGACATGAATGGTCGCTGACGCACTCATACCAAGTAACATATCATCTGTCTTTTCAAATGTAATGGTAACCGGGTATTTTGCACTGCTGTTTCCACTGGAAGCTTCACTTGACACTTCCGTTATAGTTCCTTCAAATTCCTGCCCGTCCAGTGCATCTAAAGTGACTGTTGCAGTCTGTCCTTCTTTGACAGAGAGAATATCCAGCTCATCTACATTAATAGATACGGAAGCTTGTGTTGCACTTGCAATGGAAAATGCTGCCGTCTCATAAAGACTGTATTCAGAAGTTCCGGTCGTTCCTGATGCAGATTCCTCTGTTCCTGCGGAAGTTGCACTTGTAGAACCAGAAGCTTCTGTACTTCCACCACTGACCGATGCCGTTCCACCATTTCCAGACACAGCGGAAGCCACCTCATCACTGGAACTGCTGCTCTGACTGCTTTCTGAGTTACCGTTAATGGAAGATATGCCATTGGATGCCGCCCCTGCTGCCGCGCTTCCTGATGTCCCTTCTCCGGAAGAAGTCTTGGAAAACTTCGCTTTAATCTGTAAAATACTTTCTCCGGCATCGCTTTCTACGACCTGGCTCGTCACATCGGCCCCTTTTACTACCGGCAGGATACTATCAGAAAACTCATATCCGTCTTTGGCAGTCAGGCGTATATCTGCTGTATAAGATGTGCCAGATTGAAACTTATCTGTAGAAAGATTCCAGGAAATGGTTCCCGTATACTGATCTGTCTCCGCGATCTTCGTCTGCGGTGTACCTCCGGTCACCGGAGCCTCTACATCGACATTACATTCACTGATTGTAATGACGCTCTCTGTCTCAGCGCCATCTTCACTCAGAAAATCAATACTGTAATCTTCACTTGCATCTATATTGGTGCTTGCGCCCGTACTTGTATCTGCTGTGAGATATATAAGACCTGCTGCCATATTGCTTGTTGCATTTGTCCCGGTACTTGCAGATGTCTTGACAACTGTACTGTCTGAAGAATCATTTCCACTGCTGCTTTCGCTGCTCTCTGAAGTTTTCGTCACTTCCGTATCTGCCTGCACATTTACACTACTGATTGTACCTGCACAGGTCGCTGTAATTGTCTGACTGTCCAAAAGATTTTCCAGTGCTGTTTCTGCCTCTGTCAGATCCGAGAGCTGCCCGTTCAGTACTTTTGCTTCCAGATATTCTGTTGTTCCTTCTTCATCAGCCTCATCAGAGATGGCATCAATCTTGTCTTCCACTGTCTCAATATTTTCTTTCACTTCCAAAAGCTCGCTGGCAATAGATGCCTCATCCAGTGTTGCCAGCACCTGTCCCTCTGTAACGGTGTCGCCACTTGACACCAGCACTTCCTTCACCTTCACACCGGTAGGCACCACCACATCTGTGGCGGTGCCATTTTCCAGTGTTCCGGTTCCTACAACTGTCGTGCTGATGCTTCCTTTTTCGGCCTTAGCAGACTGCACGGTTTCCTGACTGTCAGACTTATCTGCTCCTTTACTGTAAAAAACAAATCCAGCTGCTGCCAGTACTACTATGCATACACCTCCTGCAATGCCTCGTCGAATCATCTTTTTATTCATAATGCACTCCTTTTATAATCCTGACGGACGCTCTACTTCATAGTCTGACCAGCTTGTAGTTGCTGTTGCACCGGAAGTATCCGCGGTTGTCTTGTAGCTGTTTACTGTAATGGTATACTGGCTTGTTCCTTCTACATAGACCGTTCCGTCAGAACCTTTGATTGTAACCGTATTACCATCTGCATCAACAATGGTTCCGGAATTCTGCAACTCACTCAATGTGCTGTCTCCGGTCACTGTCCATGTGCAGCCACTTCCGATATAGAGGTTGCAGTATCCGTCTCCACCATTTCCTGCATAAGTCTCATCATCTGTCACTGCTCCGGTCAGTGTACTTCCATCTGTCATATAGAAATCAAGCTGGCTGATACTGTCCCAGATAATATCGCCCTGCATTTTCTGCTTTGTTGCGGTAAATGTACAGTCTGCTCCGTTTTCACCAGTTGTTCCCCAGCCTCTCTGGTTGTTATTACCTGTGCAGCGAAGAAAGAAATCATTATCATCAGCATAAGTAATATCTACATCAGAAAGTGTAAATGTGGATTCTGTGTTAGTCGTATAGAACATTCCGCCATTTTTTGCTGTGAGCGTTCCGCCATTCATCTCAAACGTACTGTTTCCGACCTCAGAGTCACCAGACATGCTCTGGTATAAGATTACATTCCATGTACAGTCATTCTGTTCATTATCACTCATATTTCCAGTCAGATCACAGTCAAACAACCGAAGAGAATTCAGGCCTTCAATACAAACTGCCTCTGAACCATTGGCTGTCAGTGTCGCATCATTGACCGCAATATCAGCAGTGGAATAAACTGCCGGGGAACCTGTTCCGTTAGAAGTATAAGTTCCACCGTCTACAACCATTTTCCCGCCGCCTCTGTCACTTCGGATTGCCGCTGAGGACTCACCTTCCGTGGTCGCCGTCAGATCCCAGGCATATAATGTTCCACCACCTGCTGCATGAATGCCGCCTGCTGTATTTCCCTTTGTGGAAATAGTTGTATCTGCCGCATAGACAGTTCCGTCTCCATAAGCAAAAATACCTGCTGCTCCATCTGCATCGGTCTCAATCTTACTGTCAGAAATGTTCAATGTTCCGTCACTTTCCAGAACTGCCGCTCCTACTCCGTAAAAGCTGGAAGAATCACCACCCTGACTGTCGGAAGAATCTCTTGTAACTGTAAAGTCACTTAAATTTACCGTTGCACCTTCATATGCATGAATGGCATTTTCGTCTGTTCCCTCAGACTTTACAGATTTTCCAGACTCTTCTGTATCCTCAGTATATTCATTAACTGCCGTGTAGCTGGTCGGGGCTTCGGACTGTCCGCCGCCTCCCTGCATACCAGAAGAAATGACTTTGATGCTCTCTACCTTTCCGTTGTCATCAAATGTTACAGCTACAATATCACCCTCAGAAATATCAGAAAGCTTGATGTCTTCCTCTTCACTTGACTGGTCACCACTCGGTGCCCCGCCATTACTGTCGGAACTACTTTCTGAGCCACTGCCATCGGAACTGTTGTTGTCAGAACCGCTATTGTCATCAGATGGCTTCTCCGGCGGAGTTTCCTTACTGTCGGAACTGTTGCTGTCTGAGCTGTTACTGCCTGAACTGTTGCTGTCTGAGCTGCCGTTATTATCATTGGCTGGCTTCTCCGGTGGTGTTCCTTTATCATCAGAGCTACTATTGTCTCCACTTGGTGCTTCACCGCTTGGTGCTTCACCACCTGGTGCACCGCCTGGGCCTCCGCCCATATTTTCTTTTGTAATAGTCGTATCATCAGAAACTGTAATCTCTTTTTCTTCACCAGTCAGATCAATCATAGAAGGTGCCTCACCGCTTGGTGCTTCTCCACTTGGTGCACCACCACTCTTATCTGAACTGTTGTCATTAGAACTGTTGTCTCCACTGTTACTGCCAGCCGATGCCTGATCTGATGCATTTTCATTATTATCAGAGGTCTGTGCATCTGTACTGTCTTTCGAATCCTTATCTTCTGCAGACTGTGCATCTGTGCTGTCTGTGGAATCTGTGCTGTCTGTGGAATCTTTGCTGTCTGTGGAATCTTTGCTGTCTGAAGAATCTTTGCTGTCTGAAGAATTATTATCATCAGATTTCTGACTCTGTTCTTTCATTGTACCGACATCAATCGTCAGGCCATCGTCACTGACCTCTGTTACCTCACCATAGATAGTTCCGGTGTCTTCCGAAGTTGTTGTCTTCTGTCCACAACCTCCAAGTAAGGATGCCCCCAGTACAATTCCTAATGTAATTGCTGCGTAATTTCGTTTCATAATCTATTCTCCTTCCCGAAATATCAAATATGATTTTCATCTTTATTTGCATTTGTTTTTCTTTACAGGTATGAGTATAGACGGGAAACTTTAAATGAACCTAAAAAGAACTTAAGAAAATTGTGAAGGATTTGTGTATTTATATATTTATTTATAACTATTGATTTACAACAGCCGTCACTATTCGCGGTAGTGGCGGCCATTTTCTTATAATATTACTATCATGTACAAGGACTTACCGTCCTCGCTTTTTGCTGTAATCTTTCCTTTATGACTTTCTACAATTGCCCTCGCGATGGACAATCCGATTCCATATCCTCCAGTCTCACTGTTTCTGGATTCATCGAACCGGTAAAAACGATCAAACATATGTGAAATGTTCTTCTGATCTACATGTTCTGCAGTATTATAAACACTCAGCTGCAGATTTTTCCCCACTTTCCCGAATTTCACAGAGATTTTTCCACCTTCCGGCGAATATTTCAGTGCGTTATCCAACAAAATGGAAACTAAACGCTGAATGCTTTTTTCTTCTCCACAATATGTGATCATCGGTTCTACTTCCAGATCAAATGTCTTATTCTGAGTTACAGCCAGTGCCTCAAAGGATCCCGCTGTTTCTTCCACCAGATCCGAAATCGGGAAATCTATTTTCTGAACATTCTCCCGGCTCTCTTCCATCTTGGACAAGTATATCAGGCTGTTCGTCAAATCTTTTAATTTCACGGTCTGCTTTCTGATGTCGCTAAGCCATTCATTCTCACCACATTCCATCTCCAGCACTTCTGCATCTGCATCAATCACAGTCAACGGAGTTTTGATCTCGTGTCCGGCATCTGTGATAAAACGTTTCTGCTTCTCATAAGCTTCTGACACTGGGCGTACAATTTTCTTCGACAGTACTATGACCAGAATCAGAAATGCAATCATTCCGGCCATTGCGACTGCCAGGCTGGTTGCAAGAAATGCCTCAAATGTATTCAGGCTTCTTGTACAATCCAGAAAGATAATCTGTGTGCTTCCATTTTCTTCAGTTTTTATATATCGGTAACTGGACAAAAATCCGTGTGTCTTTGTATGTTCCCATACTTTCTCGGCATATGACCTGGCTGTATCGGTATCAATTGCCGCAATCTTTCCCGTGTCCGTATCTGTCACCTTTCCATTTGTGTCGAGTGTTACGATAAAATATCTGGACTCAAACGGAAGCTCCGGTGACATAGTATGGTCTTTTTCAGGAACATCATCCGGAGAAGCTTTCTGCCCCATGTTTTTTGAATCATCACTTTCACTCGGTGCTTTTCCATCATTTTCCGGTTTTTTCTGTTCCGGAAACTTTCCGTCATTATCCACTAAAATCTGAAGTGTATGATCCGCATCTTCCACCACGCCCCGGTAGTTCAGAATATTGATTGTTCCAAGTATGACCGAAAGAACTACTATAACGGAAACCATGGCAACTGCAATAAATTTGATTCGAAGTTTCTTTATCACTTTGTGACCTCCAGATAATATCCTGTATTTCTCATCGCTTTAATCTGCACATCTGCTTTCAACGCCGTCAGTTTCTTTCTGAGATAAGAAATGTATGCCCACACGACACTCATCTCCGCATCACTTTCATAACCCCAGACTTTTTCCATAATCCGCTCCGTTGCCGTCACATTTTTCGGATTGCTCATCAGAAGCTCCATAAGCTGAAATTCTTTATTTGCCAGATGAAAACTGCCCTCATCAGAAGACAATTCCTTCGTCGCCCGGTCCAGTGAAATGTTTCCTACCCGAAGGACACTGTCCGATGCGATTGTCTGTGTCCTTGTCATGGCCCGAATTCTCGCCAGGAGCTCCTTAGAGGCAAATGGTTTGGTCAGATAATCATTGGCTCCCTGGTCTAATCCTGCCACCTTGTCATCGACCTCAGACTTTGCAGTCAGCATTAATACCGGCACCTGGCTTCCACCTTCCCGGATTCTTCTAAGTGCAGTCATACCATCCATGACCGGCATCATAATATCCAGAATCACTCCGTCATATTCACCATTTTCCAGATATTCCACTGCATCCTTTCCATTATAGACAGCGTCAACACTATAACCACTGTGTTCCAGAATTGCCGTCAGCGCTTTCGATAATGATTTTTCATCTTCTGCCAGCAATAATCTCATAATCTCACGTCCTGTTCTTGTATTAATATTGAATCTGCCCGATGTAAAACTTTCCACTTAGTTCCATGAAATTATCTCCGTTGAACATCTGGCGCTTTACATTCTGACTTCTATAATATAATACTTCAACCTTATATAAACCTAAAAATCCTACAAGAATTTTACTCTACCTTCAAAGCATTTGGATATATTTTCTTAAGTCTTGCATCATCAAATTTCTGATCCATAGTCTTCTGCCAGCTCTGCGCCGCAGCCACACCGTGCGCCCTCTGGTCGCTCCGCACGAGCGCCATCATCGAAACAATCATATTACAACACATGAACAAAATCAAAATCCAGGTCAGAATCTTTCCTGCCCGCATAGGCAGTTTTTCAATCCAGTTTGAAAAATGTGGATATAAAAGTTTCAGCCACACAACTGCTGCAATGCCCCAGAAAAAGCAATAAAGCAGATTGATTCGTCCTCCCAGATTAAATGGAATATCGCTGTAGTCCCAGAATACCTTTCCAAAAACCAGTTCTGAGAACACACTGCACAGATATTCATAGGCTCCTCCAAGAAATGTTCCTGCAAGAAAGATAAAACTATCTGACTTATCTTTATACCGGTACAAAAGCAGAGTCGCACCTGCCACGCCAAGTCCCCAGACCACACTGAACGGCCCCCAGACCACACTGCTGCGGCTCATCCAGATACCTGCCGTCATACGGCAGAAGATGGTCTCTACGATATCTCCAAGAAATGCTCCAATGATAAAAAGCAGAATAATTTTATAAAAGCTACAGCCATAGGCAAAAATAGTAGAAGCTTTCTCTTTTTCTTTTTCCTTCTCTTCCAGGATTTTTTCTCTTTGTCCTTCCTGCTCCGGATACGCTTTCTGAATACGTTTGTCCACATAACCATAAATCTTTCGTCCAAGATTAGAACTGATTCCGGTCAGCCAGGAATCTACTGCCTGCCATTGTTCGATCCGCTTACTTCTTCCAGATAAAAGAATCAGTGTCGCAGCCATATCTGCAATTAAAACACCCACCAGGATCCAAAGTACAATATGTCCGATAACTCCCGGCATCAGGCGGTACAGCTTCACAAGTACCGGGTTTCCCCAGCGCATCATCACACAGGCTAATACGCCCCAGAACAATGAAATCGGGAGACAGATATAACCATCCAGATTCCATTTGATTTTCGAATAATCCCACCATCTTTCATGATACATTTTCTCAATCAGATGTCCGGCAATCCACTCGATTACTGTTGCCAGAATGACACTTTCTGCAAACAGCCAAAAACCATGTAGTTCCTGACAAAACACCGTAATATTGACCGCCGCCACGCCATAGATCACGCAAAATGGCGCATTTACTATACCTCTGTTGGCAAATTTTTTCTGCTTTGTCGCCGCTGAAACCGTCTCCAGCACCCACCCCAGAAAACTGGTACAAAAAAAGAGCCAGATCATTTCGTATCCTGAGTACATATGCTTCTCCTTTTCCTTTGTTCTTATCTTAAAGGAAATGGTAGCATATTTTTCTCTGGAAATCCATGCTCCGGCTCTGATTATATTTTTATTTGTATTATTATTTATACTTTTTCACAATTTCATTCATCTGATCCCATTTCTTTTCCATATCACTGACCAGCTTAAACTGCGTTCTGCAGCGATCCAGATTATGACCTTCTCTGTGAATCTTGAAATAAGTATCTCCCTGCAGATAATCCGTCAGAAAACGCATACCACATTCAAATGTCATGACTTTTGCGCCCATCGGAAGCAGCTCGATTTCTCGCTCTGTAAGCTTTCCACCACAGCCTTCAATAAATCCCTTGGTAAATAAATCAAAAAGCTCCATACTGCATTCAATCCTTGACAGGTCTTTCTCATCTTCTGCACCTGTACTTGCACCGAAACGAATCGCATCGCCAAAATCATTCATGGCAAGTCCCGGCATAACGGTATCCAGGTCAATCACACAGATAGCTTTACCCGTCTTATTGTCAATCATAATATTATTGAGCTTTGTATCATTATGCGTAACGCGCAGCGGGATTTCTCCCTTTTCCTGAAGTTCTGAGAAACAGCACGCCACATCTTCATGATCCAGCACGAATTGAATCTCTTCCTGAACTCCGGCGGCACGACTCTTAATATCTGCCTCTACTGCTCTTTTGAATACTTCAAATCTTGCTCTTGTATCATGAAAACCTTCAATCGTCTCAAACAATGTATCTGCAGGATAATCTGCCAGAAGTCTCTGGAAATTACCAAATGCCACTGCTGCCTGATAGAACTGTTCAGGATTTTCCACCTGATCATAGCTTGTCGCATCTGTGATAAAGATATAAGATCTCCAGTAATCTCCAAAAGAATCCAGATAATATGGCTTTCCATCTAATGCCGGAATTACATTCAATGTCTCTCTGTCCGGATCCCCTCCATTTTTACTGATCTTCTCACGAAGATAAGAAGTTATCCCCAGAATATTCTCCATAAGCTCTACCGGATTCTTAAATACATTTTTATTCATCTTTTGAAGAATGACCTTCAAAATTCCCATGCGTTTTACTTCAAATGTCAGTAAATATGTATCGTTAATATGACCATTTCCAAAAGGAACATCCTGTACTAATCTTCCTTCATATTGAAAATGTGCAATTGCTTCCGCTTTTTGCGTTCTGACTGCCCGTGTCATAATCTTTCCTCCCAAATTATATGTCATCGTCTGGCTGTATCTTTATCTACTTTGATTATTGTATTATAAATTTGCACAAAAATCTTTGTCATATTTCGCTCTTAATTTATATTATCTGCTTCTATTTCTTGCATTTCAAGATTTATACGTTATAATAAATTATAACATTTGTACAAAAACAGATAATTTTTACACATTCTTATATATAAAACTGTTTATTTGTTTTCACAATTATGTTTGCACAATCAGATAAAGTCTTGATTTATACAAGCATTTTGTACAAACTATTGCAAGATAAATACTGGATATTTTAAAAGGAGAACTTACCATGTCATACAACGGATTTTTACCGGAAAATGTAATCAACATCGGGAAAATATACAGCATACATTATTTTGAATATATGAGTGATTTTTCATTTGAAGGTGAAAGTCATGATTTTTGGGAATTCATCTGTGTAGATAAAGGAGAAGTCGAAGTCACCGCCGGCGATAAAAAATTCATTCTTCATAAGGGAGAGATTGCTTTCCATGAACCGAATGAATTTCACAATGTAAATGCAACTGGAAATGTTGCACCTAATCTGATCGTCATCTCTTTTCAGTGCGACAATCACTCTATGTATTACTTCCGAAAAAAATTATTAAAAATGGACGATGTCGAACGCAACATTCTGGCCAGTATCATCTTTGAGGCAAGACATACATTCCAATGCCGCCTCGACGATCCATATCTCCAGAATATGCCTCTAAAGCAGCCTGCCGATATTTTCGGTTCCCAGCAAATGATTCGACTCTTACTGGAACAGTTTTTGATTCACATTGCAAGACGTTATTCCTCCTCTTCACCTGGAGCAATACGTCCCAAAGACACCATCATTGCCGCTAAGTCGTCAAAATCCAAAAATGATATCGAGATTTACAGCCTGGTTACCGAATACATGAAAGAACATATCTGCTCACACGTCACCATTGACCAGATTTGCAAAGACAACCTGGTCGGCAGATCCAGACTTCAAAAGATATTCAAAAATCAATGTGGACTCGGCATCATAGACTACTTTTCAAAATTGAAAATCAGCACTGCCAAAGAAATGATCCGCTCAAGACATATGAACTTTACCCAGATCTCCGATTATCTCGGATACACTTCCATACACTACTTCTCACGGCAGTTCAAAAAAGAAACCGGAATGACACCATCCGAATATGCGTCCTCGATCAAGGCAATGTCGGAAGGAAAGTTTGAGGAAAATTAGTGGCGAAAATTAGTGACGAAAATATCATTCAAATCAAGGAGGGGCTTTCAGATTGTGACTATTTTCCCACTATTTTTTCATTACTTTTCCGATATGCAGTAGCATAAAAATAAAGAACCTATTTCAAATAATCGACAGCTCAACTCTTACTGCTCCACCTCATATAAAACAAAATAGTGTAAAAAGCAAAGGAATCTGTGTGCGAATCATCAGTTAATTTTTGTAATATCTGCGAGCATAGCTCATATGATTATTTACTGTCTGAGCCTGTCCTTTAGGCGAGTTTAAATAATCATATGATAATATGCGGCGCAGCAGATATCAAAAATTAACTGGATTCGGAAACAGATTCCTTGCTTTATATAATATCCTTTTTATGCGTCTAACCTTTAATTCCTCCGGTGATTCCTCCGATCAGTTTTTCTGACAGGAACAGGTACAGCAGGAATGTCGGTGCGAATACAATGATTACGGCTGCGAACATTCCAGCCCAGTTTCCGGTGTACTGCATGGACTGTAACATTCCGTAAAGTCCTACGGCTACCGGACGTAATGCATCGTTGTTTGCGAAGATCAGTGACAGGAAGTATTCATTCCATATATTAATGAAATTGAATATTGTCACTGTTACCAGTCCGGACTGTGCCATCGGGAACATGATCTTCCAGAATGCTTTTGCCGGAGGGCATCCGTCAAGAGCCGCTGCTTCTTCATAAGTACTTGAAATATTGGCAAAGAAAGTAAGCAGGAAAATCGTTGTATATGGAATGTTAATTCCGGTATACAAGAAAATCAGAGTTGCTTTACTTGCTGCAACGTTATTCAGGATTCCCAGGTTTGCCACAACTCCGAACAATGGAAGTACGATCATTGTGATCGGGATTCCCATAGCGGATACAAGACTTGTCTGGATAATCTTATTTCCGATAAATGTATATCTGGCAAGGACATATGCTGCCGGTGCACAGATCAGAATCAATAATACACAAGATACAACTGCATAGAGCAGGGAGTTCGTAAAGAATGTTGCGACTCCACCGCTTCCCCATGCCTGTACATAGTTTTCAAAGTGCAGTCCGGTCGGGAATTTCAATGCTTTTCCTGCGAAAATATCTGTTGTTGTGGAAAGACTGGCTGCCACAATCCATCCCAGTAACATAAAGGTAAATGCTACCCACAAAATTACAATAATATATCCAGGAGCGAGCGCCAGTTCATGCTTCCAGTTCGCTTTCTTTTTTGTTTTTACTTTTTTCTCTTTAGCCATCTTGCGTCTCCTCCTTTCTAGAATTCCAGGTCATCCTCTTTGATCAATTTGTTACAGATTGTAAATATAATTACAATACATATACATAAGATAATACCGATTGCTGCTCCGTATCCTGCATTTCTTTCTGTAACAGCATTTCCGGCTCCAAATGTCTGCATGTACATATACTGTACCGGAACAATGGTTGCTTCGTCTGCAGTTACAGTTGAGAACATCTGAGACCATACGAAGAAGGCTGCTGTACTGACAGACCACATCGTAATATTTGTCTTAAATACTCCCTTTAACAGCGGAAGTGTCATGTGACGGAACTGCTGTGGACGGTTTGCACCATCAATAGTTGCTGCCTCGTAGAGTTCCGGACTGATTCTTTCAATTCCACTCATCCAGATCAACATATGATATCCAATCATTCCAAAGCAATATGCAAAAAGCAATGCCCAGAATTTATGATCTGTGTCCAGCCACGGTGTGTCTGCCAGCTTATGTAAACCAACTGCATCAAGAACAGATTTTAATAGTCCGAACTTAGAGCTGTATACATACTGCAGCCACATCGTTGCAAGTGCAACGGCACTGACAAGATTTGGAAGGTAGATAACCGCACGGAAAAATTTCTTACCACGGATTCCACTTGTCAGGATAACTCCAAACAAAAGTGAAACAGAAAGTACAATTGCTCCTCCAAGTGCCCATATTTTAAACAGATTAAGCATAGACTTTCTAAAAATTGCAGTTCCAAACAATTTCTCATAGTTCTGTATGCCCACAAACGTCCACAGATCCATTGTATCTGTAACGGAATCAATTTTGAAAAAACTCATCATAATTGTACGGATAATCGGGTACAAAAATACAATGAGGAAGATGATAACTGCCGGCGCCAGGAAGCCTACGATCATTTTCTTATTATTTTTCATCTCATTTCCTCCTTCTCGCATAATCTCAGCCATCTGCCTCATTTGTTTTTCAGATGTCTTGCGAACGTTTTCAGAATAAAGATTTTTTAAGCTCAAATATGGCGGCGATGCCATAACCGCCCCGCCACCATATTATAATATGCATCTTATCCAATTATCTGTGATAATTTATTTTCCTGCTGCTTTCTTCATTGTTGAAACGAATCCTGCTGCATCTAATTTACCACTTGCAAGCTCAAGTGCACTTGTCTTTAATGTACCTGTAAGGTCATTGTTGCTCTCAGCGCCTGCTGCCCAGTCATAATATGTTGTTGTAGCATCAAATCCAGCTTTTACTTCTTTAAGCTCTGTCGGCCATGCATCAGCATTTGCTTTGTCAGTTGGGATACAAAGAGCTTCTGTTGTCATCTCTTTATCGAACTCACCTGTTGTGATATAAGTAATCAGTTCAAATGCCTCGTCAGCCATCTTGGAATCTTTGTTAATTGCAAGTACCTGGTTAGCAATGTTGTTAGCTGTGTTATCGTCTGTTCCGTTTGGAACTGATGGATAGTTGAAATATCCCCACTCAAGGTCATCTGCTACAGAAGCTTTTGCCTCGTTTGGAAGCCATGATCCACAGATAACAATCGCTGCATCTCCAGGAGCGAATTCCTGATTCTGTCCTGCCGGGTATGTATTTGTTGCAATGTTCTTTGAAAAGTAACCTTTTTTAGCAAAATCGGCAAAGCTCTGTGCTGCTGCAAGAACTCTCTCATCATCCCATGTTACATTCTGACCATTTACTTCTTCTCCAGTTACAAGAGATTTTACTCCGTCCTGTCCGATATATCTTGCAAGATGATATCCGATGAATGATGTCATGTAAGCATCATCTGCTGTGATCGGTGTAATACCGGCATCTTTTAATTTTGCACAAGCTGCATCTAATTCATCCCATGTTGTAGGAACTTCTGTAATACCAGCTTTGTCAAATAATGTCTTGTTGTAGAAGAATCCAAAGATTGATGGCTGATATGGGATTGAGTGAAGTGTTCCATCTTCATATGCTGCACGGGCAATCTTGAATAATGTCTCATTGCCGTGCTCTGCCTCATAGTCTTTTGCCATATCCTCAAGATCTAACAGATATTTTCCCCAAGATCCGTTTACACGGTTTACGTCCTCATCAAAGAGGTCGATTGTCTGTTTCGCATCAAGTGCCGGCTGAAGACCTTCACGCTGTCCGGAACGTCCCTTGAACTGAACATCTACTTCTACTCCTGTATCCTCTGTGTACTTTTTAATAGCATCCTGGATAACCTTTGCCTGTGGCTCATCTTTACTCCACATAGCCCAGTATACAAGCTTCTTGCCATCTCCCCCAGATGACTTAGAGTTGTTTCCGCTTCCACCGCAGCCAACTAACATGGTCGCAACCATTGTTGCACATAAGAGTGCACTGATGATTTTCTTTTTCATTCTTTTTCCTCCTATACTATTTTATCAATAGTTTTTGGCAATTCTGTTAATTACCTGTTTCTTATTGGATACATTATGTCACAATTTTGCACAATAATCTTTATCTTATAGTCTCATTAATTTGCACAATCTGCACTTTACTGCTATTTTACGCAAAAAAACAATAATTTTTTTGTGCATATTATATAAATCTATATTTTCACGATCCTGTTATTTATTCTACATAATAAATCCATCTTATTCTTCTATGTTTTCTTCCTTAAATCAGAGATAAAGCTGCTTCATCTCCAACCAAAATTACATCATTGTGCATCTGAAGAATAGAAGCCGGAACACTTGGAGTTACCGGTCCGAAAAATGCTTTTTTTACAATTTCTGCTTTATCTTCTCCGCTCACAACTACAAGAATCTTCTTGGCCTGCATAATTGTCTTGATTCCCATTGTATATGCCTGCCGTGGCACATCGTCTGCCGATGCAAAGAATCTTTTATTG
>ERZ808240.2946-NODE-2946-length-17542-cov-12.162235_pt1 | contig 17542 bp, 16 predicted proteins | sample MGYA00521084_ERZ808240 | MGnify/ENA primary metagenome ERZ808240 (study PRJEB31516, sample SAMN03275571) | gut metagenome | biome: mammalia-associated habitat; material: feces | host: Papio cynocephalus | place: Kenya | collected 2012-08-06 ... | reverse complement strand
ACGCCGCCCTCTCAAGGCGGAGATCACCAGTTCGAATCTGGTACGGGCTACCAAACGTTTGGCGGGCCGCGAGAGCGGCCCGTTTTCGTATCCAGCTCGCCGTGCGCTCGTTGTTCTCGCAAGTAGAGAGCGTTTCTGCATGTAGCGAACGTGTTTCTACTTAGTCACAGTTGGGTACGATTCGTTCCACTGGCTGAAAACGTACCGTAAGGTAGGAGTCGTAAGTTCAAGAGAAAAGGGATGTGCGCTATGGCCGAGGCCAAGAACATGATCGAGATCCACGATCTCAACAAGTACTTCGGTGACGTCCATGTCCTCAAGGACATCAACCTCACGGTGAAGGAGGGCGAGAAGCTCGTCATCATCGGTCCGTCTGGTTCGGGCAAGTCGACGCTCATTCGCTGCGTCAACTATCTCGAGGAGCCCACGAGCGGCACCATCAAGATTGACGGCACGGAGCTCACCAAGAAGAACCACCTGGAAATGGCTCGCAAGTACTCGTCCATGGTCTTCCAGCAGTTCAACCTCTATCCGAACATGACGGTGCTTGGAAACCTCACGCTTGCTCCCATCAAGCTTCAGAAGAAGAGCAAGGAGGAGGCAACCAAGACGGCTCTTGAGGCGCTTCGCCGCGTGGGCCTGGAGGCCAAGGCGGGGGAGTACCCGCAGAACCTCTCCGGCGGCCAGCAGCAGCGCGTGGCCATCGCCCGCGCCCTCTGCACCAAGCAGCCGATCATCCTGTTCGACGAGCCCACGAGCGCCCTCGACCCTGAGATGGTCCAGGAGGTGCTCAACGTGATGGTCGAGCTCGCGCAGGAGAACATCACGATGATGTGCGTCACGCACGAGATGGGATTTGCCCGCGAGGTTGCGGATCGCGTCATCTTCGTCGAGGACGGTCAGATCATCGAGGAGGGCACGCCCGAGCACTTCTTCACCAATCCGAGCAGCGAGCGCACGAAGCTCTTCCTCAGCAAGATCCTCCGCTAGGCACCTCTCGCCGACCTCTTCACTGGGGCCGGTACCTCATCTTCCTGATTGCGTCACCAACACGAAAGGGGTTCTACCATGCGTACCATCTCTCGTCGTCAGTTCATCGGCTCTATGGGTGTCGCCGCGGCCGCCGTTGCGGGCCTCGGCCTTGTCGGCTGCGGTGGCAGCTCGAGCGCCAGCTCCGACTCCGGCTCCAAGGTCCAGACCATCAAGGACCGCGGCAAGCTCAAGTGTGGCGTCAAGAAGGACGTCGTGGGCTACGGCCTGCTCGACACCGCCACGGGCAAGTACGAGGGCATGGAGATCGACCTGTGCTACCAGGTTGCCGCCAAGATCTTCGACGTCTCCTACGAGGATGCCAAGGACAAGGACCTCGTCGAGTTCACCGACGTCACGCCCAAGACGCGTGGCCCGCTCATCGACAACGACACGCTCGACCTCATCTGCGCCACCTACACCATCACCGACGAGCGCAAGCAGAGCTGGGACTTCACCGATCCCTACCGCACGGACCACGTGGGCATCCTGATCAAGAAGGGTTCCATGTCCACCATGGCCGACCTTGACGGCAAGCACATCGGCGTCTCCCAGGGCTCCACGACCAAGGACGCCATCACTAAGATGCTCGAGGACAACGGCTTCTCGGCAACGCCGCAGTTCGACGAGTATCCTGACTATCCCTCCATCAACAGCGCGCTTGATGCCGGCCAGATCGATGCGTTCGCCATGGACCGCTCGACGCTCAAGACCTACACGACCGACGACAAGGAGCTCCTGCAGCCCGAGATTGAGTTCGGCGCCCAGGACTACGGCATCGCCACCAAGAAGGGCTCCGACCTCTCCGAGGTCACTGAGGCCGTCGTGAAGGACGTCACCAGCAACGGCTGGATCGACGAGGAGATCCAGACCTGGGGTCTGCTCTAAGTTTTTGAATGTGCGGCCCTCATCGAGGGCCCTGGCGGGTCGCCCGGGAGCTGACTTCCGGGCGACCTCGCATATGGTTACGAAGGGAACGAGATGCTAGACGGACTCCTCGATCCGATGCGATGGTCGCTGACCTTCGCCGAGATGGACTCCCTGTGGACGGGCTTTGCGCTCACGCTCAAGGTCGTCCTCGCGGGTCTCGCGTTGTCGCTCGTGTTAGGCACGATTCTCGGCGTGTTCTCCACCACTCGCTCTCGCGTGCTGCGCGGCATCAGCCGTGTGTACGTCGAGTTCTTCCAGAACACGCCACTGCCGGTGCAGGTGTTCTTCATGTACATGGCCGGCCCCAAGCTGCTCCAGGCCATCCTGGGTACGGCCGACCCGGTGCGCACGAGCGCGTTCGCGCTTGGCACGCTTGGTGTGGGCCTCTACCATGCCGCCTATGTCTCCGAGGTCATCCGAACGGGCATCGAGTCCGTGCCGCGCGGCCAGTTCGAGGCGGCACTCTCCCAGGGCTTCTCACGTCTGCAATCCTATGCGTACATCGTGCTGCCGCAGACGTTCAAGGTCATTCTGCCCCCGCTGTGCAACCAGGCGCTCAACCTTGTGAAGAACACCTCGGTGCTTGCGCTCATCGCCGGTGGCGACCTCATGTACAACGCCGACAACTTCGTCTCCACCTACGGCTACCTGCAGGGCTACATCATGGCCTGCGTGCTGTACTTCATCATCTGCTTCCCGCTGGCCATCCTCGTCCAGTGGCTCGAGGCCCGATCCAAGAAGCGTCCGCGTGCCAAGGTCATCCCTGGCGTCACGACCGAGACCGCCAAGGAGGCCTAGGACATGGAACTGTTTACCCCAGACAACGTGAGCTTCATGCTCGCCGGCTTTGGCAAGACGCTCGTCGTCTCGTTCTTCGCCATCGTGTTCTCGCTCATTCTCGGCACGGTCCTCGCTCTCGTGAAGTCCTACGCCGCTCGTCCCTTCCGCTGGCTTGTGAGCGCTTACATTGAGCTGTTCCGCTGCACGCCCAACCTGCTGTGGATCCTGTTCATCTACTTCACGGTCAAGGGCAACGACGTCCTCATCTCCGTCCTGGCGTTCACGATCTTCACCTCGGCCGTCATGGCAGAGATCGTCCGCGGCGGCCTCAACTCCATTCCCACGAGCCAGTTCGAGGCCGCACGCTCCCAGGGCTTCGGCTTCTTCGCCACGATGCGCCTTATCATCCTGCCTCAGACGTTCAAGACGATCATCCCGGCCCTGTTTAGCCAGTGCACGACGGTCATCAAGGACAGTTCCTACCTCGCGGGCATCAACGTCGCGGAGTTCATGTACTGCTCCAAGGTCGTCATGGCCAAGACGACGAGCCTGAACGACGTGCTTCTCGTGTATGGTTTTGTGTTCCTGCTGTACTTCGCGCTCAACTTCGGCATCTCGCTGCTTGTGCGCGCCTATCAGCGTCGCGTCGTCGCCGCCTAAGGAGAGACCATGTCTGACAAGACCATCGAACAGGTCAGCCCTGATACGAGCACGTACCCGGTTGTCATCACGATCGCTCGCGACTTTGGTGCCGAGGGCCACGAGATTGGCAAGATGCTCTCAACGGAGCTGGGCATTCCTCTGTATGACAACGAGATTCTCGTGCGCGCCTCGATGCGTGCTGGCGTGACGACCGACCAGATCGCCGCCTATGACGAGAGCCTTGCTGCCGAGGTTGCGGCCTTTTTGCCGGACCGCGTGGACACGCGATCTGCCGCCGACAAGCTCTTCAAGCAGATGGAGGGCGTCATCCGCGACCTTGGCTCCACGCAGAGCTGCATCATCGAGGGCCGTCTGTCCGACTACATCCTGCGCGACAACCCCAACCGCATCTCCGTGCTCGTGACCGCCCCTCTCGAGGCCCGCGTGGAGATCGTGCGCGCCAAGCGCGGCATCACCGAGAAGAAGGCCAAGAAGCTCGTTAAGCGCATGCAGCGTGCTCGCGAGATGTTCTACAAGCGCTACTCAGCCGGGAAGTGGACGCTTCACTCCGAGAAAGACGTCGTGGTGAACCGTGCGCGCTTTGGCCGCCAGGGCTGCGTTGACATTCTCGCCGCTGCCTACCGTACCAAGGTTGCGGCCGTCGAGCGTGCGCAGCAGGCTGCCGAGTAGTCCCTTCTGCGCCATATGCATCGCCTGCGAGGGCGCCGGGTCTTGTGGCCTGGCGCCCTTTTGTTCATTCCCGGTGCAGACGCCGCGTGACGTCTACCGTGAGTGATTGGCGCGGTAGAATTCTGAAGATTAGCTCGGGCGGCAGCGGACCGCATGAACACGGGAGCCCCATGGCAAAGACCGAAGACAACTCGACGCACCCTTCTGGCACCAGCGCTGGGTCGAACGACGTCGTGACCAAGAAGCCCGTGCGCAAGGTCCACGCTCCCAAGCCGAGAGTCGCCGGTACGCCCGCGCGCAGGCATGGGACGGCATCGGAGGAGAAGCCCGCCGATCCTGATAAGAAGCAGGCCGCGCGCGGCGCCCAGTTCATCGGCCTTGTCTTTGGCGCCTATGTGGCGTTCCTGTTCTTCTCCGGCCAGATTGACGAGTTTATCTCGGCGTTCGCCAACGTCGAGATGAGATGGCTCGTGGGTGCGGTTATCTGCGTGTGCCTGTACTTCCTGCTCGGCACGCTCGCCTATGTCACGGCGGTCTATTTGGACCACGACTCCCCAGTGGGCTTTCGCGACCTCATGGCCGTCGAGGCGTCGGGCAACTTCTTTGGTAACCTCACGCCCATGCAGATGGGTGCGCTTCCCTCGCAGATCTACCAGCTCACAAAGGCCGGCCTCTCCGTTGGCGCGGCCTCTGCCACGCAGTTCACTCGCTTCATCATGTTCCAGTTTGGCGTCGTGCTGTTTGCCGGCATTATGCTGTGGGCCAAGCTCGGTTTCTTCCTCGAGAGCTACGGAGACATCGTCATCCTCAACCTGCTCGTGTTTGCGGGCCATGCCCTTGAGCTCATCGGTCTCTTCGTGGTATGCCTGTGCCCCAACTTCGTGAGGCGTGCTGGCAGTGGGCTTCTGCGCTGGGCCAACGGCCACGGCTGGGTCAAGAACTATGACAAGTGGGACGAGATGATCAACGTCCAGGTTGCGCAGTTCTCCTCGGCGTTCAGGCGCTCGGCTGCCAATGTGCCCGACATGGTCCTCACGCTTGTCATCACCATGACGCAGCTGGGCTTCCTCTACATGGTTCCGTGGTTCGTGCTCCACGCCTTTGGCATCGAGGCGGATTTCCTCACATCCCTGGCGGCGGGCTCAATGGTCCAGCTTGTCTCCACGGCCGTACCTCTTCCCGGCGGCACGGGTGGTGCCGAGGGCGGCTTTGCGCTGTTCTTCGGCCCCATGCTTGGCAGCTCCGCCACGGCTGGCTTTCTCGTGTGGCGTGTCGTGACGTTCTTCCTGCCCACGTTCGCAGCGCTTCCCATGATCGGTCTCAAGAGCTCTCACCGGGAGAGCATCTATCATCGTGTCCAGCGTTGGTTCGGCCGTGGTAGAAGGGCTGGCGCTCGAGGACGGCGCGGGGGAGTCGCCTACAAGCCCAAGAAGGCCGCTTCCAAGAAGGTCGTCATCAAGAAAGCCAGCTCTCGGAAGAAGTAGCCAGCCTTTCTTTCCTGTCCTTTGGATGAGCTCTAACAAAAGCGAGCGCCCCGGGAGACGTTTCCCGGGGCGCTCGTCTCTGTATGGCGTATGTGCCTGCGTCTAGAGAGCCATGCCCTTGGCACGCTCGATGCGGGCGAGGGCGTCAGCCTTGCCCACGAGCTCGATGACCACGCCAAGCGGTGGGCTCACAAGGTTGCCGCAGACGGCGGCGCGAATGGCCTGGAAGACGAGGCGCTTCTTGACGTCAAGCTTCTCTGGGAGCTCCTCGAGCGCGGCGTCGATGGCCTCGGCGCTCCAGCTCTGCTCGGAGACGCCCTCGAGCGCGGTGGAGGCGGCGGCGAGCACGTCTGCCATGCCTTCCTTGGCGAGGCCCTTGCTCACAGCCTTCTCCTCGTAGCCGAGCGTCTCTGCCGTGGCAAATACCATCGAGCAGATTCCGGCCACGTCGCCGAGGTGCTTCGTGCGCGGTCGCACGACGGAGGCGAGCGTCACCAGCCAGTCACGGCTGCGATCGCCCTCGGCCATGAGGCCGGCCTCGACGAGCTCTGGCACCATGATCTTGTCAGTGAACTCCTCGTCGCTCATGCCGGCGAGGTACTCTGCGTTGATCCAGTCGAGCTTGGCCGGGTCGAACGTGGCTGGGTTCTTGGAGACGCGGTCGAGCGAGAACGTCGAGGCAAGCACGTCGCGCGGCACGATTGTCGTCTCCCCATCTGGAGACCAGCCAAGAAGTGCGAGGTAGTTCACGAAGGCGTCCGGCAGGTAGCCCTCGTCGCGGAACTCCTCGACGCTCGTGGCGCCGTGGCGCTTCGAGAGCTTCTTGCCGTCGGCGCCCAAGATCATGGAGATGTGGGCAAAGACGGGCACGGGTGCGCCGAGGGCCTCGTAGACCATGACCTGGCGCGGCGTGTTGGAGAGGTGGTCGTCGCCGCGGATGACGTGCGTGATGCCCATGGCGGCGTCATCGACGACGGTGGCGAAGTTGTAGGTGGGCGTGCCGTCGGAGCGGAAGATCACGAAGTCGTCGAGCTCCTTGGCGTCAAAGGTCACGTCGCCGTGGACGGCGTCGTGGATGACGACGTCGCCGCGCCCGTCGGGGACCTTGATGCGCAGGACGTAGGGCTCGCCGGCGTCGATGCGGCGCTTGGCCTCCGCAGGGTCGAGGTCACGGCAGCGGCGCTGGTAGCCCTGGAAGGGGTCCTTGCGGGCCTTGGCGGCCTCGCGGTCTGCGGCGAGCTGCTCGGGCGTGCAGAAGCAGGGATAGGCCTTGCCCTCGTCCCACAGCTTCTGGGCTGCGGCCTTGTACATGTCGAGGCGCTCGGTCTGGGCGTAGGGGCCGTACTCTCCGCCCACGTCCGGGCCCTCGTCCCAGTCGAGACCCATCCAGCGCATGGCGCGCAGGATGATCTGGGTGTTCTCGTCGGTCGAGCGCGTCGGATCGGTGTCATCGATTCGCAGGATGAACGTGCCGTTGTTGGCGCGGGCGAAGGCCCAGTTGAAGATTGCGGTGCGTGCACCGCCAACGTGGAGCTTGCCCGTGGGAGACGGTGCGAAGCGCACGCGCACGGGCTTGGTGCTGTCGGACATGTAGGAGTCCTCCTTGCTCAGGTACATAGACCTCATAAGTATACGCCGCCCGATTGGCGTGGTGAGCCCGGGCCAGCCGCGCTTGGGGCGCTATACTTCTCCAGAGCACACACGCGACCCAAGGAGGCTCATCCAAGTGAAGGGCATCGTTTTGGCCGGAGGCTTCGGCACCCACCTGTATCCCATGACGTTCTCTGGCTCCAAGCACCTGCTTCCCATTTATGACAAGCCGCTCGTCTACTACTCGCTCGCCACGCTCATGAAGGCCGACATCCGTGACGTCCTGTTCATCGTGAACCCGCAGGACATGGGCGCCTACGAGGCTCACTTTGGGGATGGCTCTCAGCTTGGCATGAACATCCAGTACAAGGCCCAGGAGAGCCGTGACGGCATCGCCCAGGCGTTCCTCATCGGCGAGGACTTCATCGGCGGCGATCGCGTGGCCCTCATCCTGGCAGACAGCATCTTCTACGGCTCGGGCTTTGACCAGAACCTCTCCGAGGCCATCAACCGCAAGAAGGGCGCCACGGTCTTTGGCTACCAGGTGAAGCACCCCGAGTCCTATGCCGTCATCGACTTCGACGCCTCCACCAAGAAGGTCTCCTACATCGAGGAGAAGCCCGAGGAGGCGCGCACCAACTACGTGGCCACCGGCCTGTATGTCTATGACGAGAAGGTCGTCGAGTACGCCAAGACGCTCAAGCCCTCGGCGCGCGGCGAGCTGGAGATCACGGACCTCAACCAGATCTACCTCGACCACAAGCAGCTCTACACCTCGACGCTGCCTGAGGGATTTGCCTGGTTCAGCCCGCGCACGGTGGACGACCTCTTCCACGCCGGCGAGTTCGTCCGCGTGGTCCAGCAGTCCACGGGCACCAAGATTGCCTCCATCGAGGAGATCGCCTATCGCAAGGGCTGGATTGGTCGCGCGCAGCTGCTCTCGCTTGCCAGCAAGATCCAGAAGACCGAGTACGGCAAGTACCTCGAGGGCATCGCTCTCTCGACCGGAGAGCTCAAGTAGCTCTTCGTCTGTCTCTGCGCTTTTTGGCTGAGACCCCCGCCACGGTCCCATTGGTCCGAGGCGGGGGTCTCTTTTGTGTGGGTGGTGCTTTGTGCCGGGGCCCCGGGGACGCGGCTTGCTACTCGGGGAAGGGGAGGTCTGCGGAGACGGGGTGCTTCGGCGTGCTTCTCGGCGTGCTCGGTGCGTAACGGCTCAGGCCGTCTACCACGAGGCTGTTGGCCCCCTCAAGCACGCGGGCGTTCCATTGCGTCACGGCGTCTGCTATGGGCTCTCCGTCTATCTGCATGGGGATGGGCTCGGAGGCGGTGATGGAGATGGCCTTCCCTCGGAACGTCTCGAGCGTGGGGCGACCCGACTTTCCCTTCGGGTCGAGAAGGCCGCTCAAAAGCGGCCGGATGAGCTGGGCGGTGTGGCTCGCCTCGAGCACGATCACGTCGAGCACGCCGTCGTTCATCATGCAGTCCGGCACTATTTCCATGTCCATTTGGATCATGGCGTTGTTCGCCACGAGGCAGGCGATGCCCTCGCGCTCGTGGGTCACGCCGTCGACCTCGATCGTGTAGTTCACGACCCTCGGCGTGGGGTCTGCGAGTGCCGCCATAAAGTAGGCCGCCTCGCCCATGGCCTTCTTGTTGGGCGCCGCGGCCGCCATGAGCTCGGCGTCAAATCCCGTGCCGGCCATGATGGAGAAGCCCCTCGTGTGGCGCCTGCCGTCGAGCTCCCAGCTGGCCTCGCCGAGGTCGCAGGAGACGGTGTTCGCCCACCTGCAGGCTCGTGCGAGGGCGGCCGGCTCGGGCGAGTTGCCGATGTTGGCAAAGAGCAGGTTTGCCGTGCCGGAGGGGAACACGCAAGTGTCGACGTTTCGGTTGCGCAGCGTGTAGAGGAGATTCGAGACCGTGCCGTCCCCGCCAGACACCACGACGACGTCGAAGCTCTCCGCATCAGCGAGGATCTGCTCGTTGTCGCAGTCCTCGCCAAGGACGCGAAGGACGCACTCGTCGCCCGCGTGGACGAGCTCCCGCTCGAACGCAAATACGGCGTCCGAGCCAAAGCCCGAGCGTGGATTATGTACGATGAGGCAGCGCATGGTATCCTCCTGTCTGTGCGCGTGCGCGCACGCATGCCATGGTAGCCGATTTTGCCCCGCATCCGCGATTGCGCCCGGGGCTGAGAGGTCCTTCCTTGTTCATCTCCACGTATGAGGAGCTCGAGCGCTTCTGCGAGCGCGCCTCCTCCAGCCCGGTACTTGCCGTAGACACGGAGTTCCTCCGCGAGCGTACGTATCGTCCCAGGCTCTGCCTCATCCAGCTTGCCACCTCCGCGGACGACATCGCGGCGGTCGATCCCATCGCCATCTCCGACCTCACGCCCATAGCGAGGCTCTTCAAGGATCCCTCCATCGTGAAGGTCCTCCATGCCTGCTCGCAGGACCTCGAGGTCATCGACGGCGCCATGGGCTGCGTTCCCTCGCCGATGTTCGACACCCAGCTTGCGGCTGCCTTCCTCGGCCACAGGATGCAGCTCGGCTATGGCGCGCTCGTCGAGTCCTACACCGGCGTTCACCTCGCCAAGGCCGAGAGCCTCACCGACTGGTCTCGCCGTCCGCTCGACCCCGAGCAGCTCGTCTACGCAGAGGACGACGTCCGATACTTGCCGGGCATCTACGAGCAGATGCGCTCCGAGCTCGTCGAGCGCGACCGCCTCTCCATGGTGCTTCCCGAGATGCAATCCCTGCTCGACCCCTCGCACTACCGCCATGACCCGATGCTCGCCTACGTGCACCTCAAGCGCGTGAGCTCGCTCACGAAGCGCCAGCTTGCCGTGGCGAGGGAGGCGTGCGCCTGGCGCGAGAAGCTCGCCGCCAAGCGCGACATCCCCCGCAAGTGGGTGCTCTCCGACGAGGTCCTCATCGAGGTCTGCCGCCGCATGCCCGCAGATGAGCAGCGCCTGAGGAGGATTCGCGGCACCGAGCAGCTCTCTGAGAGGGACTCCGCGGCCCTGCTCCACGCCATCTCCCGCGGCCTGTCGTGTCCCGCGTCCCGCTATCCGAGCGTTCCCAGGCGCTCGCGCCCGTCTGGCGAGCAGGAGAGCGTCGTTGACCTCATGTACGCGATGCTGCGCATCATCTCCGAGCGCTCCGGCGTCGCCACGCAGCTCATTGCCACGCGAGACGAGCTGCTCGACTTCATGTCCGGCGAGGAGGGTGCGTCGCTCTCGCAGGGCTGGCGCTACGAGCTCGCTGGCAAGAGCCTCGAGGGGCTTCTGTCTGGCGCCTGCGGACTCACGGTGAAGGACGGTCGGGTCGAGATTCTCTAGTTCGACTCGCTCGCCCGCCCGTTTACTTTGTGTCCGGTAGTGGGTACATACTTTCCCAAGTCGTCGACGGAAGGCGGTCTCATGTACTACGGCTACGGCATGGGTTATGACCCCATGTATCTGCTGCTCATCGTGGTCTCCACCGTGCTGGGCATGGCAACGCAGGGCTACATCAAGTCCACGTACGCAAAGTGGTCAAAGGTGCCCCTCGACTCCACGCTCACCGGCGCGGATGTCGCGAGGCGCATGCTATCGGACGAGGGTGTCTCTGGCGTTGGCATAGAGGCCATTGGCGGAGAGCTCACGGACAACTACGACCCGAGAAGCAACGTCTTGCACCTGTCGCGGGGCAACATGCATGGGGGGTCGGTTGCAAGTGCCGCGGTGGCCTGTCACGAGGCGGGCCATGCCGTCCAGCATGCGCGCGGGTACGTGCCCGTAAAGATTCGCTCCGCTCTTGTGCCCGTCGTCAACTTCACGTCTAACGCCTGGATGGTCGTGTTCTTCTTGGGCATCGCAATGGGTGCCGCCGGCCTCATGCGCTTTGCGATCGCCCTCTTTGCGTTCTCGGTCATCTTCCAGATCGTGACCCTGCCGGTCGAGTTCGATGCCTCGCGCCGTGCGGTGGCCTATGTGGAGCGCAGCGGCTTGGGACCCCAGGCTGTTCGTGGTGCCAAGAAGGTGCTTACGGCCGCGGCGCTCACCTATGTTGCCGCGGCGCTCGTCTCCGTGCTCCAACTGCTCTATTACCTCTCCAAGGCCGATCGCAGGGGCGATCGCTAGTGGCGTGGACGAGTGCGGCCACGAGGGGAGCGCGATCCGTGAGCTCGGCTGTTGGGGCGGGCTCTGACGCCCTGAGCGTGAGTGCTGCCGTTGGTGCCGCCAGCGCCAGCGTCCAGAAGCTCGGTCCCATGCTCGTCACGGGTGAGGTGTCAGGCTTCCGCGGTCCCAACGCCCGCTCCGGTCACTGCTACTTCCAGGTCAAGGACGACTCCGCCGTCATGAGCGTGAAGGTCTGGAAGGGCATCTACGCAAAGAGCGGCGTTGAGCTCAAGGACGGGCTCCAGCTGGAGATCTGGGGCAGCTTTGACGTCTATGCGGGCAACGGCGAGCTCTCCTTTATCGCCAAGCGCATCTCCGTTGCAGGCGAGGGCCCGCTTCAGCGTCAGGTTGAGGCCCTGAGGGCCAAGCTTAAGGCGGAGGGGCTCGCTGACCCCGCCCGCAAGCGTCCGATTCCGCGCTTCTGCACGCGCGTCGCCGTCATCGGCAGCATATCTGGCGAGGTCATCGACGACGTCAAGCGCACGCTGCTGCGCCGCAACAAGCTCGTTGAGATTCAGGTCGTGGGGGCGAGGATTCAGGGTGCCGGTGCTCCCGAGGACATCATCAGGGCGCTCGGCATCGCGGTGGCAGCGCGCCCCGACGCCATCCTGCTCGTCCGCGGCGGGGGTTCCTACGAGGACCTCATGACCTTCAATGACGAGGGCCTCTGCCGGGCCGTCGCATCGTGCCCCGTTCCGGTCATTACCGGCATCGGGCATGAGCCCGACTGGCCCATCGTCGATGACGTGAGCGACCGCAGGGCCTCCACGCCCACCGGCGCCGCCGAGAGCGTGGCGCCGGCGCTTGATGAGATCGTGGGGTCCATCAACACGCGTCGAGAGCGCCTCTCTCGCGCCATGGACGTCATTCTCGAGCAGGATGCGCGCTCGATCGGCCAGCAGGGCCTGCTCATGCAGCGATCGATGAGCTCGAGGATCTCCCACGAGTCCCTACGCGTGGAGGCACTCTCGAACAGGCGTTGTCTGCGCGACCCCATGACGATCGTGTCGGATCGCGAGACGAGCCTGCTTCAGGCCGAGCAGCGCCTGCTCGACGCCCTGCCGCGCTCGTTGGAACGAAGCGGACGCGAGCTTGAGACCCTGTCGAGCCGGCTTTCTGATGTGGGCCCCCGCATCGTGAGGCCCTATGAGGCTCGGGTGGGAAGCCTTGCCGCAACGCTCGACGCGCTTTCGCCGCTCAAGGTGCTCGGACGAGGCTATGCCATCGCGCGCGATGCGGATGGCCACGTTGTGACCGATGCCCAGGCGCTCTCTCGGGGAGACCAGGTGAGCGTGCGAGTGGGCGAGGGCTCGTTTGACGCCATGGTGACGTCAGTGCGGGCATAACGGATGTTCAGCCGCTCTTGCGGCCACGAGATAAGGAGGGGCGCCATGGCGCTCGAGAAGGATGAGAGGCAAGTCGGGGAGCTCACGTTCAAGGAGGCGTCTGTCGAGCTCGAGCGGGTCGTTCGCCAGCTGGAGTCCGGTGACCTCGAGCTCGAGGACGCGCTGGAGCGCTACACTCGCGGTGTCGAGCTGCTACGCAGCCTGCGCGATCGCCTCGCCCACGCCGAGCAGAGGGTCCAGGTGCTGCTCGACAGCACGAGCGAGGTAGAGGCGCCCGACACCACAACCGCCAACGCCACAAGCGAGAGCTAGGAGACCAACATGAGCGACTGCATCTTCTGCAAGATTGCTAACCACGAGATTCCCTCGACCACGGTCTACGAGGACGAGCAGGTCATCGCGTTCCGCGACCTTGATCCCCAGGCGCCCACGCACGTGCTCGTGATCCCCAAGAAGCACTATGCCAACATCTGCGACGGCGTGCCTGCCGAGACGCTCGGTGCCATGGCCCACGCCATCGACGAGGTCACGAAGGCCGAGGGCATCGACAAGACTGGTTATCGCGTCATCAGCAACGCTGGCGCCGACGCCGGTCAGACGGTCATGCACTTCCACATGCACGTCATGGGCGGCAAGAAGCTCGGGATGGGCCTGCTTCCGGGAGACGCCGAGTAGCCGCGTCAAGCTGGCCTGCGAGCTTACATACGATGGAAGGGGAGAGGGACATGGATTCGAGGGTCACCAGGGCAGACGAGCTGCACCGCAAGGGCTACAACTGCGCCCAGGCCGTTGCCTGCGCATACTGCGACCTTGTTGGGGCCGACGAGGCCGAGGTGTTCCGCGGCATGGAGGCGTTCGGCCGTGGTATGGGCGGCATGGCGGCCACCTGCGGTGCCATCTCCGGCGCCGTATACCTTGCGGGCCTCGTCACGAGCGACGCCAACCTCGAGAAGCCCGCGAGCAAGCGTGAGAGCTACAAGCTCTCCGAACAGATCGTGAGCGCCTTTGCCGAGAAGAACGGCTCCACCGTCTGCCATGAGCTCAAGGGTATCGACTGCGACCACGGGATGCTGCGCAGCTGTCCCGGTTGCATCCAAGACGCCTGTGAGATCGTCGAGCGTGTCCTGTTCGCGGACAAGTTCTAAACTCCGAAGCGCACGCAAGGCCCGGCGGGCCCATCGCCTGCTCAGACAGCTTCGCTTTTGCGAAGAACTCGCATTCGATGGACCCCGCCGGGCCTACTCTTTGGATTTTTTCCCTCAGCTATAAATTGATGGGCCTGCGCCCAAAGAGTATGCAGTGGAACCCGTGCTTGTGGCTTAAAAGCGCAACAAGAAAGCCCCAGGGCACCTATCGGATGCGAGTTCTTCGCCATTGGCGAAGCTGTCTGAGCAGGCGATAGGCGCCCTGGGGCCGTTTGCCTTGCGAGCGAATCCAGCCGCAAGCAGATGGGTTTAGTACACCATCCCCATGGCCTCGCGGACCTCGGCGAGGGTGGCGTTTGCGATTTCGTTGGCGCGGCGGTTACCCTCGTGCAGGACGTCCTTCACGTAGCCTAGGTCGTTCTCGTAGGCATGACGACGCTCGCGAATCTCGGCGAAGTAACCGTTGACGGCCTCGGTCGTGTACTTCTTGAGCGCGCCAGAACCGCCCATGCCAATCTCGTCGGCAATCTCTATGGGGTCGCGGCCCGTGCAGATGGCGGCCGTGGAGAGAAGGCCGGAGACGCCAGGGCGATTCTCGGGGTCGAACGTGATCATGCGCTCGCCGTCGGTCTGGCTCTTCTTGATGCGCTTGGCCGTCTCCTCGGGCGTCATGGAGATGGAGATGGCGTTGCCATAGGACTTGCTCATCTTGCGGCCGTCGAGGCCAGGCAGCAGCGGCACGTCGGAGAGCAGGGCGTCCACCTCGGGGAACACCTTTCCGTAGCGGTTGTTGAACTTGCGTGCGATGAGGCGCGTGAGCTCGATGTGGGGTAGCTGGTCTCGTCCCACCGGCACGACGTTGCCCTTGCAGAACAGGATGTCGCACGCCTGGTGAACGGGGTAGGTGAGAAGAAGCCCCGTAAGTTCGTGTCCGCTCGCCTCCATCTCGGCCTTGACCGTTGGGTTGCGCTGCAGCTCCGCCTCGGAGACGAGCGAGAGGAATGGAAGCATCAGCTGGTTGGCGGCAGGCACGGCCGAGTGCGCGTAGATCATGGTCTTGTCGGGGTCGATGCCGCAGGCGAGATAGTCCATGACCATGTTGTAGACGTTGTCCTGGATGTGCTCGGTGGTGTCGCGGTCGGTGATGACCTGGTAGTCAGCGATCAGGACGTTCGTTCGAACGCCCATGTTCTGGAGCTCCACGCGGCCCTTGAGCGTGCCAAAGTAGTGGCCCAGGTGTAGGCGTCCCGTCGGGCGGTCGCCGGTGAGCATCGTGTAGTTGCCGGGGTTGTTTGGCAGGTCTGCGCGGATGGCGTCGCTGCGGCGCTGCGCAACCTCGTAGCTTCCCTCGTTGGGCATGTGTTCCTCCTATGCGGGCGTCGGGCCCTTCCGTTCTGCCCGCCTCGCGCGAGCATAGAATGTGACCCCGTTATGGTACGACAAGCCCGCGTTCCGGTCGAATGGCGCCTACCTGCGGCTTTGCGGCCTTATTCCCCTATATGCACAAGATATTGTGGTCATGCTTTCCGAATCACCATGTGTATTGTGTGCGCAGACACTCTCGGGCAGAATGTCAAGACTGGAATTGCCAGACGGTTCGCCTAGTATCAATAGCGCAACGCGCCCCTCTGGTGGCGCGGGTGCCACTCAAGATTAGACGCGCCCTTGAGATCTCGTCGCCGGGCGCTGTGCAATTTGGAGGAGACGGCTTATGAAGATCGTGAAGCGCAATGGCTCAGAGGTAACGTTTGACGTCAACAAGATCGTCTCGGCGATCGAGCGCGCCAACATCACCGTGCCGCTCGAGCAGCGCCTCACGCACGAGCAGGTCGTGGACGCGGGCGACGCCGTCGAGGCAGAGGCGAGCGTGTGCGGCCACACCGTCACCGTCGAGGAAGTCCAGGACATGGTCGAGGACCAGATCATGGCCAAGGGCGCGTTCTCCGTGGCGCGCAACTACATCACCTACCGCTACGTCCAGGGCCTCAAGCGCCAGAACAACACGACGGACGACAAGATCCTCTCGCTCATCGAGTGCAACAACGAAGAGGTCAAGCAGGAGAACTCCAACAAGAACCCTACGGTCAACTCCGTCCAGCGCGACTACATGGCCGGCGAGGTCTCCAAGGACCTCACGATGCGCATGCTGCTCCCCGATGACGTCGTGGAGGCCCACAACGAGGGCATCATCCACTTCCACGACTCTGACTACTACGCCCAGCACATGCACAACTGCGACCTCGTGAACCTCGAGGACATGCTGCAGAACGGCACCGTCATCTCTGGCACGCTCATCGAGAAGCCGCACAGCTTCTCGACTGCTTGCAACATCGCCACGCAGATCATCGCCCAGGTGGCCTCGTCCCAGTACGGCGGCCAGTCCATCTCGCTCACGCACCTCGCCCCGTTCGTCGAGGTCAGCAGGCGCAAGATTCGTCGCGAGGTCCAGGCTGAGCTCGCCGAGCTTGGCGTCGAGGCCAACGAGGAGAAGGTTCGCTCCGTCGTGGAGAACCGCCTGCTCGACGAGATTCGTCGCGGCGTGCAGACCATCCAGTACCAGGTCGTGACCCTCATGACCACGAACGGCCAGGCTCCGTTCGTCACGGTGTTCATGTACCTCAACGAGGCCCGCACCGCCCAGGAGAAGCACGACCTCGCCCTCATCATCAAGGAGACGCTGCGCCAGCGCTACGAGGGTGTGAAGAACGAGGCAGGCGTCTGGATCACCCCGGCGTTCCCCAAGCTCATCTACGTCCTCGAGGACGACAACATCGAGCCGGGGCAGAAGTACTACTACCTCACCGAGCTTGCGGCCAAGTGCACGGCCAAGCGCATGGTGCCCGACTACATCTCCGAGAAGAAGATGCGCGAGCTTAAGCTCTCGAAGGGCGAGACGGCTGGCAACGGCGACTGCTACACCTGCATGGGCTGCCGCAGCTTCCTGACGCCCGACCGCTCTGGCAATGGGTTCGGCAACGTGGCCCAGGCCAAGAACTACGACCCGAGCAAGCCCAAGTACTACGGCCGCTTCAACCAGGGCGTCGTCACGATCAACCTGCCCGACGTCGCGCTGTCCTCCGGCGGAGACGTGGACAAGTTCTGGCAGATCTTCGAGGAGCGCCTCGAGCTGTGCCACAAGGCCCTCCGCTGTCGTCACGAGCGTCTCAAGGGCACGCTCTCTGACGCCGCGCCCATCCTGTGGCAGTACGGCGCACTCGCGCGTCTTCCCAAGGGCGCAAAGATCGACCCGCTGCTCTATGGTGGCTACTCCACGATCAGCCTGGGCTACGCGGGCCTCTACGAGTGTGTCAAGTACATGACGGGCCACTCCCACACCGACCCCGAGGCCACGCCGTTCGCCCTGTCCATCATGCAGAAGATGAACGACAAGTGCACCGAGTGGAAGACGGCCGAGGACATCGACTACTCGATCTATGGCACGCCGCTCGAGTCCACGACGTACAAGTTCGCCAAGTGCCTCCAGCGCCGCTTCGGCGTCATCGAGGGCATCACGGACCACGGCTACATCACGAACAGCTACCACGTGAACGTGCGCGAGAAGATCGACGCCTTCACGAAGCTCAAGTTCGAGAGCGAGTTCCAGCGCCTGTCTCCGGGCGGTGCCATCTCCTACGTCGAGGTCCCCAACATGCAGGACAACCTCGAGGCCGTCATGAGCGTGCTGCACTACATCTACGACAACATCATGTACGCCGAGCTCAACACCAAGAGCGACTACTGCCAGGT
>ERZ808240.2945-NODE-2945-length-17544-cov-6.120876_pt1 | contig 17544 bp, 24 predicted proteins | sample MGYA00521084_ERZ808240 | MGnify/ENA primary metagenome ERZ808240 (study PRJEB31516, sample SAMN03275571) | gut metagenome | biome: mammalia-associated habitat; material: feces | host: Papio cynocephalus | place: Kenya | collected 2012-08-06 ... | reverse complement strand
GTGGCAAGCACTGCGATGATGGCAATCACGACGAGGAGCTCAACCAACGTGAAGCCCTCTTTCCTTCCCTTCTTGATCGTAGAGTCCAACTTCTTCCTCAGATTCTCTTTCATGGGTATTTTCCTTCCTTTCCGAAAGATATGCCTATACAGCAAACAGAGAGAAGGACATCCGCAGTCGTCCTGGGGTGCTTAACTGAACCGGTCCTTTTCCTTTCCATGTAAGACGCAGATTCTCCCCGGAACGTAACGGAAACGTCCCGTTTCCATCCGTTTTCCTGTTTCGGTTATAGTTCAAATTATAGGTGTATTTTTTTTTTTTTTCAATACGCACGACACGGATTAAAGCGATTTTTAAGGTGTCCCTACGTGCCGAATAGCAGCCATGATTTACGCCTTACGGGAAGGATAACAAAATGAAAAAGAAACCATAAATTTCAATTTTTATATTCAATTCAGTCATTGACAACTTTTGTTTTAAAGCAAATACACATAAATAAATTTCTATATTCTTTCTAAACCTTCACTTTATTTCAAAATAAAATCGATCTTATCCGTTTAATAAACTTGATAATCAGATTATGACATAAAAGAAAAATCAATCTCATCCCATCTTTTCAAAAAGAATATAATAGATTCATTCTCAAAGGCATATCAAACCATGGAAACTAACATATACTGTAAACCGGAAGAAGAAATCATAGACTTTCTCAAAAGCAATCAAATCGAATACACCCAGATAAAACATACTGCACTATTCACCATGGATGAATACGAAAACATCCAGAAGAAACTAAACTGCCTCATACCAAAGAACCTATTTCTCTGCAACAGACAGAAAACAAAGTTCTATCTCCTTCTCATGCCGGGAAACAAAAAATTCCTGACCAAGGAACTATCCTCACAGATCAATAGTGCAAGATTGTCCTTTGCCGAAGAAGAAAAACTCAAAGAAACATTGAACTGCTACAAAGGATCGACATCCCCGTTGGGACTACTCTTCGACAAAAAAGAAGAAGTCACGCTCCTTATCGACAAGGATCTATGGAACGAAGAATTTTTCGGATTCCATCCCTGCGACAACACATCAACCCTGAAAATAAAAAAAGAAGACTTCATACTTTATTTGAATATTATCCGCAAACCCTATACTTTTGTCACCCTGAAAGGAGAATGACGCTTCAGGTTACTAAGCTTCCTTTTCCGACAAAACTATGTTATAGTGAACCCATAAAGAACCAGTAGATAAATCTAACAGGCTTTACACCTTATGAAAGGAGAAGCCTATGGATATATCTCTAAGGCTCGAAGTAAAACAAAAGGATGCCGAAAACATCATCATCTGGCTAGAAGACCAGGACGTAACGAAATATCTCAACGAAGATATCCGTTCCGCCTCCTCTTTGAAGACGATACTGAAAGAAGGAAGAGCAGATCTTCTGACCTGTTACCTCAATCAGGACGGAAGGTTCTTCCTGATCGATTCAGAAAAAGAAGACTGCCTAGGATTCATCAATCTTTTCACGATACGTAAAAAGAAGGAATACGAAGTCGTCATCGCCATCGGAAACAAAGAGAACTGGGGAAAACAGATTGCCTATCATGCTTTAAAAGAAACCATGAAGGAGGTATTCTTCCGCTGGAGAATCGAAAAACTCATCTCCAAGATCCATATCGAAAATCAAAGAAGCATCCGTCTCTTCCGGCATCTGAATTTCCGGGAAACCGGAACAAAGAATTGTCATATCCAGTTCGAGATGACATTCGACAATTACCTCAAAACCCTATCTTCAAAAAAATAATTGCATTTTTCTGTTGCTTTTACCAAACGAAACAACTAGAATAAAACCGCTTAACTGAACGAGTCTAAAGGAAAAAACAATGTTTTTAAATTCTTTAATTGCAAAGAAGAAAGTTTTGAGTCAGGAAAAAAAGAAGGGATTCACCCTTGTCGAACTTTTGGTCGTCATCGCCATCATCGCCATCCTTGCTACCGTCTCTACCGTCGGATATCTAGGCTTCACCAAACAGGCCAAGATCTCCAATGATCTTACCGAACTCACCCAGTATAAGACCCTAATTACTGCTAATACTTTAGACGGGTATAAATACACTACAGTAGACACCAAAAAAGAATACACTTTGACTTATACCACTACAACAACTGGACACGCACTTAACTTAACATTAACAGCGGAAGAGGAGTTGAGTAACGATGACTTGTTAAAACAAGTTATTGAAGACATAATCGGGGAAGACAAAATTAATGGTGGAAATCTTTTAATAACGGGAGACGGAAATCATAAATCTGTAACTTCCATCGCCTACTATCATCATTATGATGCAGACACAACAAAGGGTTCTGTCATTTGGAACATCGCTGAAGATACAGTCACCAAACTTGCCTAATCTATTTTTAACTTGCAAATAAATACCAAAATAATTTCCACATTTCTGTTAGGGGAAACAAGAAGGGATACTTTCTTGTTTCCTCTTATTGTCGTTATGGACAATTAGTAGAAAGGACCAAATCATGATAATAAAGATTATCGTCTGTATCATAATCATCCTTCTTGACCTCATTGCATTCATCTATCTTTGTAAGATGCTAGCCGGAAAGAACCAGGAATCCTCCGATTTCCGTATCCAGAGCATGAAGCTCGATTCCGAGCTAAACGAATACAAAAAGAAAGGATATCCAATCCCCTATCTTCATTCCCATTACGAAGACACGAAATACGATATCCGTGACTTTGTAAAGGAAACGTCCATCAAACACGGGCTGAAGCATCTAAGCGAAGAAGAAAAAGCCTATTTTGAAGACCTAGTCAAGTACATCGAAGACTATAAAGGAATCAAACTTACCAAGAAGAAGTACAAGTATGTCATCACAAGATGCCAAGAAGAGTTCGCCTGCCTCTATATTAGGAAGAACAAAATCGTCTTCAAGACAAACTTCAACAAATACTACTATGTCCGCGAAAGAGGAACCGTAGATCCAGTTATCATGCCTATCGTCGATGAAAAAAGCCTGGATAAGGCAAAAGAAGACATCCGTATGATTTTAGCCTAAGGAGGAAAGAGAAATGTTTGAAGACCCAATCGTCCTGACCATGTTTATTGCAAGCCTTGTTCTACTTGTCTTCCTTATCCTCATTGCCGTTCTTTATGCTTCCCAGAAAAAGAACAACAGGATCAAAATGGAAGAAAAAGAAGCAAAGCTGAACTTTTTGAGAAAAGAACACAAGGATGAGAAGAAGTAAGAAAGAAGCAAAGAAGAAAGGATTCACGCTTGTCGAACTGCTAGTCGCAATGGCCGTATCTTCTTTGCTTCTTGTTTTCGTTTCTTTTTCATCCGTATATGTCGTTAAGACAAACAGACAGAATTTAGAAGACAGCAGGGTCGAATACCAGATCAAATCCCTTCTGAATCTAGCCAAAAGAAATCCGTCCTATGTTTTCTATGGCGGAAAAGAGAACAAAGAGGATACAAGAGTCTGTTATAAAAACGACAAAGAAGAACCCTCTGTCCTTTTTGAAAATGATAACGGAGTTTTTCTGAGTGTGGATACCATCCAGAAAGACATGGACCTCAAGGAACTTAGGATATCCTATTTGTTTTCAGGAAAAACAAAAGACATAAGCATGCTTTACTAGAAAAAGATGAAAATCGATTTCTCAAAAATTCTTTCCCTTTTTCCGAAACGGAAGAAGAAAGCAAAGGTCTCTCTTTACAGAAAGAAAAACATCATAGAGATCAATATGATCGGAGGAAAATACATCCGGATCATATCTTTTTGTGGTAACGGAAAACCGAAAGAAGAATCCCACAGACTCTATGAGTTCCTCTTCCAGGACGAGGAAATCATCAACAACTATACCTTCACAAGAATCATACAATCCCTCCTTCCGAAGAAAATACGTCACTACGATCTGATCTTCCGCACGAACAAAAGTATACTGACTTACGAAAGCATACCCAATTCCCTTCTCTATTCCTCCAAATCCATCTATAAAAAGCAGTTCCTCTCCGAATGGAAAGACAAAGACTATCTTCCCTATACCAAAACATACCGCAAAAAGAAAACGGATATCTATCGGACCTATCTCCTCAAGAAAAGCTCCGTGGATTTCATAAAGTCCATCGAAAAGAAATTCAAGATCCGCTTCGACAACATCATCCTTTACAGCGACATGCTTTATGACTGCTACAAAAATCCCGACGAAAACATCCTTTTCCTCTTCCGGACCTATACCCTAGTCACCATCGTCATTTTGAAGAAAGGATATCCGGTCATGGAAAAATCCTTCACCGTCAACCAGTACATGGATTTCATTAGGAGCTTCTCCTTGGCTCTCTCAAGCTACGAAAAAGACAATCCCAAAGAGAAAATCGATCACTACTATCTCTATGAGACAGACAACAGGATCAGAGAATACTTACTGAAGATCAACATCACACCAGAAGAAGGAATCCCCTTATGGTAAAAAAAGGATTCACGATCATCGAAACCGTAGTCTCCCTCTTTCTCTTCTCCATATCCTTTTCCACCATCCTGACAACCATTCTTCTGACCAAAAAAGCAAACCAGAAAGAACAGGAGAAAACCGTCTTCCAATCCATACTCTATGAAATAGACACCTACCTGACCAGATACGGAAAAGAATGGGACAAAGAATACTTCACGGAAGAATACATAATACAAAAAGAAGACAGCCGTCTAGTCTATTATGACCCGGATTTCAGGAAGACGACATCCGAACAAGAAAGAACCTATACCCTAGAATATACCTATAGAAAACCAGACGAAAACACCCACCTCTATCTCTTTGTCTACGATCAAAAAGAGAAATACCTGTATGAAAACATCGACTACGGATACAGAAGGATACAAAAATAGAAGAAAAGGAGCCACTCTCCTTATCCTCTCGACCATCATCTTTGCTCTCTCGCTTCTTTTAAGCACCGGTTTTCTTGTGTCCTACCGTTATCAAAGTGCAGGAAGAAAACAGGTGGAAGATATGAAAAGCACGATCCTGGAAAACGACAAAAAAGAAGAGGGAGAACCTGACCATGGAAATCATTCTTGATATCTTCTCTTTCCTGATAGGAACCTCTATCGCCTCGTTTCTAGGTGTCATCATAAGCAGGGTTCCAGAACACAAAAGCATCATCAGGCCTGGCTCCCACTGCGACAACTGCAAAAAAGAGATAAAATGGTATGACAACATTCCCATATTATCCTATCTCCTACTGAGAGGAAAATGCCGGTACTGCAAGGCAAAGATTCCCGTTTCCTCCTTGATCCTTGAAATCCTGGGTGGGGTTCTTTATCTGATCTGCTCTTTGATGTATCCCTTCTCCTACCATCTGATTACCTATTATCCGATTGTCTCGGTTCTCCTTCTCATCTCCTACATCGACTATTACCATCATTATATCTACGATGCAACCCAGATTCTACTTGCCCTATTAGCCATAACAGACATCACCATAAAAAACATCCTAGATAAAGAAATACCGATTGATAACTTCATCGGACTGGCTATCGGATTCACCTTTTTCCTTTTATTGAAAATCATTTCGGAAAAAGTCCTGAAAAAAGAAGCCTTAGGAAGCGGAGATATCATCCTTATCGGCATCATCGGATTCCATCTTGGATACAAAGCACTCCTTCTGATGCTTCTGGTCTCATCGTTGTCGGCAAGTCTCATCGAACTTATCAGGACACGCAAAGAGAAAAACAGGGAAATCGCCTTTGCTCCCTATCTCTGTGCCGGTTATCTTTTTTCTTTGCTTTTCTATCCGATGATATCCCGATTCATCATGGAGGTAATCTGACATGCCGTTCTATCGTTGCGAAATCATAAACGAAAAAGGAAAAAAGGAAACCAAAATCATCAAAGCGGATGATGAGGCCATGCTGAAAGCGACCATACGGTTGGAAAAAGGATTCCTTCTCAAGGCAACCATCTCCAGGGAAAAGAAACCCAATACCTTCCTAGCCGTGTCCTCCAAAGTAAAACCGGCCGAAATCCTCATGTTCCTCAGGGAATTCTCCGTCCTCATCCACTCCGGAGCGACCATAGCCCAATCCCTTCTAGTCCTCAAGAACCAGAAGCATTCCAAAGTCTTCTCCAAAGTCATCCAGGAAATCTATTACGATGTCCTCTCCGGTGTCCTGCTTTCCGAAGCCCTGAAGAAACATAAGAAGGTATTTCCCAACTATTTCATCAGCATGATCGAAATCGGCGAAGAGAGCGGATCATTAGACAAAGTCCTCCAGTCCCTTGCCGACTATTACGAAAACGACAGGAAGATCAAAGGAAAAGCCAAGACGGCTCTTGTCTATCCGATCTTCCTTCTTGTCCTGATCACAGTCGTCATCGTCTTCATGGTCTTCTTCATCATCCCGCAGTTCGAAGACATGATCAAGGAACTGGGAGGAGACATCCCGCTTCTGACCAAAATCGTCATGGATATTGCCTCATTTATCAAGAACAATATCCTTGTCATACTGCTTTTTCTTGCTATCCTTGTCTTTTCCTCTGTTCTTTTCTTCCGGACAAAACCGGGGAAGGTCGTTAAGGACTATATCAAACTGCATCTGCCTTTTCTCGGGAAAATACAGAAGAACCTAGTCACGACAAGATTCTCCCGTGCCTTCATCATCCTTTTGGAGAACGGCATGAACATCCTCGACTGCCTCAACAACCTGACCAAGATGCTGAACAACTCCCTTCTGGAGAAAAGATTCAACCAGGCCAAAAAGAAAATCGAAGGGGGAGAAGAAATCCACAAAGCCTTAGAAGAAACCAATATATTCCCCAGGATGCTCACGGAAATGCTTGGAGTCGGAGAAAAGAGCGGAAACATGGTCACTGTTTTGAAATCATCCATGACATTCTTCGACCAGCAGGTCGAAAATTCCATCACAAAGGCAACCACGGCCATGGAACCTTTGATGATCATCGTCCTGGGAGTCATCGTAGGAATCGTCATTCTTGCCGTATTCCTTCCTATGATCCAGCTCTATCAGAACATCCTGTGAGGTAAACAACATGATCATAAACATCACATTCTCGAAATACCTGACAAAGAACAAGGTAATGACAGAGGAAAACATCCAACCCATCCTTGCCAAAGCCGAGAAAGAGAATACCCCGATCTATAAAACACTCATCCAGGAAAACATCCTCCCGGAAGAAGAAGTCCTCGACTATCTTGCTCAATTCCTCAATATCGAAGTCTCTTCCCTGCAGATCAATGAACTGAATATCGATCTCGTAAAGAAATTTCCACTGGACAAACTCATCGAATACAGAACCATACCGATGGAAGAAATGGAAGATGTCGTCTATATGGGAACTTCGAACCCCCTTTGCATAGAAGACATAAGCTCCTTCCGTTCCATCATCGGAAAGAAAATCCAGATTTTCCTCTTCTCCGAAGAGAACATCGAAAAACTACTCAACTATGTGAGCAACAAGTTTCTCCAGAAAGATGCCGTCGAGGAAAGCGAGCTTCCGAAGAAACAGGAAAAGACAAAGGAGAAGGAAACCAAAGTCGAGATCGATGCCCCGGTCATCAAGCTTGTCGATGCCATCCTCAGGGAAGCTGTCGTATTGAATGCCTCGGATATCCATATCGAGCCATTCGAAGACCACATACGGACAAGATATAGAATCGACGGCGTACTGACCACCATGTCTCCGATACCCAAAAACCTCTACCCAGCCGTTTTAGCCAGAATCAAGATCATGGCCAGCATGAATATCGCAGAAAGAAGAATCCCTCAGGACGGAAAACTGACTCTGGAAATATCCGGAACAAAGTACGACTTCCGTGTCTCCACTCTTCCAATGCTCTTCGGAGAGAAAATCGTCATAAGAATCTACGACGTCGATTACAACAAAGCAGATATCGCCTCTTTGGGTTTCGACAGAAGACAGACCGACCTCGTCATGAAGATGATCACAAGACCCTACGGAATCATCCTCCTCACCGGCCCTACCGGAAGCGGAAAATCGACGACTCTCTATACCTTCCTACGATACCTCAACAAAGAAGACACCAACATCATCACCGTCGAAGACCCGGTCGAAAACCAGATCGACGGAATCAACCAGGTGCAGATAAACCCAAAAGCCGATCTTACCTTCTCGATTGCCCTACGTTCCATCCTGAGACAGGATCCAAACATCATCATGATCGGAGAAATCCGAGACGAAGAAACCGCCCAGATTGCAGCAAGAGCGGCAATCACCGGCCATCTTGTCCTCTCGACCATCCATACCAATGATGCCGTAGGAGTCATAACAAGACTCGTCAACATGGGAGTACCAAGATACCTGGTTGCCGATTCCCTGCTCGGAAGCATATCCCAGAGACTTCTAAGAAGACTTTGCCCCTATTGCAAAGAGAAAAAACGAACCGATCCCCACGAGATGAAGATACTCGGTCTTTCCCAACCCAAGGAAATCTACCATCGGAAAGGCTGCAAATACTGCAACGGTTCCGGATACACAGGAAGACTAGGACTATTTGAAATCATGCTGACATCCAAGAACATCAAAGACGCCATCATGGACGAAAACATCACAAGCCAAGAGCTGGAAGATATCTCCAACAAAGAAGGAAAGACGACCCTATTAGAGGAAGCAAAAAGAAAAGTCCTATCCGGAGACACTTCCATCGAAGAATACGAAAAACTTTCCGAATTCATCGATTTGGAAGACGGAGACAAAAAATAATGGAAGCACTTACCGCTTTTCTTTGTTGCCATAAGGAGGCTTAACACCTAGAATAGAAGTACGACAGTTCGACGTTACCATCCTGTCGCTAAACAAAACCAGGGACAAAGACAACATAATCATTATGCGTTCTTTCTTCATGGGAAAGAACGCTTTTTTCTTTCCCCCGGTTGGAAAAGAGAAATTATGGAAAACAAAAAAACAGACGAAAAACAAAGTTTCTTCAAAAACTACCTCTCCTGCTTCAAGCTCGACACCAGGAGTATCGCCCAGAATGCCATCATCGCAGCCATGTATGCGGCTTTGACCTATGCCTTCTTCTTCTGCTCCTATGGACCGGTGCAGGTAAGAATCTCCGAATTCCTTGTCCTTCTTGTCTTCTTCAACCCGAACTACATCTATGGACTGACCATCGGCTGCATCCTGAGCAATATCTATTCTCCGGCCATGTCAAGCTTCTGTTCCCCGCTTAACATAGTAATCGGAACATTAGCAACCATCCTGGCCCTGATTCTGATTTCCCTTTCCAGAAACCTTCTTCTTGCTTCCCTTTTCCCGGCCATCACAAACGGGCTTCTTCTCTCCTATGAATTCACCTTCATCACCAATACCGAAGGAAACGCAGGACAGGTCCTCTTCTGGACCAACTTCGCCTGGGTAGCCTTAGGCGAAATAATCGCCGTCACCATCCTGGGTTACATCATATTCATGGTACTTTCCAAGAAAAACAGAAGCTTCTACAAACTCATACAGGCAAAACAGAACCTCAACTTCAAATTCTGAAAACACCCTCGGAAATTCTCCGAGGGTGTTTTTCTAATGAATGTTTTTGTTCTGGTGATCTTTTAGCATCTCCAGATGAAGTTCTTCTTCGCTCTTCCTGAAATCCTTCTTCGTAATCGCTGGTTTTGAAACAGTCTCAGCCTTCTTCTCCTCTTCGACCTTGGCAGGCTTTTTCATATCTTCGACTGTCTCCGTGACAACAGAAGCCAATGAAGCGATTTTGGAGATGTCAGACGGAATGATAAGCTTTGTCGCCTTGCCGTCAGCCACCTTGGCCAAGGTCTCATAGCTGCGGATTGTGAGCACAGCCTGAGAAGGATTGGCTTCATTGATCAGCTTGATGGACTCGGCCTCTGCTCTTCTGAGCATCAGCTCGCCTTCCGCTTCGGCCTTCTTGACCTTGAGGATAGCTTCCGCATCAGCCTCCGCTTTCTTGATGGCAGCCTGCTTTTCGGCTTCCGCATTCAGGATGGCAGCTTCCTTGTTACCTTCGGCAATGGTGATGGCGGAAGTCTTCTCACCTTCGGCAATCAATATCTTCTCTCTCTTCTCGCGCTCGGCACGCATCTGCTTCTCCATGGCAGCCTGGATGTCCTTCGGAGGAAGGATGTTCTTGACTTCGACACGGGTAACCTTGATTCCCCAAGGATCTGTGGCCTCATCGAGAATCTGTCTCATCTTGGTATTGATGATATCACGGCTGGTCAACGTCTGATCGAGATCCAGATCACCGATGATGTTTCTTAAAGTCGTGGCAGAAAGAGCCTCGATACCGGCAATCGGATTTTCGACACCATAGGTATAAAGCTTGGGATCGGTGACATTGAAGAAGACGACCGTATCGATCTGCATCGTGACGTTGTCCTTGGTAATGACAGGCTGAGGCGGGAAATCATAGATCTGCTCCTTCATCGAGACCTTTTTCTGGATCCGGTCGACAAACGGAGCAAGGAAATGCACACCAGTATCCCATGTCCTAAGATAACGGCCCAGACGCTCGATGACGAACTTATCCGTCTGATTGACGATGCGCATCCTCGAAAGAAGATAGACACCAATCAGAACGACAAGAACAATCGGAATGACAATCAGAACAACTTTATTCGGTTCCATAAAACGTTTATCCTTTCTTTTCGGTCTTTCTGACCAAAAGCTTGTTACCGACTACCGAAACGACTTCGACGATTTCGCCTCTCTCGATCACCGGATCCAAATCCCTTTTGATGGCAGTCCAATAGACATTGTCGATCAAGACCTCTCCCCATTCCAGATCCGTGATCCGTTTGGTCACAACGCCTTTTCTCTTAAGAATCGCATCGATGTTCGTATCAGATTTGATCCGGTGCAGATTCCGATAGACAAGCGGACGGATGATGAAAAAAGAAAGGACAGAACCGACAACGAAGAGAATGATTTCTCCCCAATAAGGCATACCTGGAATGAAAGTCACGCAAAGAGCCAGAATAGCGCCGATGCAGAACCAGCAGGATACCAACGCTTCCGTGAAAATCTCGACCAGAAGCGCAACGACGAAGACAGAAAGCCAGACAATCAACATGATGATGTTTTCGTCCATATCATTTGACCTCCTTCTTCAGATTGATGATCAGAATCGACTCATGTTGGTCGAAATAGCAGGAAAATTTTCTCGAGCCCTTTTTGAAGTCATAGTGGAGATACTCTCCGACTTTCGAGACGAAGTCTGTGGAAGATATCCTGACATACGTCTTTCCTCCGCTCAGGACAAAGAGGAAGTCGCTGGGTAGTTCCCTTCGGTCATATTGATCCTTGGAAACCGGTTGAATCGCAATCTTACCATCATCGACATCAAGACCAAGCATACAGGCATACGAATCCTTGAGCATATCCATTCCGGATTTGTTGATGGTGATATTGGTCGGATAAATCGTCGCTGTTGCCGTTTTCTCATTCTTCGAAAACCATTGAATCATCTATGCCTCCTTGTTTTACACCAATAATATACAAAGAATAGAAAAATAATTCAAGAAAATTCAAAGAAATAATTAACAATTCATGCGTTCGTCGTCAAATATTCCCATTTACTAAAAAGAGGTACCTCATAAAAGAGGTACCTCGAAAAGGTTTCAGATACTAGAAGTCGACATCAAGGTCATAGTAGCAGGCCTTGAGAAGTTTTTCCATCTCTTCCTGAGAAGGCTGTCTCGGGTTGGAGCCGGTGCAGGCATCACCGATAGCGTTCTTGGCAATCTCCGGAAGTCTTTCAAGGAAGACATTTTCCGGAACGAAGCCCTTTTCAGTCGGATAGGAATCCGGACCATAATGGGCAATGCAGTGCGGGATGTTGAGATCATCGTTCATACCGCGGAGATACTTGATGAGAAGCTGGACCTTCTCTTCGTCGCTGTTTCCGCCAAGGTGCATATAGTCGGCAATGACACCATATCTCTTAAGGGCTTCCGGATTCTTGGCATTGAAGGCAATGACCTTAGGAAGATACATGGCATTGGCAGCACCGTGGATGATATGGGCACCATAATCACCGAAGGCTGCACCAGTCTTGTGGGCCATGGAATGGACAATACCGAGAAGAGCATTGGAGAAAGCCATACCGGCCATACACTGAGCATCATGCATGGTGTCACGGGCAGCCATGTCGCCATTGTAGGACTTGACCAAGTTGGCCTGGATCAGTTCGATAGCATGGATGGCAAGACCATCGGTATAATTGCAGTGGGCGGTAGAGACATAGGCTTCGATGGCATGAGTCATGGCATCCATACCGGTATGGGCGACAAGCTTCTTCGGCATGGTTTCGGCAAGTTCCGGATCGACGATGGCAACATCCGGAGTGATTTCGAAATCGGCAATCGGGAATTTGATTCCGAGCTTATAATCGGTGATGATGGAGAAAGCAGTGACTTCGGTAGCAGTACCGGAAGTAGAGGAGATGGCGCAGAAATGAGCCTTTCTTCTGAGCTTCGGAAGACCGAAGACCTTGCACATATCCTGGAAAGTAGTCTCCGGATATTCATATTTGATCCACATAGCCTTAGCAGCATCGATCGGAGAACCGCCACCCATGGCGATGATCCAATCCGGCTGGAATTCTTCCATGACGGCAGCACCCTTCATGACGGTGTCGACGCTAGGATCGGATTCGATGCCCTCGAAGAGCTTGACTTCGAAACCAGCTTCCTTCAGATATTCTTCGGCTTTCTGCAAGAATCCGAATCTCTTCATGGAACCACCACCGACGCAGATGATGGCTTTCTTTCCTTTGAAAGTCTTCAGAGCTTCCAAGGAACCCTTTCCATGGTAAACATCACGAGGCAAACAAAATCTCATAAGATACCCTCCTTGTTATGTGTTTCTTTGCACACTAGTATCATGAGATATTTTATCCATGGAAAGGCTTACATTCAATAGTTAAATTTGCAATATTTTATCAATTTTGCACACTTTTCGCTCATTTTCCCCAGCTTTTGCTCATATAAATCAAGAAACATACATTAGCCATGACTAACTCATTTTCTGGCCTTCATTTCCTCTTCGATAACTCCCTTAATATCGGACATATCGATTTCAGGATATGTCCCTTTGGACTTATCGCTGTGAATGATGAATCCCCTTACCAGATAGGTCTTGATTCCGCAACAAGACGCACAGTCTCCATCCTCATAGGTATTGTTTCCGAAAAGGACAACCTCCTCCGGCTTCAGGTTCCTCTTCTCAAGAAGAGACTTGAAATACATCGGGTTCGGTTTGCAGAAAGAGGAATTGGAATAATCCGTCACATAATCAAAGTCCGTATCCTCAAGTCCGATGAAGGAAAGACGCATCCTCTGACCGTCCCTTGGAAAGAACGGGTTCGTCGAAAGAACAACCTCAAGTCCCTTAAAGCGGACAAAAGAAACGATATCCTTCGCCAGAGGATTCTTCTGGCAGAAAACCGCTGCCTTGGAAAACTCGTTCCGATAGAAATCATTGAAGACAGCTTTATCCTTCATTCTCTCTTTACCGTATACCGAAAGGAAATAATCCCAGAAGACCTCCTCGTTAGTCCTTTTCCCGTCATTCTGGACCATCAGATAAGTTCCCTTCCAGATGACATCCACAAGCTTATTAGGTTCATAACCGAGAGGAGCGACCTTCTCAATCAGAAATTTGAAGTATCCCTTGGTGAACACCGTCTCGTCCATCGGAAGCAAGGTTCCGTCCAAATCGAAAAACACAGCCTTAAGCATATCTCTTGTTCTCCTTTCGAATATCAGAACAAAATCGGAGTCAGTTTCTCAACACAGAAGCGGGAAATGGTTTCCTTGTCCTTCCTGTCCTTGTCCTTCAGCCAATCGAAAATAAGGCCTTCAAGCGCAGCAAACCAGACCAGCTTCTTCTGTCTCTCCTCCTGGGACACGTGTTGCAGCCGCATGGAAAGATAGAACCCATAGACAGGACGATACTGGAATCCCTTCGAGACAAAGATCCTCATCGTATCGATTCTCTGCTCAAGAATCGTGAAGATTCCCATATAGAAGGAATAGTCGGCCGTATTGGAATCGAATTTAGTATATTCCTTTTCGATGACCATATGGACCACTTCCAGATTGACGGCGTCGATGACATCCTCCTTTGTTTTGAAGTGGGAATAGAAGGCAGTACGGCTCACGCCTGCCTTTTTGCAAAGCTCTGTGATCGAAATAGCATCAAACTCCTTATATTCAAGCAAAAAGGCCAGAGCATCCTCGAGGCTCTTGATCGTGAGCCTTTCCAAATCCTCGTTATGGGCCAAAAGTCCGCTTGTTTTGTCTGACATATCATTTCTCCAGAATCCGGTATGACAAATGTAATACCAAGACTAAAATATAAAAGAAGAAAGTAGCAAAATCAATATGACGAAAAAGAAGAACAAAGGAAGCGTCTATTTGTAAGCGGTTCACAGCAAAGCGAGAAACAAACCTCAAAAAGCGAATATAAATGTATATTTTCATTTACAATAAGAAAATGAAAGCGCTATAATTTCCTTAGATACCAATCGGAGGCAATTATGGATTATCTAAGACTACAGAAACGCATACACGAATTAGCCAAAGAGATCTCTTATCCTTGCAAAAAGATAGATCATCTCACCTATGCGATGAAACTATCGACCCATCCAGGTCACATCTTCTTCCATTCCGGCTTCGAAGACGTCGGAAAGGCACTCCTCAATGCCATCAACACCCATTACCTGTTCACAAGGGGCTACCACACCGAAAAAGACATCGAAGAAGCAAAAGAAGTCTACTTCAAGGACAAACCCTATGAGACCTATTCCAAGGAACACGAGCTTTGGAAATATGTCTACAACGACAACGAATTCGCAGATGAGAACAAGGAAGGAAAACTCCATCCCGAAGGAAGCGATGAAATCCTGGTCGAGCGAATCATCGGAGCCATGTATTATGATTCCGATTGGGAAACCGTAAAACATTTCGTCATCACGACACTGGGAATCCGGAAGATGAAAAAGACGGGTTCCATCGATTCAACAATCTAGACAAGATAAAGGCATCCTTTCTTCGGATGCCTTTTTCAGTGCTCAAAAAAAGGCTCCGAATGTTTCGGAAGCCTAACAAAGCAAAAAGACTCGAAAAGAAAATTCCCACATTTCTGTATTGACAAAGAACTAGCAGACAGAAGGATTCAGCTTCAGGAAGTAAATATCCTGTTTCTTATCATAGATTACCTGATAACAGTTCAGGTTCTTCTCAAGGAAATCCCGGATATCGGATAGATACCTGGCAAACGTCAAGGAGGAGATGGAACATTCCTTCATGACTTCTTCTTTGGTCAGCTTCTTCTCAGATAAGAATTTGTAGAAGATCAGTAAGACATTCTCACTTTTGTTCATATGATTCTCGTCTCCTTTCTTTAGCGATAGAGCCAATCAGCATTTCGTACGATTCCATTATCGCTATCTGATAGAGAAAAATACATAAACAAAATTTGACATTCTTAAACAAAATCATGTTCAAAAGCAAAAAAGATAGAATTCTCGTAAAATTCGCTTGAATTGCGAAAATATCGAATTTTGACATAAAAGTACGAAGTACTTAGCGATAAATGTCAAAATTTGAATTAAACAATCTCTAAAATAAATACCAATATCAACAATTATGAAAAAAACGATTATTTACGTTGTTTTTGCTTCTTTTAAACAAAATTAAGCTAGCATAAACTGATATTCGTTTCCTGTTTTTTTGACAAACGGAAAAAATTGATTTTTCAACTCAAGAATCGATCTAAACAACATAAATGTCAAAGAAAAAAAACAGGAATGAACAACATTTCAAATTGCCCAGAATCCTGTTTTCTTCTCTAATATAAGACAACTGTCAAAGACACAGATTACAGTTCATTGTCAAGGGAAAAATCGCCTTTTTTGATCCATCCAAGTTTACGGAAAACAAAATCAATCAACAAGACAAGAACAAGAGGTATGACAATCGTAAACAGAACAATATACACACAACCAAGCGGATCATATTCCATCGCAGCGAAAGATTCCAACTGACCGACAAAAGCGCAAGTTCCCATACCGGCACCGACAGACGAGCTCTTGAAGGAGAAAAGCATGGCAAACGGTCCAAGGATGGCACTGGCAAGAATCGTAGGGAGCCAGATAAGAGGCTTGCGGATGATGTTCTTGAACTGAAGCATCGAAGTCCCGATACCCACAGCCAAGGTTGAACCGATCTTATTGTCATAGGCAGTCTCAAGAGCAAATCCAAGCATCTGGACCGAACATCCGATCACGGCAGCACCTGCTGCAAGAGGTACACTTCCGATATTGATGGCAACGCAGATGGCAACCGAAGAAATCGGAGCAGTCAAAGCCATACCGACCAATACCGAAACAACAATACACATGAGCAGAGGAACATAATCGAAACTCAGTTTGATCAGAGAACCGATTCCCAAAGTCACATAGTGGACAAAATAACTGAGAAGATAGCAATAGGCAATACTGAACAACAGACCAACGAGCGGAATCAGAATCAAATCAACCGGAGTCTTCTTTCTCATGACGCATTTGATTCCGAAATAGCAGAGAAGACAGGAAATATAGCAGGAAAGAGGATCGGAGATCGTCCCAAGCTTCATGTCGAAGAACGAAAAGGCATAATTGCCAAGCGCACCGCTTGCCATCATGGCTACAAGCGTGATGCCGTTTACCTTCAGGCTAAGTGCAACCCCAAGTCCGATTCCGGCACCCATCAATCCCTTGATGGCGCCGGCAATCACATCGATTGAATCAAATCCGGGAATCTTTGCCAGCTGCGAAATCACCGTCCCGATGATCAAAGTCCCGAAAAGTCCGATTGCCATGCCGTTTGTCGTCTTCATCAAGAATGACTTCAAGCCGGACAGCAATCCCCGGAAAGATGTCTTCCTTTCCGTGGCATTTACTTCATTACTCATAAGGAGCCTCCATTTCAAGGAAAAGATTATAAAGGAAGAAACATAAAAATGGAAATTTAAAATAAAAAAAGAAGCATCCGACAACCAAAACGCCAATCTCAGTACCACTCCCAGACATAAGGAAGCACCTTGCATTCCAAAACACTTAGAAAACATCAATGCCTTTTTCATCTGAATTGGAAAAAGCAAATCATTTCTTATATAAGGGTCAACCTTCGAGATTCAATTCAATTTAAAATGTCATTTAAAGGTCTTGAAAGGACAGCCGCCGATGTTTGCTTACGAAATAGTATTCCAGAAAAAGCATTCCCTTTTTTTCATATTTGAGAACAAGATCAAATGACTACCAGAAACGAATCAATCCCTCCCAATAAAAGGTCAGCGTTTTCTTCAAAGAAATCCATCTACAATAAAGATAGAACAAAGGACACCGAGATAGACACATCTTTCAAATGATTGAATCCGACAAGTTTTTTTTAGATTTCCGTTTATTTTTCCAAATCCAACACTAATAAACAAAAGGACATAAGAAAAAAAAAAAAAAAAAAAAAAAAAAAAAAAAAAA
>ERZ808240.2944-NODE-2944-length-17545-cov-43.847456_pt1 | contig 17545 bp, 14 predicted proteins | sample MGYA00521084_ERZ808240 | MGnify/ENA primary metagenome ERZ808240 (study PRJEB31516, sample SAMN03275571) | gut metagenome | biome: mammalia-associated habitat; material: feces | host: Papio cynocephalus | place: Kenya | collected 2012-08-06 ... | reverse complement strand
TTTTTTTTTTTTGTTAAAATTTTGATAATTCGCGGTGGGTGTACCCGGATGCATCCGCTGTATAAAAACGCGTATAAAAGGCCGTTTTGCTCAAATATAAAGGCCTTAAAAAGGAGAAAAAATGAAAGGATTTATGGATACTTTATTCTTGTCGTTATCCTGGAAAGTTGTAGTCCAGGATCTGTTGTTTTGTAAGCGTGCGACAATAACTAACAACAGATTCCCGAACCCTGCGGGCCGCCCCACACTCGGGAATGACGACACCTTAATACCTGTCCGTGTAACACGTGCAGGCTTTACTTTGATTGAATTATTAGTAGTCGTCCTTATCATTGGTATTTTGGCGGCGGTGGCCGTGCCACAGTACGAAAAAGCCGTAGAAAAAAGCCGAATTACGGAGGCTATTACGGGCCTAACGGCGATTGGCCGCGCGCAAGAAGTATATCATTTGGCGACGGGTTCGTATGCGGATGATTGGAGCGACTTGGATGTTTCCATCCAAGCAGGGAAAAATTTTACTTTTGGGGGCAAAAGATTGAGCGAGGGCCTTTATCCTGGTTCGGTGGCCGAGGCCAGCCGCACTCCCCGCTACTCGCGTTATACGTTATTATATATGCCTGAGGAGCAAAAAATTGTTTGTTTTGCCCACGCGACTAACCAGCGTCAATATTGTACGGCCGCTGGATTGGAATTTACCACCAATTCTTATTAAAAGCAGTTTGCCTGCTTTCCTACCAACCCATAAAAAAACCCCGCTTACGCGGGGTTTAAATGGTGGTAGGAATAGGATTCGAACCTATGTAGGGCGTAGCCCGACGGTTTTACAGACCGTTGCTTTTGACCGCTCAGCCATCCTACCAAACTAAAACATTAAAAACGCCGGAACTTAAAAGCCCCGGACCGTAGTTATTACTTAAACAACTAGGTACAAATATTATAACAAAAATTTACGTTTCTGTCATTTCTTTGTCTGGCGGCTTTATCCGGTTTCTTCCATTACTTTGCCGTCGGGCCATAAACGGGCAAAAATTGCTAGAATATCACTATGCAAAAGACTGGTCTTACCCCTTTAATGAAGCAATATTTTGACACCCGGGCCAAATATCCCGACATTGTGTTGTTCTTCCGCTTGGGTGATTTTTACGAAATGTTTGACGACCAAGCGCGTGAAATCAGCGCACTCTTGGGCCTTACCCTTACCGCGCGCAACGGTATGCCGATGTGCGGCATCCCCTATCACGCGGCCAATAACTACATTGTCCGCCTGTTAAATGCAGGTAAAAAAATCGGCATTTGCGAGCAAACCAGCGCGGTAATGGATAAAAACACCAAACTGTTTGAGCGCAAAGTTATCCGCGTGATTACCCCCGGTACGTTAATGGAAGATACCTTACTGGATGCAAACCAATCCAACTATTTGGTGTCCGTCATCACGTCGCCCGCGGGGTGGGCAATGGCGTGCGTGGAGGTTTCCACGGGCGAATTTTGGGTAAACCAGAACGATAAAGACGCTTCTTTAACCAATTTGGCCGCCGCCTTGGCCGCGGTCAACCCGTCCGAAATCATCGCGGACAAAGACACGCTTTTGCAACTTAAAACCAAAATCGTTTTACCCTCTAATTTAACGCTTACCGAGCAGCCCGCCTTTGACGGGGATTATACCCTGCCCGAAAATTGGCCGGCCTTGGGCGCGTGGGGCAATAAGCGCAACGCCTTGGCGTGCGCGTTGCTGATTATGCGGTATTTGAACGTAACCGAGCCCAGTTTTAAGCGTGTGCTGATTCCGTCTTACCGCGAACTGAAAGACTGCCTGCAAATTGACGAAAACGCCGTTGCCTCGTTGGAACTGGTAAAAAGCCAAGAGGGGGGCAGAAAGGGCAGTTTGTGGGCGTTATTAGACAAAACCAAAACCGCTGTGGGCAGCCGTAAATTAAAGGAGTGGATTTTGCACCCGTTAATGGACCCGGCGGACATTAGCGAACGCCAAAACGCGGTAGAAGGGTTTGTAAATAACCAATCCGCGCTGGCCGATTTGTCTGCGCTTTTGGAAAATATTTCCGATATTGAGCGCATTATGACGCGCACCGCCACGGGCACCGCTTCCCCGCGGGATATGTCCGGCCTGCGCAATTCCCTTTTAAATGTGGACCCGATTGCCCGCTGGTTTGAGGAGTACGGACAAATCGTGCCGCGCTTGGATGCTTCCTTAAAAGAACATTTGCCTGTGCTGCGCGATATGGCGCGCGTGCTGTACGATGCTATCAGCGAAAACCCACCCTTAAAAATTTCGGACGGACACGTCATCCGCCAAGGCTACAACGCCGAATTGGACGAACTGCGCTCGCTCAAAGCCAACAGTAATAAATGTATGGAGGAAATCTGCGCGCGTGAACGCGAAAAAACAGGCATTACCACCTTAAAGGTGGGATACACCTCCGTTTTTGGGTATTATTTTGAAGTTACCAAGAGCCACATTTCCAAGGTGCCTTATAATTATGTGCGCAAGCAGACTTTGGTAAACGCCGAGCGTTTTATTACCGAGGAACTCAAACAACTGGAAGATAAAATTTTAAACGCCGAGCAAAAAATTATCCGCTTGGAGAGCAGTTTGTTTGACGAAGTCCGCAAAACCTTGGCGGCGCAGATTAACCATTTAAAGGCGTTTGCGCATATCGTGTCGGAATTGGACGTATATATGTCCCTTGCGCTGGACGCAATGAAGGGCAACTGGACAAAACCCGAGGTAAATAGCGGTACCGAACTATATTATGAAAACGGACGGCACCCGCTGGTGGAAGCCACCTTGCCTGCGGGCAGTTTTGTGCCGAACAATTTGGATATTGGCACCCCGCAGACACAAATTATGCTGATTACCGGCCCCAATATGGGCGGTAAGAGCGTCTTTTTAAAGCAAACGGCTATCATTACAATTTTGGCGCAAATGGGCAGTTTTGTGCCCGCCACCGCCGCGCGCTTGGGCGTGGTAGATAAGATTATGACGCGTATCGGCGCGCACGACGCGCTGGGGCGCGGAAATTCTACCTTTATGGTGGAAATGAATGAAACCGCCCACATTTTGGCCTCTATGACCCCGCGCAGTTTGATTTTGTTGGATGAAGTCGGCCGCGGGACCTCTACCTTTGACGGTATTTCTATTGCGTGGGCCATTGTGGAATATTTGTATAAGCCGCACGGTGGCCCCAAGGTGCTGTTTGCCACGCACTATTTTGAACTGGTGGACTTGGAAAATAAATACGCCAGCGTGCGCAACTATCACGTGGAAGCCAAGGAATACCAAGACTCTACCGGCGAGAGTAAATTGGCGTTTTTGTACCAAATTTTGCCCGGCGCGGCGGACCGCTCGTACGGGATTCACGTGGCCGAGATTGCGGGCTTGCCCGCCGCCTGTACCTTGCGCGCTAAAAAGGTGCTAAAAGATTTGGAAGCCAAAAAAGGCTCCAAAATTTCCGCCAAGGAACACGATATGGTGAAGGATTTGTTTTCCTCTCCCATTGTGGAGGAAATAAAACTGGCCGATACCGACCAGTTGACCCCTATGGCAGCGTTGCAGTTAATTTGCGAGTGGAAGAAACGGATTAATGAGTAATATTCACGTTCTGGACGAAAAAACAGCCGGAAAAATCGCCGCGGGCGAGGTAATTGAACGCCCGGCGGGCGTTCTTAAAGAACTGCTGGAAAACGCGGTGGATGCGGGCGCGACGGCTATCAACATTGATATTGAGGGCGCGGGCCGGACCTTAATCCGCATTAACGATAACGGCTGCGGGATGAGCGAGGAAGACCTGTTGTTAAGTATCCAGCGCCACGCCACCAGCAAAATTAATTCGTTTAGTGATTTGGAAACCTTGCAAACCTTTGGCTTCCGCGGGGAAGCCCTGTATTCGGTGGCGGCGGTGTCGCGGATGACGATTACCAGTTGCCAGGCGGGCGGCCAGGGCCACCGGGTGGAAATCCACGCCGGAAAAGTGTTTGCCCAAAGCCCGGCGCCGTCTATCAAGGGTACGACGGTGGAAATACGTGATTTGTTTTATAACGTACCCGCGCGGCTTAAATTTTTAAAGAGCGATTCGTATGAACGGGCCTGCCTGTTAAAGGTAATTGAGGAAAGCGCACTTGCCAATTTAACGGTGGGCTACCGTGTGATGATTAACGGTCGTTCCGTGTATGACTTGCCCGCGCAAACGGGCGAACTGCCGCAAAGCGCCATTAACCGCGCCAAACATATTTTAGGGGACGAGGTGGCGCAGTCGCTTTTATTTAAAGAATTTGACGAACTGGGCCTAAAACTCTTTTTAACGCCCGCGGATAAATTGGTTTCCGTGCGGGATATGCAGTACATTTTTGTAAACCGCCGCCCGATTGATTCCAAAACCGTCCAGCAGGCTATTTATAAGGCATATCAAAACGTCCGCCCCAAGGACCGCCACCCAGCGTTTTTGGTGTATATGACGCTAAACCCCTCCGATTTTGATGTAAATATTCACCCGCAAAAGCGCGATATCCGCTTTGTAAACGAAAGTAAGGTGTTTGGCTTTGTAATGAACGCGGCGGGCGAAACCATCTTCAAAAATGCGCGCCCGGTGGAAGTAACGCTCGCGCCTAAAATAGATTTGCCCGCCTCCGCGCAACCGGCGGCGGAAAAATTATTTATGCCCTCACCAATGGAAACCTTTGCCAAAACGGTGGCGGAGCCTTTAAAATTGGGCGACTTTAAACCTAAAAGTACCTTTACTCTGCGGGAAACTGAGGAACCCGCTGAATATGTGGCCCGGCCCGAAGAAGCCCCCAAACAGGTGTCCTTTCCTGTTCAGACGGCCCCGGCAGAGCCTGAGGACGCGCCGCAACAAACGGATTTTGTTTCCGAGGGTGCGCCGGAGTGGTATCACGGCCCGTACCGTTATTTGGGCCAGTTACAGCGCAGTTATTTACTGTTTGAAAACCCGCTCGGGCTGGTGGTCATTGACCAACACGCCGCTCAGGAACGCGTACTTTTTGAACACTATTTGGAAGCGTTTGAAGCCCGCTCCGTAAAGGTGCAAAAACTTTTGTTCCCCGTTCACGTGGATTTGCCGCCGTCTAATGCCGAAACACTTTTGTCTTGGTCTGATTGGCTCAAAACGGCGGGCTTTGAGTTGGAACCCTTTTCCGCCCGCACCGTGCTGGTGCGCACAATGCCGCATATGATTCGCTTCAAAGAGGACGATATGAAGGAGTTTATCATATCCCTCTCGCAGGTGGTGGGCGACCCGTCCAAATCCACCGAAACCTTAAAGCGTAAAATGGTGGCAATGCTGGCCTGCAAAAAGGCCATTAAGGCGCACGATCAAATATCACCTGCCGAGGCCGAAGGCCTTTTGGAGAATATGAAGAAGTGTAAGGACGGTATGCACTGCCCGCACGGCCGCCCGTGCGTAGCGCAACTGGATATGAAACAGTTGGATAAACTCTTCGGTCGCTAATTTGCCAAAAGCCTAATAACTATCCCCCGGCGTAGCCGGGGGTTTTTCACATTGGGGCCCTGCCCCTCCTTACTAGCCACGCGTGTAACGCGTCTCAACGGCCTGTCGCTCGCGTTCACTTCCGCGTGTTCCCTTCCCACGGGCTCTTATCAAATGGCAGTTGCGCGCCTACTTTATCCTCTCGTAATTGGTTTTTGATATATTCCGCTATCTTTACTTTATTCTTCCCTACCGTATCTACATAATACCCTCGGCACCAAAACTCCCGATTCTTATACTTATACTCCATATTCCTCCAACGCTCGTATATTAATAAACTACTCTTTCCCTTTACGTATCCCATTACACTTCCTACGCTGTATTTCGGGGGTATTGATAATAACATATGGATATGGTCCGGGCAGACTTCCGCCTCTACTATCTCTACCCCTTTCCATTCGCATAATTTGCGTAGTATTTTCCCTATCTCCACCCTCTTTTCACGGTAAAACACTTGGCGACGATATTTGGGAGCAAATACGATATGATACTTGCAGTTCCACGTTGTATGTGATAACTTATTTAAGTCATTGGGCATAACAATGACCTCCTTTTGTTAAATTGCCTGCTAGCACAGGCAATTTATTATACAAAAGGAGTTTTTTTGTCCGGGGGAACGGTAGAACCTTACTGAACCACCGGCCTAGCCGGTGGTTTTCTAGGCACAATAAAAAGCCCCGCTTATTGCGGGGCTTTTAAATTTAGCGATTCTTATTTATTGTGGGGCTCTTAATTGTTTTAGGTGCTGGGCAAACTTCTGGTTGTAGCTCTTGCTCTACGCGAGGTTCTGCTAAAATTACTGTATAGGAACAATGTGAACCTACATCATTTTTTAAGGCATCAGGTACTTTAAGGTTAGGGTTCTCTTGCTCTATGTCCTCCGCGGTTTGAATACTCCAAAGCGGTAGTTTTTTATTTTTCCAATTTTCATAGGATTTTTGATTATCTTCGTCTATTTGTTTAAGCGATTGGTCAAGTTTAGCGTTACGGATTACTTGTTCTTGTAAAAGGGTTTTCTCTTGGTATTGTTGCCTATTATTTGTAATGCCGGATTGTTCCCCTTTTAAAAAGCGCGTTTCATAGGATTCCTTATCAGTTTGTGGATCCGTAGGCATTAACTCAATAGAGGCAAAATCCTTGCATTCAATCAATGTTGGCAGATCATTGGAATAGGTGTCCACTAAATGGCCAGATCCAGCATATACCAAAATTAGGTCGTAATGTTTTTCTACCGCTTTTATGCGTCTAGCCCATTGGTAGTTGCGTTCCAATACACCAAACGGGGATATCCCAATAAATTGTTCTGCAGACGCCCAGCGGGCAACTAATGCATCACATCCTTTATACTTTAAAAGAGGCAGTTTGTCCTGTGGTGTTACCCAAATGATATATTTACCTGTTTTTACAGCAACATTTTTCTCGTCAGTTATAAATATGGCATCATCCAAGGCCAGTTGGTCTATGCCCAATTTGTCAGCCGCTTGGGTTACTTCCGGATAGCCAGAATTTAGTTCGGACTTTTGGCCTGCTTTTTTGAGTATAGAATTGTGGCTATCCCCGTTCCATACTAAAAACTCTTGGGCGAGTAAAATTTTGGCATGAGGCCGCGCCTTGCGGGCCGCCTTTAAAATATTAATTACTTCTTGCGGTGCGGATTTCGTGTCGTGAGAAATATCCTCTGCGATAAAAATATATTTGTGCGTAAAGGCGTGGGAATAGTCTGGCTCGGAATTTCTATAATCTATCTTGGGAAAAACCATATTGGGGTTTGCTTTGAAGGTCAATTCCTGGGCTTTTACATCCAATCGGGTGGACACTAATAAGCGCCCTTTATCATTTTCGTTTAAGCGCAAGAATTCCTTCCAAGAAATAGGTTTCAAACAGGACAAATCCATTTCTTTGAGAATAGCAACTAAGGATCGTCCCTTATTAGTAAGGAGTCCTTTCAACTCTTGGATGCCCTTTGTGGATGGGGATAGGCTTGTATCTAACGCGTTTTTACCGCGTTGGCCCCACACCGGGGCGAAGATAAACAAAAAAGCAAATAAAAAGGTAATTAATTTTTTCATATTTATACTATAAGGTTTTTACCTGCAAAACACAAGGGCCAAAAGGCCTAAATTTCCCTGGGTCCGGTCCTCTTTCTTTTCAGGCGAAAAAAAGGTATCCTGTATTATATATCTCTATTGGAGGGTTTATGTCTGATATTCCCGTTTTGGAACGTGTTTTATTTTCGCAGGAGCAACTCGCGGCGCGCTGTGCTGAACTCGGCCGCCAAATCTCTGCCGATTATCGCGGCAAACAGCCGCTGTTTGTAGGCATTTTGCGCGGGTGCATTTTGTTCTATGCCGATTTAATGAAGAACATCAGCGTAGATTGCAATATGGACTTTATGTGCTTGTCCTCTTATGCGGGCGGCACGGCCAGCACGGGCCAAGTACGCACGATGTTGGATTTGCGCGAAAGCATTAAGGGCCGCCACGTTGTGATTGTGGAAGATATTGTAGATACCGGGCTTACCTTGGATTATCTGCTTGGCAATTTAAAAAACCGTGGCGCGGCTAGCATTGAAATTTGCTGTCTGTTGGATAAACCCTGCAACCGCAAGGCCGATGTCCACCCCAAATACATCGGTTTTACCGTTGGTAACGAATTTGTGATTGGGTACGGGTTGGATTACAACGAACTGTACCGCAACTTGCCGTATATTGGAGTATTTAGAAAATAATGAAGAATAATAAACGTCCGAACAGCCGCCGGATTATATCCGTCGGGCAAATTGTAGGCTGGTTGGCTATTTTTGCGCTGGCCGTGTTGCTTTTTAATAAACAAGGCCCCAAACAAGCGGAATTAGACTATTCCGATTTTAAAAACAAAGTAGCCGCGGCCGAAGTGTCGGACTTGACGGTGGCCCCGGGTGTCATTTCCGGGATGTACAAGAACCAGGACGGGCAATTTGCGCCCTTTAAAACCGTGCGTATGGAAGACCCGGACTTGGTAAACCAATTATCCGCCGCCAAAATTAAATATAAAGCCGAAAAGGACAACAGTTGGCTGGGCAATATCCTGTTCAACGTGTTGTGGATTGTGCTGTTAATCGGCTTGTGGTGGTTTATTTTTCTCCGCCCGCAAAGAAGCGATGGCAAAAGCGCGCTTAACTTTGCTCGCTCCAAAGCCAAAATGCAGGACCCTTCCCAGCAGACTGTAACCTTTAAAGATGTGGCCGGTTGCGACGAAGCCAAGGAAGAGTTGGAAGACGTTATTAAATTCTTAAAGAACCCCAAAAAGTTCCAGCGCTTGGGCGGTAAACTGCCTAAGGGCGTACTTTTGTACGGGGCGCCCGGCACGGGCAAAACCCTGCTGGCCAAGGCCGTAGCGGGTGAAGCGGGCGTGGCGTTCTTTTCCGCTTCCGCTTCGGAATTTGTGGAAATGTTCGTAGGCGTGGGTGCGGCGCGCGTGCGCGATTTGTTTGACCAAGCCAAAAAGAACTCTCCCGCCATTATTTTTATTGACGAATTGGACGCCGTGGGCCGCCGCCGTTTTGCCGGTATTGGAGGCGGACACGACGAACGCGAACAGACCTTAAACCAACTGTTAATTGAATTGGACGGTTTTGAAAGCAAACAAGGCATTATTCTAATGGCCTCTACCAACCGCCCGGACGTGCTGGATCCGGCGTTAATCCGCCCCGGCCGTTTTGACAGACATATTTCCGTCCCCGCGCCGGATTTAAAGGGCCGCGAGGAAATCTTAAAGGTCCACGCCAAAAAAGTAAAATTGGGCGCAGATGTGGATTTGAAGGTGGTTGCCAAGGGGACGCCCGGCTTTGTAGGGGCGGATTTGGCTAACGTCATTAACGAGGCCGCCATTTTGGCCGCCCGCGCGGACGAGGAGGCCGTAACCTCTGCTGATATGGACGAAGCCATTGAACGCGTGATTGCGGGTCCGCAAAAAAAGAGCCGTATTATCTCCAAGCACGAACAGCGCGTTATTGCCGCGCACGAGTGCGGGCATACCATTGTTGCGCGCTTGACGAACCACTCGGACCCCGTGCATAAGGTTACCATTATCCCCCGCGGCCAAGCCTTGGGTTACACCTTGCAACTTCCGCTGGAAGATAAATTTTTAACCAGCAAGTCTGAACTCTTGGACAAACTGTGCATTTTGCTGGCCGGACGCGCCGCCGAAGAAATTGTATTTGGCGAAATCACCTCCGGCGCCAGCGATGACCTCAACAAAACAATGGCTTATGCCCGCAAAATGGTGGTGGAATTGGGGATGAGCGACAAACTGGGGCCGATTGCCTTGCCTAACGGCGACGACGGCGAAGTGTTTTTGGGCCGCGACCTTTCGCGCCATAAAACCTATTCCGAAGAACTCGCCCGCACCATTGATGAGGAAATACTGACTTTGATTAAATCGTCCTATGCCCGCGCGAAAGAGATAATCTCTTCCCACCGCGTTGCATTTGATAAATTGGTGGAAACCCTGCTTGCCAAAGAAGTGGTGGACGCCAAGGAAATTGACGAAATTTTGGGCTTGAAACCCGTCGCGAAGGAGGATGCTTCGCCCAAGCCCGCAGAGCAAGAACCCGTAAAAGAGGAACCGAAGGCGCCGAAAGCCGAAAAGCCGGAGGCTAAACAGGCGGAACTCTTTTAAGGCGTTTAAACTTTGGGACGGGACTAACCGCGCCGGGGCCGCTTTGCGCCCGCCGGTGCAAAAGGAAGTGTGTATGGGAAAGTATTTTGGAACCGACGGGGTCCGCGCCGTAGCAGGCCAGTTCCCGTTGGTGGATGATTTCATCCAAAAATTGGGCTATGCCGCCTTGCGCGAATTGCAGGAATACGCCAAGAACGAGCATTTAAAGCCCCAAGTAATTATCGCGCAGGACTCCCGCGCCAGCGGCCCGGCTATTTTGGCCTCGCTGGAAAAGGGTATCCGCGCCAGCGGGGCGGACGTCATCAGCGTGGGCATTGCCCCGACTCCTTGCGTGGCGTACCTCGTTAAACAGACGGGCAGTTTGTGCGGCGTGGTTATTTCCGCCAGCCACAACCCGGCTGAATTTAACGGTATTAAATTTTTTACCAATCACGGTACGAAACTCCCCGAAGAGTTGGAAAACTCCATTGAAACCGAAATTGAATCTTTAAAAACGGTTCCCGCCCCCAAGGGTTCCCTCAAAGAAGATTTATCCTTGGTTAAAGAATACGAAAAATTTTTGATGTCCACGGTGGACGGTTCTTTATTAAAAGGTACCAAGGTCGTGCTGGACTGCGCCAACGGCGCCAGTTCCAAGGTGGCCGTAAACGTATTTGCGGGGCTCGGGATGGAGGTGGTAGTAACCGCCGCCAAGCCGGACGGCACCAACATTAACAAAAATGTCGGTGCGCTCCATACGCAGTTTATGCAGGACCTTACCAAAAAGGAAGGTGCGTTTGTCGGGTTTAGTTTTGACGGCGACGCCGACCGCGTGATTGCGTCTGACGAAAAGGGCCGCCAGTTGGACGGGGATAACATTATCGCCGCTTCCGCGCTGTGCCTGAAAAAGGAAGGCCGCTTAAATAACAATAAAGCCGTTTTAACCATTATGGCCAATTTGGGCTGTATTAATTATTTAAAGGAAAACGGCGTAGAGGTGGAACTGACCACGGTAGGGGATAAATACGTCTCCGAAGCGTTGGAAAAGGGCAACTTGTCCGTAGGGGGCGAAACCTCCGGGCATATCATCTTCCGCCACTTTGCCAACACGGGCGACGGTATTTTGTCTGCCTTGCAATTTTTACAATTTGTCAAAAAATCGGGCAAACCCGTCAGTTGGTTTGCCGACCAATGGTCCAAATACCCCAGCCAATTAACGGCTGTGCCGGTAACGTCTAAACCGCCGCTTGCTTCTCTGCCCGGCTTTTTGCCCGGCGTGGCCGAAATTGAAAAAACGATGAACGGCCAAGGCCGCGTAATCGTGCGGTACAGCGGAACGGAACCCAAACTGCGCATTTTGGTAGAAGGGAAGGATATGTCCGCCGTCAGCCGCGTAATGAAAGAGGTGGAAGCCCTTTATAAGCAGAAAACGGAGGCGTGCAAATGAGTTTAAAGTTAGGTGTAAATATTGACCATATCGCCACCTTGCGCCAGGCGCGCCGCGCCGCGTGGCCGGACCCGGTGGACGCCGCCGCCGTATGCTTGGAAACGGGGGCCGATTTTATCGTGGTGCATTTGCGCAAAGACGAACGCCACATTAACGAGAAAGACATTGCCCGCCTGTGCAAAACCTTCCCGGGCAAAATCCATTTGGAGTGCTCCTATACGCCGGAACTGGAAAAGGCGGCGTTAAAATACAAACCGTATTCCGTGTGTATCGTGCCGGAAGAACCGGGTGAAGTAACCACCACGGGCGGCTTGAAATTTACCCCGCAGGTGGAAAAGCGCTTGCTGGAAATGATTGAACGGTTGCATAAAAAAGGCATTTTGGTAAGCCTTTTTGTCAGCCCGGATGCCGCTTCCATCCGCACCTCGGCCAAACTGGGTGCGGACATTGTGGAACTGTGCACCCGCGATTACAGCGAAGCCACTACCGCCAAACAAACGCAAAAATTATTGCAAGACTTGGCCCTTTCCACCTTGCTTGCCAAGGAATTAGGGCTGGAAGTCCACGCCGGGCACGGGTTGGATTACCACAACGTGCTGGCGGTAGCCGATATTGGCGGGATGTCTTGTATGAACATTGGTTTTTCCATTGTTACGCGCTCCGTGTTTGCGGGTTTGCCCGCTGCGGTGAGCGAAATGAAGGAACTTTTATAGGAGCGTATTATGTGCGGAATTATCGGCTATGTAGGGAATAACAACTGTGTCCCCTACATTATTGACGGTTTAAAAAAATTGGAATACCGCGGATACGACTCCGCCGGGTTGGCCGTACTGCAAAACGGCAATTTGGTTACGGTCCGTGCCGTAGGCAAGGTGGCGGAACTGGAAAAAGCCACCCTGATTGCCAATCCCAAGGGTACCACGGGTATCGGCCACACGCGTTGGGCCACCCACGGCAAACCCAGCGAGGAAAACTCCCACCCGCATACCGACTGCACGGGCGATATCGTCGTAGTGCATAATGGGATTATTGAAAACTATTTAACGCTGCGCGCCAAATTGGAAGCGCGCGGACACCGCTTTAAAAGTGAAACGGATACCGAAGTAATCGCCCATTTAATTGAGGAGAACCTGCTTCACGTCCGGGCGGCCAACGACCAGGACCGTTTATTAAAGGCCGTCCAAAAAACCAATAAAGAAATTTCCGGCGCTTACGCTTACGGCGTTTTGTGGGCGCGCACGCCGGGACTTTTGATTGGCGTTAAAAAGCAAAGCCCGATGGTGGTGGGCGTAGGCAAGAACGAAAACTTTTTAGCCTCCGACGTTCCCGCTTTCTTAAAGCACACCAATAAAGTGCTGTTTTTGGAAGAGGGCGACGTGGCCGTTTTGCACGTGGATGGCGTAACGGTGCTGGATAAAGACGGTAAAGAGAAAAAGATTAAACCCGTTAAAATTTCGTGGGACCAAAAAACCGCCGAAAAGGGTGGCTATGCCCACTTTATGTTAAAGGAAATTTACGACCAACCCCAAGCCATTGAAGACACCCTGCGCACTGCGCGCACGGACTTCGGCAAAATTTTAGGTTTGGATACCGAGGGTATCCGCCAACTGCGCAATATTCATATTATTGCGTGCGGTACGGCGTATCACGCAGGTTTGGTCGGCAAATACTATATTGAACAGTTGGCCGGAATCCCGGTAAGTGTGGACCTGGCGAGCGAATACAAATACCGCATCGTGCCGCAACTGCCGCATACGCTGGCGATTGCTATCAGCCAATCGGGCGAAACCGCCGACACCATTGGCGCCATTAAAAAGGCCAAGGAGTTGGGGTTCCGCACGCTGGCGATTTGCAATGTGCTGGGCTCGTCGCTCACGCGCACTTGCGACAGCACCTTCTTTACCCATTGCGGGCCGGAAATCAGCGTGGCCTCCACCAAAGCCTTTACCAGCCAAATTACGTCTATGTATGCGCTGGCGGCGTTTTTGGGACAGGCCAACGGCAACTTAAGCCCGGCCACCTTTGAAAAATTATATAAGGAACTTTTAGCGCTTTCCAAAGCGATGAGCGAAGCCGTTAAATTGGAGTACGAGGTGCGCCATTTAACGCGCAAAATTTACAAGGCGGACCGCTTTATCTTTTTGGGCCGCAACGTAAACTTCCCGATTGCGCTGGAAGGAGCGCTCAAATTAAAAGAAGTTTCTTATCGTAGCGCGGAAGGCTTTGCGGCGGGCGAAATTAAACACGGGCCGATATCTATTATTGATAAAGGCACGCCTGTAATTGTGATAATGCCGCACGATGCGCTGTTTGAAAAAATGCTTTCCGCCTGCCAAGAGTGCCGCGCACGCGGGGCTTTTGTGGTGGCGGTAACTACCAAGGCCGGGGCCAAATTGGCCGCGGACGTGGCAGACAAGGTGTTTCTTGTGCCCCAAACGAATGAACTTTTACAGCCGGTGGTGGACGTGGTCCCGCTCCAATTTTTGGCGTATTGGATTGCCAAACGCTTGGGGTGCGATATTGACCAGCCGCGCAACTTGGCTAAAAGCGTAACGGTGGAATAATGCAGGTAATCGGCCTGGGCACGGATATCGTGGAAGTAAAACGGATAGAAGCCTTGGCCCAAAAGCCGGGCGCCTTATCCCGCCTGTTTACACAGAAAGAGATTCAATATTCTTTGGCGCGCAAAAACAAGTACGAGCATTTAGCCGTGCGTTTTGCCGCCAAAGAAGCCGTTTTTAAGGCGTTGCCGTTTGCAGAAATTGCGTTTAAAAATATCCAAGTAACCAATTTGGAAAACGGCCGCCCGCAGGTAACAGTAGCGGACGAACGCGCCAAAGATTTGGTTATTTTGGTTTCGCTCTCGCATACCAAGGAGTATGCCGCGGCAACGGCGGTGGTGCAAAAATGAATTTACTTACGCCCGAAAAAGTCCACTCTTGGCTGCCCGTCCGGCCCCAAAATGCTAACAAAGGCACCTTCGGCCGGGTGTTGGTGGTGGCGGGTTCCCGCACAATGTGCGGAGCGGGCTATCTGTGCGCCAAGAGCGCGCTTTTGGCGGGGGCAGGGCTTGTGTTTTGGGCACTTCCCGAAAGTATGCAGCCCGCTTTTGCGGCTGCTCTGCCGGAAGTAATTACGCTCCCTATGCCGGAAACGGAAAAGGGAGAATTGTCCGAAGACGCGCTTTATGAACTGACGGATTTTATGGCTGATAAAAAGCCATCCTTGGCGGTAGTAGGCCCGGGGATGGGCAAAAGCTCGCTGTTAATTCCGTTTTTGCAAACTTGTAATTTGCCTTTGGTGGCCGATGCGGATGCGCTAAATGCCCTAGCCCAGGAGCCGAATTGGACCGTTTGGTGGCCCAAAAACCGCCCTTGTATTTTTACACCGCACCCCGGCGAAATGGCGCGCCTGTTGCACACGCAAATAGCCGCCACGGCGCAGGGGCGCGTCAAACAGGTGGAAGCGTTACAGCAAAAAACGGGTAACGTGTGCTTGTTAAAAGGAGCAAACACCTTGGTAAGCGGGCACGCGGAAATCTGTCAAAACCCCACGGGTGGCCCGGCACTCGCCAAGGCTGGCTCGGGCGATGTTTTATCCGGCGTGATAGCCGGGCTGTGGGCCCAGTTGGGAACGCAAGCAGATTTTTCTGATAGCGCCTTTCGCGCCGCCTGCTGTGGCGTATATTTGCACGGCCTAGCCGGGGATTTGGCCGCGCGTAAGCGGTCAGACTATGGCGTTTTGGCAAGTGATACGGCTTCGTGTGTGCCGGAAGCAATTTGTGAACTTTTAAAATAAGGAGGACGTATGAGTCCCGTCTTAACTGTTATTGTAAGTATTGTCGGTTTGTTGGCGCTCTTGGCGTTATTTACCGTTTGGTTTTGCGTGCATTGCGCCAAAAAAGTCTTGCATCCCACGTCCAAGCGCAAACCGCTGGATGCGTGGCCGGACCAGTTTGGCCTGCCATATGAAAACGTCTATTTCAAAACTGAGGACAAGGTGCAACTGCGCGGGTGGTTTATCCCAAGTGCGGAATACTCCAATAAAACCATTATTTTAATGCACGGCTGGGGGATGAACCGCGCCGATATTTTAAAGAATACCTATTTCCTGCACGATTTGGGTTTTAACTTATTTTATTTTGATTTCCGCGCGTTGGGAGAAAGCGGCGGCAAGACGAGTTCTATCGGCTATTTGGAAATTAAAGACGCCGCGGCGGCTATCCGCTTTTTAAAGGAAACGCGCCCGCAATTTTGCGAAAAAATCGGTCTTTACGGTCTTTCTATGGGTGGTATGGTGGCCATTTGCGAGGCCGCCCGCAACCCCGAAGTCGCGTGCGTGGTGGCGGAAGCGTCTTATTATTCGTTCCGCCGTGTGGTGTCCCGCTGGGCGTGGGTGCATAACAAGGTGCCTTATTTCCCGCTTATTCCCATTATCTTGCACTACATCCGCAAAAATTTGGGCGTAAACCCGGAACGGTACAGCCCCAAGTATAATATCCCCAAAATTGCGCCGCGCCCCGTGTTTATCATCCACGGACGGTATGACAATTTGGTCCCGGCCGCGCAGGCAAAAATGCTGTTTAAAAAGGCGGGTGACCCCAAGGAAATTTGGCTCGTGCCCGGTGCGCGCCACAACAAATGCGCCGAGGTCGGCGGGTTTGAATACAAACAACGCTTGGCCGATTTCTTCCGCCAGCATTTATAATTTTACACCCGCCTTTCGGCGGGTATTTTTTGTAAGGAGCAGATATGAAGCAGTTGGTAATTTTTGATTTGGACGGTACCCTTTTAAATACGATTGCGGACCTTGCCGCGGCGGCCAATCACGCCTTGGAAGTGTTGGGCCTCCCGGTGCGGTCGCAAGCGGAGTGCCAAAGTTTTGTGGGCAACGGCGTGGGCAAGTTGTTGGAGCGCGCCCTGCCGGAAGGGAAAAAAACGCCGGAGTATATGGCTAAAATTCGCCCGGCTTTTTTTGAATATTACGACAAACACTTGGCCGATGCTACACTGCCTTATACGGGTATGGCACAGTTGCTGGCGCAGTTGCAAAAGCGCGGTATTAAACTGGCGGTAGCATCCAACAAATACCAAAGCGCCACAGAACGCTTGGTAAAACATTTCTTCCCGGATATCCATTTTACGGCGGTGCTGGGCCAACGCGAGGGAATCCCCGTAAAGCCGGACCCGACGATTGTAAACGATATTTTGTTTGTGGCGGGTTGCGCGCGCGAAGACGTACTGTATGTGGGTGATTCGGATGTGGATATGCAGACGGCCAAAAACGCCGGAGTGCGTGTTTGCGGCGTGCTGTGGGGCTTCCGCACGCGCGAGGTGCTGGCTGAATACCAGCCGGATTATTTAACCGCCGCCCCCAACGAAATTTTAGATATGGTTATGTAGCCCTTTATTTTTACACGGCATAAAAACTCCGCAGGCATTTATCTGCGGAGTTTTTTGTGTCCTATTTTGGGCGTGCTTACTAATAGATAATGGCTTTACTGTCATCCCGTAGTGTTTTTATACGGGATCTCGTTGTTGTCGTTTCGTTGGTTGGCAACATTACAAAAACAGTGTGGCTCTATTAGTCAAAAGAGGGGAAAAGGTAAGCCGTCCGCAGGACTTATTTTAAAGGGGTTGTTTCGTTTTTTTTTTTTGTTAAAATTTTGATAAATCACGGTGGATGTACCCGGATGTATCCGCCGTATAAAAACGCGTATAAAAGGCCGTTTTGCTCAAATATAAAGGCCTTAACAAGGAGAAAAAAATGAAAGGATTTATGGCTATTTGCCGTGCGGCCACTTGTGCTAGTGGGGTCATTCCCGAGTGTTTTAGTCGGGAATCTGTCGTTGCGAAACGGCGAGATTCCGCACAGAAACCTTACGGAATGGGTATAAAGGCCAAAACGTGGTGTTATTTGGCCCTGTTTTTGTAATAAATAT
>ERZ808240.2942-NODE-2942-length-17555-cov-3.778000_pt1 | contig 17555 bp, 13 predicted proteins | sample MGYA00521084_ERZ808240 | MGnify/ENA primary metagenome ERZ808240 (study PRJEB31516, sample SAMN03275571) | gut metagenome | biome: mammalia-associated habitat; material: feces | host: Papio cynocephalus | place: Kenya | collected 2012-08-06 ... | reverse complement strand
AGGCTTGTGGAAAAGAGATCCCTTACGAGATCAAGCCAAGAAGAGCCGGAGATATTGCGATGTGTTATGCAGATCCTGCAAAGGCAGCAAAAGTTCTCGGATGGAAAGCAGAAAAAGGACTTGACGAAATGTGTGCAGATACATGGAGATGGCAGTCACAGAATCCAAATGGATATGAAAAGTAGAATATTGATAAGTTACGAGTAGTGATTATATAAGGGGAGATTCTGTTTATGAATCCCCTCTTTTCTTATTCCAATTAAAAGTACTGATGGAAAGCTAAATACCATTATTTTATGCATATATTCAAACATTCCGTTTATATGAATCATATATCTTCTAACGTATAATAACAGGAAAGAAGAGAAAATAAAGAAAATTCAGAGGAGGGCATACGAATGATCGTACCTAACTATTATGAAAACCTTCAGATGCTCCATGAAAATACAATGCCATATCGCGCATATTATATTCCGGCATCAAAGCCGATGGGCGCACTCGTTCATGACAGAGAAAAATCTGACCGTTTTCAGCTATTAAATGGAAATTGGAAATTTAAATTTTACAAAAGTATTTATGATTTACAGGAGGAATTCTATCAGGAAGAAACTTTAATAGAAACCTATGATGAAATTCCGGTTCCTGGAATCTGGCAGAATTATGGTTATGACAGCCACCAGTATACGAATGTACGTTATCCTATTCCGTTAGATCCGCCGTATGTGCCACAGGAGAATCCATGTGGCACATATATCCATGAATTCGATTATATCAAAGAGGAAAAGGCTCCAAAGGCTTATTTGAACTTTGAAGGGGTGGATTCCTGCTTTTATGTGTGGATGAATGGACAGTATGTAGGCTACAGTCAGGTGTCTCATGCAACAGCAGAATTTGACGTTACAGAGTTTATGAGAGATGGGAAAAACCGTCTGGCAGTATTGGTATTAAAATGGTGTGATGGAACATATCTGGAAGATCAGGACAAATTCCGAATGACGGGAATCTTCAGAGATGTGTACATTTTAAAACGGCCAGAAAATATATTATATGATTATTTTACAATAACTAAGATAAATGGAACAGATGCGGAGGTAGAAATCCGCGCCAATTTTGCGGGAGAAGGAAATGTTGCAGAAAATATGAAAATCCTTCTTCAGGATGAAGACGGTACATCCGTAAGTGAAAGTTATTTTAAACCAGTAACGGAAGAAAACGGATATACACATAAAGCTATATTTACAATCAAAAACCCATCTCTTTGGAATCCGGAGCAGCCTTATTTGTATCAGCTTATCTTGTTCTCTGATGCAGAGACGATTGTGGACCGGATTGGAATCCGCGAGATTTCAAGAGAGGGAAGCATCATCTACATGAATAGTGAGAAGATCAAGTTTAAGGGTGTAAACCGGCATGACAGCGATCCAGTGACAGGCTCTGTGATTAATATTGAGCAGGTCAAAAAAGATCTGACCATGATGAAACAACATAATTTTAATGCAGTGCGCAGCAGCCATTATCCAAATTCTCCATATTTTTACCAGCTCTGCGACGAATACGGTTTCTTTGTGATCGATGAAGCGGACAATGAAAGTCATGGAACGCAGACGCAATATTTGAAAAATTCTGAATGGGATAACGTCGTTGAGCAGTGGAATAAGCGAATTGCGGATAACCCGGATTTCATCCCGGCGACGATGGATCGTACAAAATTATGTGTATACCGCGAAAAGAATCGTCCGTGTATTGTTATTTGGTCAATGGGAAATGAATGTGCCTACGGATGTACCTTTGAAGAAGCTTTAAAATGGACAAAAGATTTTGATTGTACAAGACTTACAACATATGAAAGTGCATTTTACCAAAGTACAGACAGAACATATGACTATTCTAATATAGACATTGTTGGAAGAATGTATCCGGCATTTGATGAGATAGAAGAGTATATGAAGAAACAGCCGGAAAAACCACTATTGCTGGTAGAGTACTGCCATGCAATGGGGAATGGTCCTGGAGATCTGGAGGACTATTTTGAATTGATCCAAAAGTATGATTCGCTATGTGGAGGATTTGTATGGGAATGGTGTGATCATGCCATTGACAAAGGAACCGCAGAAAATGGAAAACAGATCTATTGCTATGGAGGAGACCACGGAGAAGAGATTCATGATGGAAACTTCTGCATGGATGGTTTGGTATATCCAGACAGAACACCACATACGGGATTGAAAGAATACAAGAATATTTATCGACCGGCAAGAGTAGTTTCGATTGATCAACAAGCAGGAGAAATTACATTACATAACTATATGAATTATATAGATTTAAAAGATTACCTCTATGTTGATTATGAGTTAAGCAGAGATGGTGAGACTCTAGTGACAGGTAGCACAGAAATAGAAAAGAGTATTCCGGCAGGTGAAGAAGGTACAATAAAAATTCCTCTTTATGTTCCTGAAAGCGGCAAGTGTTATTTGAAAATAAAATATTACCCACAAAAAGTAACACAGCAAATGTATGATGGGGAAGAACTTGGGTTCGATGAAATTTTATTAGAAAATACGGATTCACGTAATCAGAAAGTGAAAAAGCTGTTAGAGGATTGCAAGGAAAACCAGAAAGTATTAACGTCACTGGAAGTTACAGAAACGGACAGCTATCTTACGATTTGTATTGGTTCTCCAAAGTGTCTGTATATCTTTAATAAGCAAAGTGGAGCATTTGAAAGCCTGCAAAAGGAAGACAAAGAATTATTGGAGCGTCCGATGGAATTTAATATTTGGAGAGCCCCGACGGACAATGATCGTAAGATTAAAGAAGATTGGTATAATGCGCATTATAATCAGAGCTATTCCAGAGCTTACGAGACAACTTATGAAGAAACAGAATATAAAGTAATCATTCATTGTGTCTCTGCAATAGTAGCACCAACGGTACAGAGAATTTTGAATATAAAATCGGACTGGGAAATTGCTTGCGATGGAACAATCAAAGTAAATATGCAGGTAGAGAAGGATATGGAATTCCCAATGCTTCCAAGATTCGGTATTCGTCTTTTCATGAACAGGAACTTTGACGATGTAGAATACTTTGGAATTGGACCAGATGAAAGTTATATTGATAAATGCAGGGCTGGAAGTCATGGTACTTACACTGCGAAAGTAGAGGATCTCCATGAAGACTATTTACGTCCGCAGGAAAATGGAAGTCATACAGATTGTGATTATCTGGAGATTATGAATAAAGATACGGTATTCACGGCTATAGGCGATCAGGCATTTTCTTTTAATGTATCTTCTTATGCGCAGGAAGAACTGACCGAGAAGAAACACGGCTATGAACTGGAACCATCAGGATACACTGTTGTATGTCTGGATTATGCACAGAATGGAATTGGATCCAATAGTTGCGGCCCTGTTCTTTCAGAAAAATATCAGTTAAATCAGAATTGTTTTGAATTTGGCATGACATTAATTTGGAAATAATAATGAAATAGAGAAAAGACAAATGCTATTGTCATCGGTTTACAGATGACAATAGCATTTGTAATAATCAGCATAAAAATAAATTACATTATTGAAATAATTTTTTAATCTTTTTAAAAGTTTCATTTGAAGTTCTCCTTTGCTTTTGTATTTATCCTTGTTACAAGTGTATTGTAATATAGAAAAAGAGGAGATGCGTGTCAAAAAAACAGAAAAAGTAGACAAAAATTGTAGGAGAGATAAAATGTTTCCATTATACGAGCAGAAAAAAGAAAATGTGCATATATTACAAAAAACATCCAGACATGCACCACCACATCTGCATAATTCGGTTGAATTCGTATATGCAATAAGTGGAAGTATGGAAATTGGTATGGGACAAGAACTGTTCCATATGGACGAAGGTGATTTTGCAGTGATTTTCCCAGATGTAATTCATCATTATCAAGTGTTTGAAAAAGGAAAAAATAAATCCATCTATGTATGGGCACTTCCGGTGGTAACGAGTAATTATATGGACACGCTACAAAATCTTTGCCCAGTAGATCCTGTTATAAAAAAGGCTGACTTACATCCGGATATAAAATATGTATTGCAGGCATTACTGCGACAGAAAAATATATCAAAAGAAAAGACGGCAGAAATTCAGAATACTTCAGGAAATGTGTTGGAAGAAAGATCAGTAGAACAAGCGTATATACAAATTTTACTGGCCAGGAGTCTTGGAAAAATGAAATTCATGGATAAAAAGAGTGTAGAAAGCAATGATATTGTGTATCAAGCGGTATCTTATATAGCAAAACATTTTAGAGAAGACTTATCGCTGGAAAAGATTTCGAAAGAACTGGGTGTGAATAAATTTGCATTATCAAGAGTATTTTCAGGAATATTTCATAAGAATTTTAAGCAGTATATAAATGAGCATAGGTTGAATTATGCAAGTGCAATGTTGGAATGTTCTAATGAAGATATTACGGGAATTTATTTGGATGCAGGATTTGAGAGCCAAAGAACATTTAATAGAGTATTTAAGGAGAAATTTAAAATGACACCAAGAGAGTATCGAATGAGATTTAGAGAATAATGCTGTAATCAAATTCTATTCAGAAAATAAAAAAAGGTGTATAATATATAAAATAGTAAGCATAAGAAAATGATTAAAAATGAAGAGGATGACACTTTTGAAGATTACATGTAAAAAAGGATATAATGCAAAGAATGTATTACAATTTTTGACAGAATACATAGAAAAAATGGGATTGAATTATCCAATGCTAAAAGATGATATGGAGATTGAAATTTCATTGAAAGATGAGCGCGGGAATGTCTGTCCAGACAATGATAAAATTATTTGTTTTGATAAAAATGAATTAGATTTTATGGCAGATAAAAATAGAAATCATGAAGACTATTATAATAAAGATGCTCTTACCGGAAACTATAATCGAAGTAAATATGAACGAGATATCCAGATATTTCAACTGACAGGATATACATGTTTGACGTGTGTTTATATAGATGCAGTAGGGCTTCACGAAATTAATAATCATCTGGGACATAAAGCTGGTGATCATATGTTATGCAGTATTTCAGACGGGATACGTAAATATTTTCCTGATAGTGTGGCTTATCGTATTGGTGGTGATGAATTTGTTATATTATGTCCGGAGCAAACAAAAAGCAAGATTACGGAAGTTGTCTATCGATTAAAAGAAGAAGTCAGAAGACTGGAATATGAAATCTCAGTGGGGATTGAAGAAAGTGTAGATAGTAAAACCCTTAATAATACGATTAACGATGCTGAGAAGGCTATGCGTTATGATAAAATGAATTTTTATCATAATAATGGAAAGGCACGTCAATTACGTACTTTAAATTATAAATTGGAACGGCTCTTGTTAGAAAAACAGGATGCCAGTCATTTCTTAGATGTAATTGCACCCAAATACAAAGGTGTGTATATTGTTAATGCAGAAAAAGACACTTGTCGGTATATTTATGTTCCACCGTATTTTCAAAAAATGCTAGATGATAATGAAGGTGCTTTTTTATATGCCATGAAAGCGTATTGTAGAACATTAGTTTATCCAGAGTATCATGAACGCTTTGAAACTCTTTTGGATTATAAATATATTCAGAAGAAGCTGAAAAATGGACAAAGTGTGGAATTCAGATATCAAAAATTAGATGGAAACTGGATTAAGTTGAAAATCACAATTTATGATGAAGAGTCCTTGGATTCGAAGGAAATTTTGTGGATTTTTTCAGATGAAACGAAAAATGTTTTCTAGTGTTGAGGATAGAAATATTATAAATATATTTAAACATGAATGCAAGGGAAAAGGACTTGAAGAGAGGAATTGCTCCCTTGCATTCTTTTTATAAATTGAATATGAAGTTTTTTAAGAATCTTTCCCTTCAGAGAAAAATTTTTTTCGATATTCGGAAGGCGAAAATCCAGTCTGCTTTTTGAAAATCCGGCTAAAATAAAGTGGATTTTCATATCCTATAATATTTGAAATCTCAGTTACATTATAATTTGTGGATTCTAACAGTACTTTTGCGTTATGTATCCGTAGAGAGAGCAGATACTGAGCAGGAGTGCTGTTGGTGTATTGCTTGAAGTTTTGAATAAACCAGCCCTCGCTTAAGTTGTGGGAAGCAGCATACTCTTTGATGCTGAGCGGCTTGTTATAATGTTCTTGGAAGTATTGAACTGCCTGATCCATCTCTTGCATGAGTATAACGTTTTTCTTTTTGGGCTTTTCTACAATAATACGGTGTATCATGATAAGAAGCTCTGAAAGGTAGTGAACCAACAATTCTTCATAATCGTCTTTACACATCTGCAGTTCCTGAATCATTGCCATATAAATCCGCTTGTATTCCAGAGCGGTTCCTGTAAATATTGTATGTACATCATCTGCAATCCCGTATTTTCTAAGAATATTTTTTACATTGTTACCTGTAAAATGAACCCAGTAAACTTCTGGCTGTTCTGCGCCATAATAGTAATAACGTTGTTCTTCTTTTGGACGATAGAGAACCATATGTCCAGCACTTAAGATTTCTTCTTTACCATTGAAATAAAAATGTGCTTTTCCAGAAGCAATATAAAGCAATTGATAATCCAACCGGCCGCGCGGTCTGTGTGTGGGTAATCTTGGTACAGTCGTTAAACGATAAGTTCCGCAACTCCCGACAAAAAGCGGATGCTTCTTGTCTTTGAAATCTTTGCGTGAATGATGCCAGTAAGCTGAGTAAACATACATAATCACACCTCCTGTGAAATATGTACAAAAATAGGACACTTGAATTGTGCAATTTTACATATGAGTGAAATTTTGTACATGTAATTTTAAGAATATTTAACCAAAGTATAACATTTTGTGCATGTTTTGTCGAATGCCGTTTATATGTTTTTTGTAATAAACGTCGTATACTTATATTTAGAAACAGAGAAACAAAAATGAAACTGGAGAACAGGAGAGAAATGAAAAAATGGAAGAAAAAAAGTATTTGAAATGGTATAACAAAGTGGGGTATGGAATGGGAGATCTTGCTGGAAATGTAGTGTATGCGTTCCTTTCCTCATTTGTAATGCTATATTTGACAAACACAGTAGGATTAAATCCGGGAATTGTAGGCACACTGATTATGGTGTCAAAGCTATTTGATGGTGTTAGCGACATGTTCTTTGGAACAATGATTGATAAAACAAAGAGTAAACTAGGAAAAGCAAGACCTTGGATGCTTTATGCATATATAGGATGCGCAATAACACTTGTGGCAAATTTTGCAATACCGGAAAGTATTGGAAAAACAGCACAGTATGCCTGGTTTTTTGTTGCATATACATTGCTCAATGCTGTATTCTTTACGGCAAATAATATTGCATATGCATCACTGGTTACATTTTGCACTAAAAACAGTAAAGAACGTGTGGAAATGGGTTCATTTCGTTTTATCTTTGCATTTTCGACAAGCTTACTTATACAGTCTATTACTGTACAGTTTGTAAGAAATGCAGGTGGTGGGGCATCAGCATGGAGAACAGTAGCAGTAGTGTATGCTGTGATTGGACTGATCGTAAATACAATTTCCGTTTTTTCAATTAAAGAGCTTCCGGAAGAAGAATTAAAAGCAGGAAAAGAAAATACAGAAGAAAAATATGGATTAATTGAGGCGGCAAAGCTGTTATTTTCCAATAAATATTACCTGATGATTTGTGCCACTTATATTTGTCAGCAGATATACTCTGCAATGTTAAATATGGGTATCTACTATATGATTTATATTCTGAAAAATGAAGATTTATATTCAGTATTTTCTTGGGCAATTAATATACCAGTTATTATTGCAATGTGCATTACGCCTATGTTAGTTGAAAAGATGAAAGGCTTATACAGAATGAACCTTGCAGGGTATGTTCTGGGAACTGCAGGACGTGTAGGAGTTATCTTTGCAGGCTATATGGGAAGTGTTCCTCTTATGCTTGCATTTACAGCTATAGCAGCACTTGGAATGGCACCATGGCAGGGAGATATGGGGGCTGTTGTAGCAAGCTGTTCTGAATATACATATCTTACAAAACATAAACATATTGATGGAACGATGTATTCTTGCACATCGTTTGGAACTAAAATTGGAGGCGGAATCGGAGTTGCTCTTTGTGGATGGTTGTTAGATGCAAGTGGATTTGTAAAAGAAGCAACTGTACAGCCGGCATCTTGTTTAAATATGCTTCATATTATGTATTTATGGATTCCAATGATTTTATCGTTATGCATTACATTCATCATGTCGAAAATGAATGTTGAAGAGGCAAACAGAAAATTAAGAGAACAACAGGAGGTATGTTGATATGAAGTACAATGGAATACAAGAAGATCAACGTTTAATTTCGGCTATACCAAGTGAAAGACAGATTGTTTATCAAAACATGGAATATTTTTGCTTTATTCATTTTACTGTTAATACTTTTACTGGAAGTGAATGGGGATTGGGAGATGAGCCTGAATCAATTTTTAATCCCAAGGAGCTGGATGCCCGCCAATGGGCAAAAACAGCTGCTGAAGGTGGAATGAAAGGTTTGATTCTTACATGTAAACATCATGATGGTTTTTGCCTTTGGCCGAGTAAATATACGGAACATAGTATTAAAAATTCGCCATACAAACAAGGAAAAGGTGACATTGTACGCGAAACAGCAGAGGCGTGCAAAGAGTTTGGCTTGAAATTTGGAGTATATCTTTCTCCATGGGACAGAAATAATGAAGCCTATGGAAAGGGAAAAGAATATGATGATTATTATATAAATCAGCTCACAGAATTATTAACTGGTTATGGAGACATTTTCGCAATCTGGCTGGATGGTGCATGTGGGGAAGGTAGCAATGGGAAAAAACAGGTATATGACTGGAATCGATATTACGAAGTTATGCGTAAGCTTCAACCAAATGCTGTGATTTCCATTTCTGGTCCAGATATTAGATGGTGCGGAAATGAAGCAGGACAGGTTCGCCCGAGTGAATGGAGTGTTGTAGCAGCAGACATGACAAATCCAGCAATTACTGCAGAACTCAGTCAGCAGGAAGATAATGAGGAATTTCGTAACCGGCCGCTGGATGAGACACAGACAGATTTAGGAAGTCGTGAATGCTTGCGGTCTGAAAATAATCTGGCTTATTATCCAGCTGAAACAGATGTTTCAATTCGTCCAGGATGGTTTTATCATGAGGAAGAAGATGAGCAGGTTCGTTCTTTTGAAAATTTAAAAGAAATTTATTTGAGTTCAGTAGGCGGAAATACGACGCTTTTGTTAAATTTACCACCAATGAAAAATGGAAAACTTCATCCAACAGATGTAAACAATGTGAAAATGTTAGGAAAGTTTATTAGAGATACGTTTAAGGATAATTTGGCTGACACTGCCCAAATTCATACAATACCGGAAGAGGATGCAGAAGGTAGAAGTGGGGAAGTTGTTAGGACAGATAGTTATGAAGATGTGTTTAGAAATGAAGATGGTAAAAGAGAGCTGACGATTAAGTTACAGTGGAAAGAGAAAAAGCTGTTATCTTATCTGGTATTGAAAGAAGCAATTCCTTACAGTCAGAGGGTCGAAAAATTTTCTGTGTGGTATGTAACAGAGGATGGAGAAAAGAAAAAAATGATTGACGCTACAACCATAGGGTATAAAAAAATTATTGACTTACAAAAAATAAAAACAGATTTGCTTGAAATCATTATTGAAGATTCAAGAGTGGCTCCAGTGATATCATTTATAGGCGTATATTAAATGTGACATTTAATATATTAGTATAAATACCATATAAAATAAGAATATGTTAATAATACAAAAGTAGGAAAATATATGAATTTTAAAATTACAAAAGATTGGGTGAAAAGTTTTGTTGTAATGATTATTGCAGTTAGCATTATGGGAATGTGCATATCACTTTTAGTAATGTGTGATATGGGAACAGATCCATATTCAGCAATGAACTATGGTATTTCGAGTAAGCTTGGAATAAGCTTTGGAAATTATCAGCTTGTGTCTAATATTGTTTTGTTAAGTATCGTAATCTTTTTTGAAAAGAAGCTTATTGGAACCGGAACATTTGGCAATATGATTCTTGTTGGATATTCTGCTGACTTTTTTACTTGGATATGGAGAGAAGTTTGCCATTTCCCAGAAAAATTTGATATAGGCATAAGAGTTTGTATTTTAATTCCAGCCCTCATATTGTTTATTCTGGCAGCAGCTGTTTATATGCAAAGCGGACATGGGACAGCACCTTATGATGCAGTATCATTTTTGATAAGTAGTAGAATAGAAAAATCTACAGGGAAAAGTAGATTTCGGGTTGTACGGATTATATATGATTTAGTAGCAACTTGCATAGGGGTTATAACTGGAGGAGAAGTTGGTGTGATAACAGTTTTAATGGTTATTTTGCTGGGTCCAACAGTTGAGGTAGTTGGCAAAATAATTCATAAAGAAACGAATGATATTGATAGCACTATATATGAAATATAAAAAGGCCATAGATAGTTTATCGGATGAAAAGATAAATGTGACAAAAATGTAGAAACTTCCTGGCAAGATTTTTGCTGGGAAGTTTTTCATATACCTGTAGACAAGTGAGAAAGGTCGTAACTATGACAAATACATCAAAAATAAAATTACAATATTATCAAATTCCGAGTGGAGAAGATATAGTTGTACAACTTGGTAGCACTGGAATCAGAGAATACGGATTAGATCGTTTTGGAAAAGAAAAAGAACAGAATCATTATCATAATCTCTTGGAAATTGGAATTTGCAGACAAGGAACGGGAATGTTTGTCCTAGAAGAAAAAAGAATTCCTTATTCAGAAGATATGATTGTTATTCTTCCGGCAAATTTCCCTCATAATGTAATTAGTACCTCCGGCGAAAAAAGTTTTTGGGAATCTATTTATATCAATCCAAATGAATTTTTGAATGAATTTTTTGAAAAAAGAGAAGTGGAAAAATTAATCAGAAAAATAAATATGCGTACAATTTTGAAGAAGAAAGAAGAAATATCATTATTTGCAAGAGAATTAGATTGCTTGATGGATCAAATCCGGATGAAGGATTATGGATATAAAAATTGTGTAAAAGGATTAATTTATACATTATTAATGGAAATTGTAAAAATAAATGCGCAAGACTGCTGGATTGATGAACCGGAGAAGAAGATTGACAGGGATAAATTAGAAAAATTGAAGCATGCATTAGCCTATGTTGATGAAAATTATGCGGAAGAAATCAAAATAGGGGATATTGCAGAAGCATCTTATATTAGTGAGAGTTATTTGCGCAAAATTTTCGCTGAAAATTATAATATGACGCCTGTACAATATGTTAACTTTGTGAGAATCAATCATGCATGCAAAATTTTGCAAAGAGAAGCAATTAGCATTAATGATGCGGCAAGGAAGGTTGGATTCGACAATATGTCCACTTTTATTAAAAATTTTAAAGTAATCACAGGTAAAACGCCGAAGAACTGGGCAAAAGATAACAGATTGAATAGTGATATCATGCAAAAATAGCGCAATAAATGACGATATAATATTGCGCAAGTATTTAAAAGAAATATTTCTGTAGCGAAAATCATAACTATAGACAATCAATGTTCGTTATAATGAATACAAGAAAAACCGGTTGGACTATTTAAAATGTACAAAATGCACAAAACAATGCGCACAAAAATGTGCGCAAAATAAGGAGGAACACAATGAAAAAGAAAATAGTATCAGTTCTTCTTGTAGCAACTATGGCTGTTGGAATGCTTGCTGGTTGTGGTTCAAGTGGAAAAAAAGAAAACGATTCATCAAGCAAGGGGGATAAAAATACATTAACTGTGTGGGCTTGGGATCAGTCTTTCAATATCTATGCTATGAAAGAAGCTGAAAAGATTTATCAGAAAGATCATCCAGATTTTAAACTGAAAATTGTTGAGACACCATGGGATGATATGCAGACACAGCTTGGAACAATTGTTGGCGCAGGAAATTATGATAAACTTCCAGATATCTGTCTGATGCAGGATTTTGCATATCAGAAATATGTAACAACATATCCGGATTTATATCAGGATATTTCTGACTGTGGAGTTAAATGGTCTGAGTTTGCAGATGGAAAACTTGCTGCTTCAACAGTAGATGGAAAGCATTATGGTGTTCCTTTCGATAACGGTGCTGAAATTGCATGCTACAGAACTGATATCTTGCAGCAGGCAGGTTACACGGTAGATGATCTTACTGACATTGACTGGGATCGTTTTATTGAAATCGGTAAAGACGTATACAATAAAACAGGATATTCGTTATTGTCGGTACAAGCTGATAGCTCTGATTTAATCTATCAGATGTTGCAGTCAGCAGGATTTGGTACATGGAAAAAGAATGGAAAGCCGGATATTGCTGGAAATAAAAACATAAAACAATGTATCGAAATATATGAAGAAATGAAAGATTCTAAAGTGCTGAATGTCGTAAACAGTTGGGATGAGTATGTGGCAACATTTACGAGTGGAAAGACAGCGGGTGTTATTAATGGATGTTGGATCCTTGCTTCTGTTCAGACAGCGGAAGATCAGTCTGGCAAATGGGCGCTGACAGATATGCCTTCACTTCCGGGTGTTGATTCTGCAACAAATTATTCTAATCAGGGTGGTTCTACATGGGCAATCACCAAAAATTGCAAGAACACAAAACTGGCAGAGGATTTTCTTAATTCTACGTTTGCAGGAAGTACAGAACTTTATGATACAATTCTTCCAAAATCAGGTGCCATTGCTACATGGCTTCCGGCAAGTAAGAGTGATGTGTACAATGAGCCACAGGAATTCTTTGGTGGCCAGGCAATTTATGCAAAGATTGCAGAATTTGCGTCAAAAACACCATCAGTTGACTTAGGAGTATATTATACAGAGGCTAATAAGGCACTTGCAACTGCAGTCGCAAATGCTTCTGGAGGAGCAAGTATCGATTCAGAACTTAAGACGGCACAGGATACTGTAGAATTTAATATGAATCAGCAGTAGCATAAAATGAATAAGTAAACAATAATAAACACTGAGATGCTTGTGTGACATCTGCTACATAAGTATCTCAGTTCTTATAGGAACGAAAGTTGGTGTGAATATGAAAAAAAAGAATGGACTTAGTATGAGAGGAAAGCAGAATGCTACAGGCTGGGCATTCCTGATTCCGGCAATCATATTAATTTGTGCATTTAGCTTATACCCGATGATCAGTGCATTGATTACATCTTTTCAGACCGGAACCGGAACAAATATGAAGTTTGTTGGATTATCGAATTATATTCGATGCTTTAAAGATGATGTGTTTGTTCAGTCGCTGAAAAACTGTGCATTTTATTTAATTATTCAGGTACCGGTAATGCTAATTTTGGCATTGGTTCTGGCATCAATTTTGAATAATCCGAAGCTTAAATTTCGTGGATTCTTTAGAACGGCAATATTCCTTCCATGTGCAACATCATTAGTAGCTTATGCGATTATTTTCCGGTCGCTGTTTGCAACGGATGGATTTATTAATATGATTGCAATGAAGTTAGGAATTATTCATCAGGCATATAACTTTTTATCCAATCCTACTAGTGCAAGAATTATCATTATCATAGCATTGATCTGGAGATGGACTGGATACAATATGGTATTCTATCTTGCAGGCTTACAGAATATTGAATATTCCGTGTATGAGGCAGCAAAGATTGATGGCGCATCTGCATTTCAGACATTCTTTAGAATTACAGTACCATTACTGAAACCTACAATTTTGATGACGGCAATTATGTCCACAAACGGTACTTTACAGCTGTTTGATGAGTCTATGAACCTGACAAAGGGAGGACCGGGAAATGCATCTATCACAATGTCACATTATATTTATAACATGTCATTTAAGGGAGTTCCAAACTTTGGATATACATCAGCAATGTCATTTATTATTCTGATTATGGTAGCAATCTTGGCGTTTGTACAGATGAAAGTAGGTGATGAGCGTGACTAGTAAAGTTAAGACAGTACTTATTTATATATTTTTAGGAATCACAACTGTTATTTCAGTATTCCCACTTTTGTGGATGATTATAGCAGCAACAAACAAAAGTGTGGATGTTATCGGAGGAAAACTAACTTTTGGCACATATATTGTAGAAAATTACAAAAACTTAATTGCACAGCAGCCACTGTGGAGCAGTTTCTTTAATTCCTGCAAATATACAATTCTGGTAACAGCATTCGCATTAGTAGTAAGTTCTCTTGCAGGATATGCATTTGAGATTTATAGAGATAAAGCTAAAGAAAAAATTTATGTAGTAGTATTGATGTCTATGATGATTCCGTTTGTTGCACTAATGGTTCCACTGTTCCGTATGTACTCAAAACTGGGACTGTTAAATTCAGCAGTAGGATTTATGCTTCCATCACTGGCAACACCGCTTTTGATTATGATGTTCCGAACAAATGCGAAAGCATTTCCGATTGACGTAATAGAAGCAGCACGTATTGATGGCTTAAGTGAATTTGGAATCTTTTTGAAGATGTATATTCCATCTATGAAATCAATCTTTGCAGCAGCAGGTGTTGTAACATTTATGAATGCATGGAATAACTATTTATGGGCAAAAGTCATTATGTCTGATAATACAACACAGACAATGCCAATGTTAATTTCAAATCTGATTTCCGGATATGTAACCGATTATGGTATGTTGATGTTGGCTGTTTTGATCACAACGATTCCGACAGCAATTGTATTCTTTGCATTACAGAAACATTTCGTAGAAGGAATTACCGGATCGGTGAAATAAAGAACTATGGACAACAAAGTAAATGTCAGTCAGATCGCAAAAGAATTAGGAGTGTCCGTCTCAACTGTTTCCCGCGCAATTTCAGGAAATGGAAGAATCTCAGAGGCGACCAAACAGAAAGTACAAGAATATCTTGCAACGAAAGAACTGGTACCAAATATCAGGGAAAAACACTATACGGATATATCAACGAAGATGATTGCAGTGGTACTGCCAGGAGAAGAAAATTTTGCTTCAATGCCATATTTTTTAAACATATTCTTAAGCGTATATGATTATTTTTCCATTCGTGGCTATCAGGTATGCCTGATTAAAATTACTCCGACAGATATTTCGAATCTGGTGAAAGCAGTGGAAGAACATGTGATGGATGGAGTGATTTTGACCAGAACGGTTGAAAATAACGATGAAATTATTTATTTAAAGAAGATGGGAGTTCCATTTGTAGTGATTGGGCCGTATGATGATTCGTCTGTCTTACGAGTGGACACTGATAATGAAAATGCATGTTGTGAAATTACAAATTCGATTCTACACAAGGGATTGAATCGTATTGCTGTGATGTGCGCAGAAAGAGAACATAAGATTAATAAGATACGATTTCGTGGAATTATGAGGGCACACGTCGAAAGCCACATGGTACTGGATCGGGACTTTGTGTTTTATGACACAGAGCTTGCGAACATAGCTGAGATGGCAATAGAAAATACAATGGCAGCGCATATGGATTGTATCATCTGTATGGATGATAATCTGTGTATGGGAATTTTAAGATTACTTCGTAAAAAAGGAATTGAAGTTCCAAGGGATATCAAAGTGGCATCTTTACATAATAGTGCTTTGCTAGATGAATGGTATCCTCCAATTAGCTGTATTTCATTTGATGTTGGAGAACTTGGGCGGGAGGCAAGCAGACTATTATATGTCTACCTGACGGAAGGCAAGCGTTTACCGGTGTCCATACTGGGATATGAAATCAAGATGAAGGATTCAACAATATAAAAAACAGACGATGCGTAGTTCATACTCTCTCATATACATCCTCATGCAGCATATGACCGCATGGGGATGTTTTAATATCAATAGAAAAGGAAGAAGAAATGAATTTAGAAGAACGAATTAAAAAAGGAATGTTATTTTACGAATTTGAACATAAAAGTCTGGAAAATAAAGAAATAGAGAAAAGACTCAATCAAGAAAGACAACATTGTAAAGAAAGGATGTATGATTATAATCACTGCCGGCCGGGTGATCAGGAAAAGAGACAAAAAATTTTGAAAGAATTACTTGGAAGATGTGGAAACCACGTATTCATAGAGGATGGATTCCATATGTCTTACGGAAGTCATGTTTACCTGGAAGATCATTTTTATGCCAATTTTAATCTTACTATTATTGATGACGGAGAAGTATACATAGGAAACCGAACAATGATTGGACCCAATGTTACGATATGCACAACTGGACATCCAGTAGATCCGACATATCGTGAAATGGTAGCACATTATTCTTTGCCTATTCATATCGGCAAAAATGTGTGGATTGGAAGTAATTCTGTAATTCTTCCAGGGGTTACAATTGGAGATAATACCGTGATTGGAGCAGGAAGTATAGTTACAAAAGATATTCCGGAAAATGTAGTAGCTGTAGGAAATCCATGCAAAATACTGCGGCCAATCGGAGAGCGGGATAAGGAATATTATTTCCGAGATTTGAAAGTTGATGAGCCATATACATCAAGAAGTGCAGATGAATAACCAAAAGTTAAAAGACAATATAAAATAGTTTTCAAGAAAACAAGAAGGGAGTTGTTAAAATGAGAGAATTTGATTTTACACAAATAAAAAATCCGGAGTATTTCAAAGATGGAAGAATGGATGCACATTCGGATCATACATGCTATAAAAACTGGGAGGAAGCAGAAGAGAAAAAAAGTGGGTATCGGTATAGCTTAAACGGACTTTGGAAATTCCATTACGCAAAGAATTATGAAAGTTCTATAAAGGGATTTGAAAAAGAGGAATATTCCTGTATTGATTGGGATGATATACATGTTCCGGCACATATTCAGATGGAGGGCTACGATAATCCACAATATGCTAATATTCAATATCCATGGGAAGGGCATGAAGAAATACATCCAGGAGAAATACCAGAGCATTTTAACCCTGTAGCAAGTTATGTAAAATATTTCCGCTTGCCAAAGGAACTTGAAGGGAAAAGGATATTTATTTCTTTTCAGGGAGCGGAAAGTGGATTGGTTTTGTGGATAAATGGTAAATTTGTTGGCTATAGTGAGGATTCTTTTACTCCATCAGAATTTGAATTAACAGAATATCTGAAAGCAGGAGAAAATAAACTGGCGGTACAGGTATTTAAATGGACAGCAGGAAGCTGGTGTGAGGATCAGGATTTCTTCCGCTTTTCTGGTATTTACAGAGATGTATTTCTTTATACAGTACCAGATGTACATGTTTATGATCTACATATACAGGCAGTGCCAGATGAAAGTCTGCAAAAGGCAGAATTAAAGACTGAACTGAAAGCATGGGGAAATGGAAAAGCAAAAATTACATTAGCTATTGATGATGAAACCATCTTGGAAACAGAAGAGTTGATAGGTGATGTAACATCAGTTAAAAATCAGTTTAGATGGAAAATAGAAGAACCGGAATTATGGAGTGCAGAGGAACCTAAAC
>ERZ808240.2939-NODE-2939-length-17555-cov-18.274629_pt1 | contig 17555 bp, 12 predicted proteins | sample MGYA00521084_ERZ808240 | MGnify/ENA primary metagenome ERZ808240 (study PRJEB31516, sample SAMN03275571) | gut metagenome | biome: mammalia-associated habitat; material: feces | host: Papio cynocephalus | place: Kenya | collected 2012-08-06 ... | reverse complement strand
CCTTGTATTCGCTTTCCTGTATAACAAAGCTGCTTCCTCTCGGTTTAATGTCTACCCATTTACCCTCAAGGCTGTAAAGGTATCTGCCGATCCCTAAAACAGACGCCGCGCGTTTCAATGCTCCCGAAAGTCCGCCCTTTACGGGTTCAATGTCCGTAGCGCCCGAACCGTCGGATTTTTTTATCCATTCGTTTCTTTCGGGGCTGTAAACGGAAATTGCGCATACATACGCAGACGACTTGCCCTCCGCGCTCGGAGCTACCGTAAATTCGTTCTGCCAGTTTTCAGGTCCGAATATTTCATCCAGCCGCTCTTGAATAGCGCGAGAATTTACAAACGGTACGGCAAAGCCCTGGGTTTTTTCCGTGTTTGTATATGCCGTTCGCCATTCAATATCCGAGGCGGGGAAAGGGAGTAACAGCTTCTGCTTTTGCGCTTCGGTCATAACGACACCTCCCTATAAAAGTCTGCAAGCGTTTTGCCCGACGGGATAAGAATATCCGAATAATAGTATTCGGGAGACTTATCCGACAGATGCTCCATCAGTTCCCTATGACCGAGCTTTAATATGTTGTTTTCCGGTTTGAAGTGATCGTCATTGTCCGGCAGACTTAAAATATAGTCCGGCATATTGGAAAGGGAATAGGGGGATTTAATTGCCGGCAGCTCATTGTCTCCGGTACATAAAGAGAAGTCGTTGCTGACATTTGAAAACGGATAAAGAAACATTTTTGAATTTTCTCTTAGTATTCCGTTTTCGGTAACGCCTAAATATACCCGCCGGATTTTGCCGTTGCCGCCTATATTAAAGCCGAACACAAGCTTCGGCAGCGGGAAGTCCGGGTACTCGGTCGCCATATATGTAACGGTGGCTTTTGAGTACGGATATTCTATCGCTGCGGAAAAATCTCCGGTTTCGGGGCAATTGCTGTAAAACAGTGCGTTTTTGGGTAATACGGCATGGTATACCGGCTTTATTTCCCGAAGACTGCTTTTTATGCAGACAAGCAGATCATTGATTGAGATATTTTTAATACGTTTAATGCCGTTTCTTCTTTCCTCGACCGCTATTTCCGCACTGTCCGAGATATGAATGGATAATCTGTCGTGTTTCATTATGCTGCTTTCTTCCTTTCTTTCCGTTTTTTCATAGGAATTATTTCCGCCTTTCTTTTCTCCGTCAGCCTTTCAAGTTCTTTACAGGACGCTTCCGCAAAATGCAGTATAGAGGCAACCGCTTGTATCATTTCTACGGTTTGGTAAAATTCCGGACCTATATATACCTTCAAAAAAGCCTTTCTTGTTGACGAGACATTGTAATCCCAGTTATACGAATAATCCCCGATAGAGCGCATTTTATTGTTTATGTGCGTTTCAAGGCGGCTTATCCAAAAGTTATTGCCGTTAGGCAGACCGTTAATGCTGCCGTATTTCAGCGCAAGACCGATATATCTTTTAAGGCAGTCGTTTCTGAAAACCATTACCGTACATTCAAGATTTTCGCTTTCGTCCTCGTCAATATATCCGTCCGTAGTAAGCAATGCTTCAAAAAAGGTGTCAAATTCGCTGTCTGAGATAATTTCACTATCCGTTATGGGAAAACCGTTCTCATACAGTATCTTATCCATAGCGAGAACGCAAATGTCATGGTCTATATCTCCTATATAGCTATCAAACACAAAATCACCCCTTTAGATAAAGTCCGAATGTGAATTGAGCGGCGGAGCACCCGATATTTTTGAATATAACTCAAAAAGTACCTTGTTTTCCGGTCGCTCTGCGGCAACATTATACTTGTAATAGTCGCATATGATTTCAATATCCTCATGGTCAAACGCACTCATATTAACCTTTCCGGTATATACCTCTTTCCCCTGCATTTTGGGGAGTATTACCGCCTTGTAAAGATACGCAGCGCCCAAAGATATTTTTTTAAGCTTTTTATAGTGATTATCCGGCTTTCTTGAGGGGATAGCTCTGAGATTTTTCATAAACAGCTCCGGTACTATTTCCGCCTGCATTCAATAATTCCTCCTCCGTTACAATTCTGGTTTTGGGCTTTGAGTAGTCGGTTATAACGCAGAAATATCTTTTGTCCGCCGTTTTATGCCGAGAATACACATAACCGTACCCCGTTTCCATACAGGCGTTGCAGCGCGCCCAGTCCTCCGGGGAGATTTCTCCCCAGTCGCCGCATTTGTGGCGTTCAAGCGCGCAGGCAATATCTGTCTCCGAAAGTATTTCCTTTGCCTTTCGGCTTACCTTGTACTGCCCTATATCCCGTATCTTCATAAGTATGGGCTTGCGGGAATACTGCCGTTTAAGTGCTTTGAGCGTAACCATCGCCCTTTGCTCTGCCTGTATCGCTCTTAAAAAATTTTCATAAGCGGCAGATAATTTCCTTATGCTCTGAGGATAGCTTTTAAAGGCTTCAAGCAGCTTTTTCTTGGCGTGTTTGGCTGCCATAGAACGAAACAGTAAGCGTATTTTTGCAATTATTTCTCGTCTAAAATTCATATATACCCCTTTCAGGCTGCGGCGGGCAAAATGCCTGCCGTTTTGGTGCGGATGTTCTGCATTATGCTGTCCAACTCGCATAGGCTTTTTCTTAGCCTGAAAGAGATCTCCGTCAGCTTAAAGCCGTCGAGCAGCAGCGCCAGCACCTCGCGCTCGTTCTGTTCAAAGGCGCCCAGGAGCTCGGATATTTGTATACGCTCCAAAAGCTCGGTTATACTGTCGTGCTCGTCCGCTAAGGTCTCCGCAACTATGCGGTAATAGTCGTCGTTGCAGAACAGGCTTATAATGTTCCCATCGCTTTCCGCCTTTACTGCTGCAACCGCCTTGTCCATCGCTGCATATGCGCGCTTTTTAAAATTGTCTTTGCCGGATATAACGCAATCCAAAAATGCGAATACAACGGTATCGTAGTATTCATCGGGGGATAGCCTCCGTTCTTTAAGGTATTGCATTACAACTCCGTGATGTTTCGCCGCAAACGCGGCTTTTTCTTCTGTTAATATCATTTTTCTGTCTCCTTGTTCATCATCATTATGACGCTAATAAATCGAATAGAGTCAACTGTTTGTCTTCCGTTACCGTTTCGGGTTCGGGCAGCGCAGGTACTTCCGGCTTAATAACTTTAAGCGCAGGAGCTTTCTTCTCCTTTTGGTCGTTTTTAATCGCCATTTTCTTAAAGGTTGCCGTGAGATCCTCAACGCTTTCCTTAATACCGCTTGCAAGTTCTCTTGCCAACTGAGTAGTCATATCCGTGTTCTGCGACAGTGCCGCCAGCCCCTCCTCGGATAGCTGCCCCTCAATCATTGTCGCTGCCGCAAGCTTTGAAGCCATAAGCCTGAGTGCCCGCTGCTGCATGGTATCCGCAAAGTAAAAAAGATACACTTCGATTTTGGGCGCGGTCTGGTTTATACGCCAGCTCCTGAGCGATGCCTGCCTTAACACATAAAGGTTAAATGCAAGGTTGAAAAATATAAGGGTAGTAAAATCGTTGAGGTCAAGCCCTGTTTCAACCAGCTTTGGGTTGGTTATAAGGACCTGCATACCCTCGCTCAGCTTTTTCTGCACCCAGTCTTCACGCTTTATCGCCTTAACGTTCTGCTTTAAAATACAGGCTTTAATTCCCATTTCTTTAAGCCTGTTTGTTAAAAGCGACTGCGTATCTAAGCGCACCCAAGCGGTGTAGATAATAACCCTTTCACCAGCGGCTACCTTTTTTTGCACAAGCTCCAGCACATTATTCAGCTTATCGTTCGGCTCATCTGTAAAGTCCTCCGGGATAATTGAGAAATCCAGTGCGGTTACAGGCGCGTGACCGTAAGGCTGATCGGGATATGCTGTCAGCAGGTTAAGATATGGGGACAGCAATTTGTTTGCCAGCCGTCTGTCCTTTCGCATTACGGTACGGAATTCATCCTCCATATGACTGTATTCTCTTTCCACTCTTTCAGACATTTTGCAGGCTACCGGAATTTCCTCATAATCCGGCAGTTCCTTTGCCATATCGTATAGTGATAGAAACACCGTATTTTCCATAAGGTATCTTGAATAGACGATAGGCGAAATACCCGGCAGGAATTTCTCGCGTACCTTTTGCATCCTGTTCTTTGAGGCAACGTTAAACTTTGTTTCGGGAGTTTCATATATGCTCTCTACCACACCGTAGCGCTGACAAAACTTCCTCGCGTCGTTGTACTTAAAGCCGTCCGCTAACATTAAGCGGGGTTTCAGTCTGAACAGCAGATAAAACGTACCTTTGGCATAGCCGTTTATTAAGGTGGCAGTCATAGCAATAACCTTTTTGGCAATGCCGGCAATTTCCGCCATAGCCTCGCCCTGCGCGCTTTCGCCCGAATATTCGTGCAGCTCATCACAGATATATGCGTCAATTTTTTTGAAACGGTGCTTAATATACCGTGAAAGCGGGAATTTGCGGTATGCGCCCTGTGCGGGGAATATGCCGTTCGGATTATTTATAACGGCGCCTACCTGCTTTCTCATTCCGATAGTCTTGAGCTTGCCCGAATAATACGGGAATTTACGGTGGATATATCCGTAGCCGCCTATTCTTACCCATTCGTTTTTGGCGGGGTCAAGGCAATCGGGATTATCTGCCTCCCATAAAACGGTTTTACAGCTTTGGCATTTATGGTTTTTGTTGTTTTCCTCATGGAAGAAAATACTATCCGCAGGAACGGTATATGATATTCCGTCGGTCGTTACCGTCATTTCCTGAACCGCGCCGCATACCGGGCAGACAAAACCTTTTCTGCGTTTGTTCCACATAACTGTAGGTTTACGCAGATAACCGCTTCTTGCGCTTTCCTTTGAAAGCACCATAAAAACGGGTTTATCCGAGGTTTTATACAGCTCGTACATACGGTCAACATCCGTAATGCTCGATACTACCCTTGCTATACAGTCCGGTACGGTTTCGTAAAGCTCGCGCACCCATTTCTTTGCCACATGTGACGGGCAGGTAATAACGTTTATACGCCTGCCGCCGCCTATGGATTTTTGGTAGGCATACAGCGCTGCTGAGCCTATTTTGGTTTTGCCTGTACCGCAGCCCGATACAAGCATTGTCATTTTTTCCTTTTTAAGCTGTCTTTTAATAGCCTCGGCTCCTGCTAACTGTGCCTCGTAAAGCGAATATCCGGTATTCTGCCGGATATACTCATTTACTTCGTTAAGCTCCGGGCAAATGCTTTCCTCTGCGGGGTTGAAAACAGGCTTAAATGTTGCCTGTATTTTCTTCGCAATATCCTTGCCGAAAGCATTAAGATACTGCGTAAAGGTTTCTATATCCCCGAACGCCGTATCGTCTTTTTTTGCGTTCGGAATACATATTTCCCCCGATTCAAGCCCGTCCGTCAGAACCTTTGCTATTTGTGTTTCGCCCTTTTTAAGCGTCACCGCGTATGCCGCAAATTCCGCATTGGTACTGAATACATTAAGCCTTTTAAGAATCTTCCTGTCCTTTAATTCGTGTATAAAGTATTCTTCCCATTCGGGTATTAACGGCACAGACAGCTTACTGTCCAGCTCTGTGAAAAGTCCGCTTTCGTCCTTACAGAAAATGTATAGGTCGCGCGGATTTTCGTCTTTTTCCTTTTTCTCGTCGCCGTTCGCTTTCAGCACACACTCCGACGCGGTATCTCCCGCTTTCATACGACGGCTGTAATTGCCGCCGTGTGTAGTAAGCTCCGTTTCGCTCTTTTCCTTGGGCAGCCTTAATGCAATTTTACTGCCGCTGAACAGAGCGTCGGACATAGCGAGCACCGTTTCTGGGTAACCGCCGAACCTTATAGCTACGAGGCTTTTGTTTCCGTCAAACACTACCGTGTCCGCGTAATTGGTTATACCCACTCCGTAATTTTCGTCTTTCAGGATAACGGGTATAAGGCTTTTGCTGTTTTCGGTGATAGATCACCCTCTCCTTTCCGCCGTAAGCCTTGCTGCCTTAAAGAAATCTCAAGTGTAAAGTGTAAAAATCTTTTAAAGGCAGAAAAGCTCCGGCTTTTTGTGTTACATCCGTCAGGGACGAAACGCCCGTTTGCGGGTGCGGAGCAGTTTTGTCGGAAATAAAATTTTTTCGCAGCGAAGACCGCAAAATGCGATAATACTGACGTATTATAAGGCTTTGCGGCAAAGCTGTGGGGAAATTTTATCCGCTAAAACCGATTAGTCCCTGTCGGTTGTAACACTTTATGTAAAAACAAAAAAGACCGACCTATCCTGTAAAAATACAGAATTGGTCGGTCAATCTTGTGATTACCGAATTTAGCTACGGGCGTTTTAAATTGCTCTAAAACGCAAAAATGGCCGGACTTCTCCCTTTATGGGAAAAATCCGACCTTGTTACTCAAACCAATGTCATAATCTGAAAAGTCAAATTTGACATCACACTCAAACCTTGTTACAAATATATTATATATGATGAAAAGGGGGTTGTCAAGAAAATAATTCTTCATAAAAACCAATACTTATTGTTGCAGTAGTTTTAATTGAAGCAGATTAAATTCAAATGCTTCCCACTTTATATGTGAAATTTTTTTCCAAAATCCACATATTCTTTTTATTACGTCAAGTTGGGTTGAGATTATAGTTTCCTAATAAGAAATATGCAGAATGCTGTGACGGCCATATTAAAAATACTTCTGCCACTAATTAGTTGAAAAGCTTTCGAACCCATAGTTCCAACACCTATAATTTGATTTTTGGTTTGTATTACTCTTTCTCATATTAAAATTTCGCGCAGAGCGTTTACCGCCGCCGAGAATGCCTCGGTATTTGTGGAATACTTGTAAACCTCGCCCACAACGCTTTTATCGTCTTCTTTTTCAAGAGCCTTAAGCCCGTCAAATACCGTAAGGTGCGGCTCTACCGTTACGCTGTCGCCGCCGTTCCTTATATAATCGTCTAAAATAAATTTAACATTTCCTATTCCCTTGCCTGCGGGAACAACGTTTCCGTCTGCAAGCGCGTCCTTGATATGCAGATACTTAACGTAAGGCTTTATCATTTCCCACGCTTTTAAGGTGTCAACCTCGCACTGAACGTAATTCGCGGGGTCGAATATCGCTTTCATTTCGGGAAGCGCCTTATGAATTTCAAGGCAGCGCTCAGGTATATCGCCGTAAATTCCCTTTTCGTTTTCGTGGCAAAGGGTTATGCCGCTGCCTTTTGCAATTTCGCAAAAAGCGCCTAAACGCTCTATTACCTTATCCTTATAGCTGTCGCGGTTTTCCGAGTGAGTAAAGAAAGAAAACAACCTTATATTCCCTGCACCCAAAATATATGCCAATTCCAATGTGCGTTTAAACTTCTCAATATGAAGTACAAAATCGCCCTTTTCTATGCCGATTTTGCCTATGGGTGAGCCAATGCTCCACACACGCAACTCTTCGGAATCAAGCTTGTTTTTGACCTCGTGTGCTTTACTGTTCGATATTTCGGAAATATTAACACCGTCGACGTTTCTTATTTCAAGCCCGTCCACACCGTTTTCTTTCATCGCTTTTATCTGTTCGTCTATAATAGGGCTTGCCTCGTCTGCAAAAGCGTAAATTTTCATTTTTATACCTCCAAATAATTTTGGAAACCGCCGTTTATTTATCGATACGGTTGCCTTCGTTACAGAATTCGTTTTGTTTTTATCAAGCGGTTATTTCACAGTACTTAAAGTTCTCTATCTTCCATAAACTGTTCATTTTATATTGGTAAACTGTTTTAGAAATATTGTTAAATACCATACGTTCTAAATAACCAATGCAAAAAGCTGTTGTAATAGTTGTTTGCTGTCTTTATTTGGTTTATAATCAGTTTGTTTGTCAATTTTTTTGAATACCAAAATCGAGTACGGTGGATTGCGGGGAAGTATCGTTATAGTAATTCTGCAACCTTCGGCTACAGAAATTATCCTTTTGAAGTTGCGCTACACCCCGCATCACCTTAAATTGTATAGGAATTTATTGAATTCCTTATTTTTGTTTAAGATTTAAACCTTTTATAGTTTTAAATTAACCATATATTTTCGTTACAGCGGTATAAATCCATTTGAAACAGGTTTACCATTTACAGTTATCAAAAGTTTATCTGAGTTTTCAAAATTGAAAACAAATTTTTTGCCTCTTATTGTTTTTGTCAAACCGCATTTCTTCCATGACGTAGGCAGACAAGGATTTATGAATATTCCTTTCTCATCTACTGTTATCCCAAAAACATAGTTTATCATGGCCTTTAAAAACCATTGACCGGAGGCTGTTCGCCAACTTTGTCCAGGTGTTCCGTATCTATATCCTGTTTCTTCGCCAAAGTAAGAATTGCAAAGTGTATATGGTTCTGCTCTTCCGTTTACTATATTATTTTTCCAAGGCAAAATCATATTTATATCTTTTTCGACTTTTTCATTTCTTTTAAGAATTGCATCTGCTGCGAGTTTCCATGCCACGGCATGCAGATACATTCCGCCATTTTCATGAACTCCGGCCGGCTTTATGGTCATATGACCTATATGAAAATTTTCATGGGTATAGGCGGGTGTCGAAACCTTTATTCCGAGCGGACACTCTAAAAGTCTTTCGGCATTTGTAAGAGCTTTTTCAGCTTTTTCTTTATCACATATTCCCGAAAGAACTGCCCATGTTTGAGGATTTAAAAATACTTTACCTTCTTCGCAATCTTTTGAGCCTATCTTTTCCTTCCAATCATTTATTGCATAGAGAAAATAATCTCCATCCCAACCAAAATTTTCAACCCGTTCTTTCATGGTTTTACCGTTTTCATAAGCTTTAGCAGCATCTTCGTTGCAACCAATCATAGTTGCAAGTTCTGAAAATTGTTTGTTTGCCCTGTACCAAGCAATTGAAAGCCATATGCTTACACCATCACCTTTAAGCCCGGCAGTATCCATACAATCGGTCCAATCGCCGCCCCAAATTCTGATTAATCCGTGAATACCAGTAAACCCAAATAGGAAATTTATTGCTCTTTTAATGTGTTCATATACAGAAGCGGAAGTGCCATCATTGAATTTAACCTCATCATTAAGCATCGATATGTTTCCGGTTTCGTTTACTATTGTATAAACCGCAAAGGTTAACCATACCGCATTATCTGCAAAGTTATTGTCCTTTATTTGTCCGTTTAAAAAAGTTCTTGGGCAATAGCCGTTTGAATATTGATATGTCATAATTCTCTTTATTCTTTTTTCGGCAAGATTTGGATTGAAACTTGCTAAACATTCTGTGTCACTAACCATATCTCTAAAGCCATTATGCCTTACTCTTGCCCAACGACTTCCCATATTAGTCTGATAGGGAAGCCAATAGTTTAAAAGACAATTCATATTCTCATCTGGGGTTTCAAAATGAATGCCATTTCGAATTTCCCCATGATGGTCTTTAACTTTTTTAAGCAGTTCTTCGGTATTTACATATTTACTCAAAAATCGAACGATTTCTTTAATTCTATTTTCAGATTCAAAAACGCCTGAGATAAATGTTACGCTTTCCTCTTTTGACGGCTCAAGTTCCACAGTGCTTTCAAGAGCAAAGCCGAATTTTTCGCCTATACAACCTGTATTGGTGAGCGAACCCCTTTTCAAAGCTTTGGGATAAGCAAGGGAACCGTAAGGACCGATAAAAGAATTTTTTGCGGCATCGTAACCCGATACACCGTTGCAAGCGAAAAGACCCGCAAATAGCTTAGTGTTTTCACCGTTCCAAACAGTATTTATTTCCTTTTTAAAACCGTTCAAGTTTTTATCAAGGTCAATACTGTCTATATTATACCCTTGTTTTTGATAGGATCCGTCAAGCGGAGTATCTATATACATTACAACACGAAATTTTTGCTTTTGCTGAGTATTGTTTTTTACAGATATTCTATGTATTTCATAGCCGCTGTTTTTATCTTCGCATAAAGGAACAAAAGTAATGTATTCAGTACTTATTTCATTATGCTTTGACTTGATTTTCGTATAACCTAAACCATGGATACATTCATATTCTTCACCCGGTTTGTCTGCCGGAAGGCCTGTAATACAAAAAGCATTATCTTCCGTGAAGAGATAGGCTCCCCTTCCCGTGATAACTTGTATTCTTCTGCCCATCTCGTCCTGCAAAAAGGCGTCTCCGCAAGCGGTTTGGGAGGTAAAGGATATGAAGTTATCTGTATACATATAATTATACCAATTGCGCGGCAAATCCGCATTTTTAATACTGAATTCTCTGCCGTTGTTTATAAAACTACCATATTTCATTGTTTTAACCTCAAATAATATTGTATTAAAATTTAATTGTATAAGTTTTGATTATATATTTTGATTTTTATATTAACTTGTATCCAAGGTCAGTATAAACTTATGATAAATTTTCGATAATTTCATTATAATCTCCATTCTGCTGTTTAAGCACTTGAACTGATAATAATTAAACATAAAAAACAATTTTTTTAATTGTCGAAAATAAATATATACATTACTTGAACGCACTGATATAGTGAGTCACAATAACAATTATATCACCGAGTTTCGTATATAAGCTTATAGTCTGTTTCAGAAGAAATGCAAAATATTTTGCTTGGCAAAGATAATGGTATGCATTTAGTAATGATATCTGAAAAAAGTTGATTTTCATTTTTAGCATCTATAACTATTTTTTAATAAAAACCACTGAACTGACTTTAAGTGTTGATGGCAAGTTATTGTTTTAACTTCAATGTATTGTAACATTTTTTAATGATATAAATAAATATCAAAAACAAATTTAAAAGAGCAAATTTGATATTGATTTATATCATAAAAATATTGTATCCTATCTAAATGGACTGTTGTAATATGTGATAATACTATTTATTGTATATAAAAACTATTGATGAGAGGTGCAATATGCGAATATACGAAAACCCAAAAAGCACAAGTGAAAACAGGCTTAATGCCAGAAGCTGGTATATACCGGAAGGCAGCTGCAAGCAAATAATGCTTAACGGCGAATGGCGCTTTGCGTTTTTTGAAAACGGCGACCGTGCAGGCAATATAGAGGAATGGGAAACCATCGAGGTTCCGTCCTGTTGGCAGCTAAAGGGCTATGAAAACCCGAATTATACAAATATTAACTATCCGTTCCCGTGCGATCCGCCCTATGTGCCGGATATTAACCCCACGGGCGTTTACGAGCGCAGCTTTCAGATAGAGGACGGCAGCCTTGAAACCTATTTTGTGTTCGAGGGCGTATCCTCGGAAGCAGAGCTTTACATAAACGGCAAATATGTCGGCAGAACGCAGGGCAGCCGTTTAACGGCGGAGTTTGATATAACCGAATTTGTAAGCTCCGGCACAAACACCGTGCGCGTGTATGTTCGCAAATGGTGCTGCGGCAGTTACCTTGAGGATCAGGACGCATTCCGCTATAACGGCATTTTCAGGGACGTTTACGTGCTGTCCCGTCCGCACGGCCATATATTCGATATTGACATTAAAACAGAAGAAAACGATATAATCTGCACAGCAGACGCGGAATTTTCAGCCGAGCTGTACGACGGGGACGCTCTGCTTGAAAGGCGCGATTCGGTAGGCGGCAAAGTAGTGTTTACCGTAAACGAGCCGTCGCTCTGGACGGCGGAGACTCCATACCTTTACACGGTAAAGCTTTATGCCGCAGGCGAAATTATAACAAGAAAAATCGGCTTCCGCACAATTAAAATATCTTCGGATTACGAGCTGCTTATAAACGGTACGCCCGTAAAGCTTAAGGGCGTAAACCACCACGATACAGACCCTTATAAGGGCTGGACTATGAGCGAAGAAGACTATGTGCGCGACTTAAAGCTTATGAAGGAGCTTAATATCAATACGGTAAGAACCTCGCACTATCCCCCTGCCCCTAAATTCCTTGATTACTGCGACGAAATGGGCTTTTACGTTATACTTGAGTGCGATATTGAAACCCACGGCTTCGTGCGCCGCTACGCCAATATAGGCTATAAATTCGATACCGAAAACGGCGAATGGCCGTGCGTAGAGGAAATGTGGAAAAAGGAATTCTTAGACCGCATAGAGCGCACCTATGAAAGAGATAAAATACATACCTCGGTAATAATGTGGTCAACCGGCAACGAAAGCGCATACGGCGTAAATCAGGCGGCGCAGATAGATTGGCTCAAAGCGCGCGATAAGGTACGCCTTGCCCACTGCGAGGACGCATCGAGAGCAGGCAGTCAGGAAAAAACCGACGTATTTTCAATGATGTATCCTGTTGTGGAAAAGCTTTGCGAATGGGCAAAGGACGATAATATAGGGCAGCCCGTGTTTATGTGCGAATACGCCCACGCCATGGGTAACGGACCGGGCGGTATGTGGGATTACTGGAACGCAATTTACGAAAACAAAAAGCTTATAGGCGGCTGTATATGGGAATGGGCAGACCACACCGTTATGGTTGACGGAGTGGCTAAATACGGCGGCGATTTTGACGGAGAGCTGACGCACGACGGCAATTTCTGCTGCGACGGTATGGTATTTGCCGACAGAAGCTTAAAATCCGGCTCATATGAGGTTAAGAACGCCTACGCACCGTTCCGCATAAAGTGGGAAAACGGCGTATTAAAGCTTAAAAACTGCTTCGATTTTACCTCATTTGACGGTTATACCTTTGAATATAATATAACAGCGGACGGGGAAAGCCTTGAAAAGCGCATAGTAAGGGTAAATACAAAACCCGGTGATGAATTTACCATAGTACCTTCGGTATCAATTCCCGAAAGTTGTAGGTTGGGTTGTTTTGCTACCGTTAGTATGAAAGATACAAACGGTTATGAACTCGGAATTCTTGAAGAAAGAATCCCCGTAAAAATCGAGAGACGCGAGGTTTCGGGTACTGCGCTTAACGTGACGGAAAGTGAGTTTGACATTACGGCGGAGGGCGAAGGCTTTAAATATGTACTCTCAAAGCAGACAGGTACATTCACAAGTATAATAAAAGACGGCAAAGAACTGCTTAAAGAGCCTATGAAGCTTTCTTATTTCAGGGCAACCACCGATAACGACCGCAATGTAAAGCCGCTGTGGGACAGAACAAACATTTGGCAGGGCGAAAATTTCGACTGTGCGTTTAATAAGGTTTATTCTTACAAGCTAAGCGGCAACCGCGCCGAGTTTACAATGTCCGCCGCAGGCGTTTCAAGAAAACCGTTCTTTAATTATACGCTGTGCTATGAATTTTTTGCCGACGGTTCCGTTAACGTAATACTTGACGGTAAAATACGTGAAAAGGTCGTATGGCTGCCAAGGCTCGGTTTCGAGTTTAAGCTGCCGTATGATACTTCAAAATTCAAGTATTTCGGCAACGGACCTATGGACAGCTACCGCGATATGACACACCACGGCATTACTGCGTGGCACGAAAGCGACGCAGACCGCGAGTATGTAAGCTATATCCGCCCGCAGGAACACGGAAACCATTACGGCTGCCGCGAGCTTGAAATTGAAAATTCGCTTAAATTCTCTGCGGAGGATCTTATGGAAATATCCGTGCTGCACCACAGCATAGAGCAGTTAACAAAAGCCGAGCATACCGACGAGCTTAAAAAATCGGACGGTACGCACATAAGAATAGATTACAAGGTATCGGGCATAGGCGCACTCTGTTCTGGTCCTGCATTACCGGAAAAATACCAGCTTAAAGAAAAAGATATATTATTTAAATTTAAAATAACGGTTTAATTGTTAAACAGAAAATATGATATTGGAGGACCGATTTTAATGAACGGTGAAATAAGGAAATATGGAAGTTTAATTACCGAATATGCAAAACAGAATTACAGAAAAATGTTCAGAGAACCGGACGGGCTTTTAAAGCATAAATTCATAGTTCCAGGCAGCGGCTATACCAACAGCCTTTGGGATTGGGATTCGTGGCTTACCGATATAGCTTTAAGAGAGTTGAACGGCGAGGACGATATTTCTGAATATGAAAAAGGCTGTATTTTAAACTTTCTTGATTTTGTAGATAAAGACGGTAGAGTGCCAATTTCAATAATGCCGGATCACACAATACCGAAATTTGTAGAGGGCGTTGAGACAAATATTCATAAACCGTGCTTGGCGCAGCATGCTTTGTTTGTTTGTGAACAGATAGGGGATTTTGAATGGCTTAAAGACGGTTTTGCGAATATGGAGCGTTATATCGGCTTTTACATAAATAAATGCAAACACGAATCGGGACTTTACTATTGGATCGATGATTGCGCAATAGGCGTTGATAACGATCCGTGTACCTTTTACCGACCTAAATGCAGCTCCGGTTCGATTTATCTTAACTGCTTAATGTTTAAAGAATTGGAGGCGATATCTCTAATATCGGAAAAACTTGGATTTACCGAAAAGGCTAAACTTTATAAGGCAGGCGCCGAGGAGCTTAAGCTTGCGGTAAGAGAGCACTGCTGGGATGAAAGAGACGGATTTTATTACAGCGTTGATTTGAATTTACTGCCCATTAACCCTGATTCGTGGCTGCACAGGGGCTGTCCGAGACATTGGAATCTGCTTATTCAAAGAATAGGAGTATGGTCGGGCTTCCTTGCAATGTGGGCAGGTATTGCAACAAAAGAACAGGCAGAGCGTATGGTGAACGAGCATTATTTTAATAAAGATACCTTTAACGCACCGTACGGAATAAGAACACTTTCAAAGCTTGAAAAAATGTATTTGATCACTAAATCGGGGAACCCCTCGGATTGGTTGGGACCTATTTGGGGAATTTCAAATTATATGACCTTTGAGGGTTTAAAAAACTACGGCTTTAACGTCGCCGCCAAAGAATTGGCAGAAAAAACAATTACCCTTTTCGGCAAGGATATAAAGCAGAACGGCGAACCGCATGAATACTACGATCCCGAAACGGGCGAGGGTATAACCCACCCCGGTTTTCAGAATTGGAATTTACTCTCAATTAAAATGGCAGATTGGCTTGATAAAAACGATATCGAGTAACAGGTGAATACAAAATAATTGATGTTTGTTCGGAAATAATACAGTTTTGCAAAGTATGCAATATAAAAAGTTTTGAATTTTACATAATGGATATTTTAATATGACATTATGGGTTATTTTTTTATTGTTTTATGCTCAAAAAATGCATTTTGATATAAATTCTAAGATTTTATATCAATTTTGACTAAAAAAACATAAAAATGATATTGCATTATATCACATTGATACGGTATTATTATTGTATAAATATAAATGCCTAATTTAGCAATTGTTTTGTATATTATAAACTAAAGATTATCGAAAGAACGGTGATGTTGACTATGCGAGGCAGTAAAACGTTGATCTTAGCGGCTTTAAGCCTTATAATTTCAGCCACAATAACTGTCGGAGCGGCTAATATTGATGACGGGGAGTTTGAAATATTTGACGGAGAGGCTAAATTCTATATCGGCAATAACGAATATTATGATTGCGGAAAAGAGGGCGAGAAAATATCTTTTCCCGGTGCGGCAGACGGAAGAGAATATTATTATTCAGATGGCACCGCAACTGTTTCGTTGGGATATGATTGGTTTATCGATGAGAATATGACAGTACCCATAACAGCCTCTGATAAAGTTTACGGCAAGGGAATGTCGAAATTTTACGGAAAGGAATATGCGCTTGATAGCAACAACGGTCAGGTTTCGTTTTGCGGATTTGACAATCTTATAACCGAAACCGAAAACGGGGTTTTAGATGAAGGAAACCGATATTATGTTTCAAAAGCTTTTAAAAAAGGTTTTGTAAACAGCGGTTTTAAAATATTAAATACCGATGCATTTACCGGCAGCAGGTATATTAAATATACATCACCGTCGAAAGATGAAAAAAATTCGATAGTCGATATAAGTAACGGCGTAGCGCTCAAACCATATGTCACATATAAGTTGATGCTTTATTATAAATCAACGGGTAATGCAGATCTGAAATTTGAGGGCGTAATCGGCTTTGATGACAATGAGAATAACGAACAGTCTCTTTCTTCGAAAACAGTAGATAAAACCGATGAGTGGACAAAGGCTGAGCTGTATTATACATCAGGCAGTTCGGAAAGTATACCTGTAATACGTGTAAAGGCTGAAACCGGTGTTGAGGTCAGTATAGATACGGTGAGTATATATAAAGCAGTGTATTCCGATTATTCAGCCGTTTCCGATGCCGATAACAGTGTAAAAAAGCTTACACTTGGCTTTTCATACGGCTCGGTAAACGGTTCTGAGAGTACGGTTGGTCTTTCAACTTATCAAGTTAAGGAAAGAGGTATTATTGCTGCGGCTGAAGACGCATACGGTAAAGACTCCTACGATATGTTGACAATTGAAAACGCCGCCGATATTAACGCAAAGCTTATTTGGGCGAAAAAGAGTTCCGGTCTTGAAGACAGTCTTTTGCGGCAAGACGGCAAATATACATACAGCATCTCAATTTCCGGTTTTGCAAATGAAGACGAAAAGAAAATTCTTGCAAGGGGATATCTGATTTTAAACGATGGTACAAAAGATACCATATGGTATTCCGATGTTATTTCAACGAGTGTTAAAGATGTTTCGGACGAAGCCGAGCGCGTTTCGGAAGAACAGAACCGACTAAAAACATACGAGCTTAACGATAGCGACAATTTAAGCAAACTTAACCTTCAAGGTCGTGATTATTTAAGAAACGGATATCCCAATCTTGATTGGACTGCGTCGGAAATTGAATTTTGGACAACCGCGTCGGGCAATGTTGAAGTTTCAATGGATGTGAACATTAAATCAAGAAGCCAAATATATTTCACGGTTTATGTTGATGATGTTATTCGGCCCCGTATGGGAATATACCACAGCAGCGTTCCGAATGCGGCAAATGTTGTAGAGAATGGAAAGGCAACCTTAAACATTGACCTCGGAAAAGATTACAAAGAGCATCATATAAGAATAATCAGGCAGACAGAGGCTTATTCAGCTACGATAACTGTTAAGTCACTAACGATGTTTGGTGAATTAGAAGGAACAAAAGCGACTGATAGATCGCTTATTGAATTTATAGGAGACAGCATTACCTGCGGTCTCGGCAATATGACGCTTAAAACCGATACAACATATTATGATCCGGGCTATCCTAATGATAAAAGTATGAATTACGGCGACGGGAATCAGGACGGTACAATTGCTTATCCTTTCCTCACCGCAGAAAATATAGGATACGATAGACGTGTGTTAAGCCGCAGCGGAATGGCTGTGTATTACCCGAACAGCAGTAGCGGAAATTTTGATGATATAACTCTAAGTTGGACGAATGCATATAAGTATGATAATGTGTTCGACGCAAGCAATCAGACTGCTGAGTATTCACCCAAACGCAAGGCGAATATAGTATGCATCAACCTCGGAACAAACGATGTATATGCGAACAGTACTTACAAATATGTAAACGATGAAACGTTTGATGATGAATTTGCAAAAAGAATAGTAAGTTTTGGTACAACATAAGAGGAGCAAATCTGAAGGAAAAATTTTTGGTATAA
>ERZ808240.2936-NODE-2936-length-17594-cov-6.628200_pt1 | contig 17594 bp, 10 predicted proteins | sample MGYA00521084_ERZ808240 | MGnify/ENA primary metagenome ERZ808240 (study PRJEB31516, sample SAMN03275571) | gut metagenome | biome: mammalia-associated habitat; material: feces | host: Papio cynocephalus | place: Kenya | collected 2012-08-06 ... | reverse complement strand
GTCAGATAAATGATAATTTACCGTGGCTTGACCGTTCATCAACAATGGCAATAGTTCGTCGCGCTGCTTAGTTAAAATCTCATTTTCATTTATATTGCGCTCAATCAATTCAACAATCGGTCTTACTACCTTATTATATTTTAGCAAAACGCTTGGATGTGGGTAAGGTATTTCTATAAATGAAATTTCAGGCACAGTAAGTTGTTGCTGAACCGAACCATTTTTCTTAAATTTCATTCCTTTAATCACTTGATGAAGATAGATGTAAGCTCCATCTTCTTTTGGCGTAATCGCTAAAAGTCGAATAATAGGAACAAAAGGTGTTAGTCTTCTTTCGCAATACCCAATAGTTCCTCTGGCAGCAACAGTTATACTATTACCTTCTATATTGGCTTTATTCGTAAAGCCATAAAGTCCTCTATTTTCAGTTCCATTAGAAAACACAGGAATATTACACTCTTGTGTTCTTGTTTTAGAAAATATAATAGGGCAATCACCACCAGCTTTTATTGTAGCAATTTCTCCTATTCTTTTCTTCTCTATATTTGGACAAGAAAAAATATAATGTGATGTTATAAGGCGTAGTTGCTCCTCTAAATTATCATTTATCTGACGATTGAGTTCTATTTTGCGGTCTATCACAGTAAGAACATCTACAACTTTTCTTTGGTCGTTTATATCCTTATGGAATGGAACGACCAAAGAATGCACCAATTTTCTATCCAGTGATGGTATTACACTACTTCCTTTTTCAAATATTTTGTCCAAATGCAAGTTTTTAAGGAGATAGTATAAATACCTCGGATTATTTCCCTTGAAATCTTTTACAAATAATGCCGTATTATGTGTCCATGTTGGTTGCTCGTAATAATGGACTTTTCCAACACTTCCACTTCGTCCAACAGTTATGCACGGAGAATTGCCACGTGCAGAATTATGGTAGCCTATAATTCCATTAGATCCAACAACTGCAACTTCACCATCTTGCATTTGGGAAGAAGTAAGGTCGTACCCCCTTTGTAATTCAAGGCATTCGCCTAACTTGTATTTTTTCAGTTCCATTTTTATCTCTATCTTGAAATAGTGTAAGTAAAACTTGCCCTATTGTTAAAAACAATTTTGCAAGTCAGACTTGCAAAATTGTATTACTCCTTATCCAGCAACCCTCTCACTTCCTTATCAAAGTCAGAGTCAATGCGTTGCGTCTTATTAAAAATATCATATTCTTCTTCCGCTTTCTTCTTGGCTTGTGCCGCCGATATTTTGCCTTTGTCGGGCAGAATCTGGTAGCGACGGAATGCGAGAAACTCGTTAACACTTGCCGAGAACTGCGCCATGTTGAATGTGTTTTCACGCTCTATGAGGTCTTCGATATAATCAAAGAAGCCTGTAACGGCACGTTCCAGTTGGCGGATTTCTTTCTCTTGGAGATAGTTTTTGGCAATGCTGACATCCGATTTTAGTATACGTCCGTCGGGCGCATACTTCCATGTCGTCAGTCCCATGTTCTCCTTTGTGTGGTCAGCCTTCGAGTAGATAATCTCAGCCGCCGTATGGCCCATGATGGCATAGTGAAAGCGGTTTTGAATCATAGCGTAGAAGTCGCGTGTCGTAGGCGAGTTTTTGTCATAGTCCGTGCTACATTCAGCGTAGATGTCAGTAATCTGTTGCCAAATGCGGCGCTCGCTTGCTCGGATAGAGCGAACGCGCTCCAGCAACTCGCGGAAATAGTCCTTACCGAAAACAGCGTTGCCCTGCTTCAGACGCTCATCGTCCATAGCAAAACCCTTCTTGATATACTCGTTGAGAATCTTTGTTGCCCACTGACGGAAGCGAGTGGCTTTCAGCGAACTGACACGATAGCCAACGGCAATAATAGCATCCAAGGAATAGTATGTCGTGGTGTAGTTTTTGCCGTCAGCGGCAGTTGTTTCCATTTTGGAAATAACTGAATCCGCTACAAGCTCCCCCTCTTCAAAAATATTCTTCAGATGCTTGCTGATAGCCGGAACACCAACACCAAAGAGTTGTGCCATAGCCTTTTGCGTACACCAAAGCGTCTCGTTCTTGATAACCACCTGCACCTTGCCGTCAGCATCAGGCATATTGTACAGAAGAAATTGAATCTCATTACTCATGTTCGGTACCCTTTCCAACATTTGCATCAAACGAAATGCAGTCCAGCTGCTTCAGAATCTCCGTTTCAAGACGATGGCTCTCCTCAAACTGCGCTTTCAGAGTAGACTTGTAGTTGTCCATGCGGCGATTGAACTCCTCCTCTGTGATGTCAACATAGTCAATCTTGATGTCGAAATACTGCCCAGCCGACAGACTGTAACCTTTTTCCTTAATCTCGTCGTAAGTCACGGCAACCGAGAAGTCGTCCACCGCCTCCTTGTTCTGGAATGTATTGACAATCTTGTCAATCTCAAAATCGCGGAGCCTGCGCTTCTGGTTGTTGCCCTCCTTGTATTCCTCACCGAGTTTGCTTGCATCAATTAGAATCACCTTATCGCTCTTTGCGCTCTTGTCGAAGAAAAGCACCGACACATTAGTACCCGTAGTAGCAAACACGTTAGACGGCATGGAAACGCAGCCGTACACCCATTTCTCGTCCACGATGCGCTGCAAGATACGCTTCTCCACACCACTCTTGGAAGTGATAAATCCAGTAGGGATGACGATGGCACCCTTACCCGTTGGTTTCAGCGAGTTAAGCAGATGCTGGATAAAGCAAGTGTATATAGCCATCTTCGGCTTGTTGGGATCAACCTTTTTCACAGCGTTAGGAACGCCAGCCCAGAAGCGGATGGTATCAGCAGCAAGCGTGTCACGGTATTCAGGGAAGTCGAGCTTGAACGGAGGGTTGCTGACGATGAAGTCAAACTTCTTCAGCACCCCGTTGCTCTCCTTGTGCGAAGGCTCAGTGAGCGTGTTTCCCTGCACCACGTTAGGCAGCGAAGCAGCAAAATTGTTGAGAATAAGATTAAGACGAAGCATCTCCGACGATTTCTCCGAAATATCCTGCGAATAGATGGAGCAGCGATCCTCGCCAATCTGATGGGCGAGCGCCATGAGCAGCGTGCCAGTACCAGCCGACGGGTCATAGCAAGTGATGCCACGAAGGTCTGCATTATCGCCAACCAGCAGCCGAGCCATCACCTGCGCAATGGCACGAGGCGTGTAATATTCTGCATACTTGCCACCACCGGCATTGTTAAAGCCCTTCAGAAGATACTCGAAGATATGAGAGAAGAAATCGTATTTCTCATCAAAAACATCCTCAAAGTTGAACGAAGCCACATTACGCATAAGAGCCTTGGCAAACTCGTCACGCTTCTGCGTGTCAGTAACATAAGTGGTAAGCGGAAAGAAAATGTTCACCTTACTCTTGCCCGAAGTAGAGACAGAGAATGTGTCGGCATTGAGGGATGCGATGTCAACGAGTGTAGCGTCGAGCAGCGTAGAGAAGTCGCCCTTAGTGGCAGAGTTGTAAAGATGCGAAAGCGTATGCTCAGGCTTCATGCGCGGCACCGAGTGCGGCAGATAACTGAACAAGTCCTCCACCTCGTCCTCTGTGAAAGAGTCATACTCAGCATCCCATTTCTCGGCGTTTCTCAACCGCTCGCCATACACCTCGTCGCGTTTGGCCTCATAGCCGAACTTGTCGTTGAAAAACTTGTAAAGGAACATCTCCGTTACAATCTTGTATTCGCTGCCCGTACCAGCCAAGCCGAAAGCCCCGGTAGTACTCTTCAAAGAATCAATGAGGGCGATAGTAGCCTCCGATATATTGATATTGCTCATTATTTAATATGCGTAGTTGCGTTGTTGTAAATATTCAGTTGTGATAAGATTGTTGATAAACTTGCGATCCTTGATGTCCGCCCGAATATGCATTTTCAGGAGTTCCTTGCCAATGATGGCAAGCACATCCTGCTGGAAAGCCGGCACATTGTCGAGCTTGTTGATGTCAAGGAAAATCATGCGGTCGATGTCCTGCTTCATATTGGCAAGGTTCTCCGCAATCTCGTATTCCTGTTTGGAGATGATAGGCTTTTCGCGCTTTTCGTTTTGCTCCTCAATGCGTTTGTGTATGCGTACAAACCGCTCGTCGCCCTTGTACTTGCTTTTCAAAATACGGTTGCGGCGATTGATTTCGCGTATCTTCTTCATCACCTCATCCATATACTGTATGCTCTCCTTTGCATCAGCCGTATCCTTTGGCACAAAGCCCTTTTTGCGGAAATACTCGCGGAACTCGTCGGCAAGAATCACATATTTGTCCTCCTTTGTGTCGAAGTTCGCCTCAAACTCTGCCTGAACACGCTCACACCGTTCACGGATGTCGTTGACGATGATGCGCATCTCCTCAGGCATACCCTTCTTAAACTCAAACTCCAATTCCGAGAGAGCCACGTTGATAATGCCCGACACGTCAGCCTTATGCTCCGTATTCTCAAGAAGATTGATGCGCTCAATGCGGTGTGTTACCTCAGTGATAAGCGTAGGAATGGTGCCTGTGGGAAGAGAATCAAGTCTCTTTTTCGTCTCCTCGTCGCCGAAAGAACGAACCTGATTGACAATAGCCTTCGCCTCCGAAAGCGTGTTGCGCAGCTCATACAAACTGTCCTTATTGTCAATCTCGTCAATCTGTTTGCGGAACTCCTCCATATTGTCGGTGGTGAAGTTGAATAGCACACCTTTTACCTGCTTAATCTTGGCTTCCACCTCCTCCTTAGTCACCATCACGTCATTGGCGATATTGTTCTGTGCGGCACCAGCATCATCAGTAGTGCGGTTAAGTTCACGCAGGTAGCGGTCGTTAGTGGCATCGAAATTCTCCTTGATGTTCACGAAGTCCACCACATAGCCATATTTGAAATCATGGTAGGGGCGGTTGACACGTGTCAAAGCCTGCAAAAGGTCATGCCCGTCGAGAGATCGTCCAAGATACAACTTCTTCAGACGCGGAGCATCAAAGCCAGTGAGAAGCATCTTGTTGACAATGAGCACATCCACTTCCTGAAGTTTTTTAAAGCCTTCGATATATTCCTTACGCTCCATCTTGTCCCCCTCGTCATGCAGGATAAGCGAAGCCGTCAAAGGTCTATAACCGGAAGGCAAAACCATCGGCTCAGCCGCCATACCGAGTTGTTCCTCCTTATGGTGCCATATTTTCTCAGCATTATGGAACCGCTCCTGCCACAGGCGGAACATCTCCCTTGCCTGAGGATTGGTCTTGCAGACAATCATCGCTCCGACAGAATCGTCATTCTGCTCCCTGCGGAAACGGCGGAAGTCGGATATTATATAGTCAAGCAACGCATTGAGATAGCTGTCATCCTCGATAATCTTGTTGCGGTCGATGTCAGACTTCTTAACCTGCACACTTCCCGCCAGTTTGTCGAGTATATCTTCAATTTTCTCCTTGTATATCGTCTCGACAGGCTCGCGCATCAGTTTGCAAGTATAGCCGTCAGCAATAGACTTGTCATAATAATAAGTATGGATATAGTCGCCGAAGACACGCCACGACTCGCGCTCCTCCTTCAGAAGCGGCGTGCCGGTAAGCGCAATCTTCACGGCGTTATGGTCAGCCTCGAGCAAATTGGCAAGGAAGCTGCCCTTGGGATTATACCCACGGTGAGCCTCGTCGATAAAAAAGATACGCTGCAAGTTGGTGCTGTAACTGTCATCAACCAATACCTTGGCCTTGTCCTCCTTAAACTTCTGTATATTGACCACCATTATCTCCAGCTTGCCTTCGTTGTTCTGCGTGATAGAGCGACTGGCAATGTCATTCATCAGTTCCTCACGACTTTTAGCATTATGCACGATAAGACCGCGAGCGGCAAACTCATCAGTAGCCTGTTCCATAAGGTCGATGCGGTCAACAATGAAATAAAACTTAGCCACAATATTCTTCTTAGCGAAGAAGTCAGTAAGGCTGCGGACACTGTAATAAGCCAAAGCCGTCTTGCCGCTACCCTGTGTGTGCCAAATGATACCACTCTTTACTCCATTATTCAATGTACGGCGGATGGCATAAGAAGCGAACATCTGCTGATAGCGCATAATTTGCTTTTGCAGCGTAGTACCCTGCGTGCCGTCATCCAGTTCCACCTTGCGCTCAACATACGCTATGCCATAGCGAAGCAAGAAAAGGAAACGCTCCTTGCTGAGCATTGAAGTGATGATGCGGTTGGTGGGAGTATTGACATCCTTGTTGGTCTGATATTCCTTAAGATTCTTTATGACCACACAGTTGCGATGCTTCAACACTTTATATTCGTCCTCATCCGTTATCTCCTTGTATGGAAAATTGGGAACAAACGACTTGTTCTCCTCACGGAACACATTGAAGAAAGCCTTTCCCTTAGCAGAGCAGCAATAGAATGCACCCTGGATAGGCACACGGCTCTCATTGTCGTACTCCTGATTGTTGGAGAATATCATCAACTGCGTAATGTTGAAGAAGCGGCGGAAGCACGCCTTGCTCATACGGGTGTTGATGCGTTCACGCTCCGCCAAGATGCCCTCATGATTATTGGGCTTCTTCACCTCGATAAAAGCCAGTGGTAAACCATTGACGAAACAGGTGATGTCGGGACGGAAATTATCTTCGGTATCCACATTTTCACAAGTAAACTCCGTGGTGACATGCCAATCGTTGTTGTCGGGATTGTCAAAATCAATAAGCTTTATTCCGTTATTGGAAGAAAGCATCTGATAGAACTCACGCCCTAAATCATCATTGTTGGCGATATTAACAATCTTTGAGAACAACAGCGATACCTCCTGACTTGTCATGGACGGATTGAGACGTTTCACGGCATTCAGGAAAACGTCAATAAGGATATTCGTCTTGGTGTCATATGCGATGATGTTATCCAAGTAAGTATAGCCCAACTTGCATAGATGAAGTGCAGCCGGAACTTGCACTCTGGTATTCTCATTAAAGTTAGAATTTCCCATGGCCCGACTTTAATCAAAATTTATAATTTCACTCACATTGACATTCAACAACTCTGAAATACGTTTCAGTGTTGCCAAATCTGGCTGACTGGTATTCGTACACCATTTAGAAACAGTTGTCTGATTTACATTCAACTGTTCAGCCAACCATTTGTTGGTCTTCTTTTTTTTAACCAGTACCAACTTAAGTTGATTCAAATCTTCCATATTGCAGTAACTATAATGAATTTAACGCAAAGATAGTGATTTGCATTATAATAATATATTCGTAGAGGAAATTTAACATGAAATAACAGAAATAGGGCTGCGTTGTTTTCTCTTTTATGTGTAAAAATAATATGTTGAAATTGATATTATGACACTTTTGCCGAGGATTATACAGATAAGCTCTTAATAACTCGGTAAGAACTCGGCAATTTCATAAAAGCAAAAATCCTAACCGCTTATATTCAAGCAGTTAGGATTTCTCTGGGTGCGCCTGATAGGACTCGAACCTACACGTCCTAAAACACCAGATCCTAAGTCTGGCGCGTCTACCAATTCCGCCACAAGCGCATTTTGTGGATGCAAAGGTAATGAAAAATAATGGAATGACCAAATGATATGTCGGGCAATTTTGAAGGCAATGCAACTATAACGGGGAGAGGGAAGGCAATGCAACTATAACGGGGAGAGGGAAGGCAATGCAACTATAACCGGGAGAGGGGACGCCCTCGTCCCCAAATGTGTTTAAAATAGATAATCTTACTGACAGTGTCGGGGACGAGGGCGTCCCTTCTCCCGGTTATTGTGGGCTACAGGCTTTCGATGAAGGACTTCATCTCGGCCTCGTGCTCGCATACCTTGAGGAAGAGATGCCACTGGTTGCGTGCGCGTGTGAGATTGTGGTCGGCATATTGGCACTTCCAGTAGTGGTCGCCCGAGAGGTAGTCCCAAAGGAAGCGCACACACTGCATGTAGGGGAAGAGCTTGGCAGCGTAGGGCAGGAGCGAGATTTCGAGCGGTGTGAGGAATGTTGCCGACTCCATGTATCCGCGTGTGAAAGCTCGGAAGATGTCCATGCGGAAGTCGATGTCGCCGTACTCGGGCGAGTCCTCCGCCACGGTGTTGGCGGCAGTGCGCAGGAAGTCGCCGTAGTCGCTGACGAAGAGCGAGGGCATCACCGTATCGAGGTCGATGACGCAGAGCACATTGCCCTTGTCGTCGAACATCATGTTGTTCACCTTCGTGTCGCAGTGGCACACGCGCTTCTGCAGCTTGCCCTCGGCAAGCAGGCGCTGGCCGAGACACATCTCGTCCATGCGGCTCTCTATCTCGGCAATGAAGTCGGCTACTCCGGCAGCGCGCCCCGCAGGATTGCTCTTCACCACCTCGCGCAGTTGGTCGCGGCGCAGGCACATGTTGTGGAAGTCGGGTATGGTTTCTCCGAGCTGGTCGGCGATGTCGGCGAGCTGCGCCTCGAAATTGCCGAAGGCGTGGCCAGCGTGATAGGACGAGTTCTCGTCGACGGTCTCCACGGTCACGGCGTGGTCGATGAACACGGAGATGCGCCAGTAGGCGTCGGCCTGTGCGTCGTGATAGAACGTCTTGCCGTCGTCGGTGTCGATGAAGCGGAGCACGCGGCGGTCGATGTCGTCGACACCCTCTGCCTCGAGCTTCTCGCGAATGTGTCGCGTCACGGTCTCGATGTTGTGCTGCAGCAGTTCTACATCGGTGAAGACGTGGTGGTTGATGCGTTGCAGCACATAGTCGGGAGCGGTGGGCTCAACGGTCGTTATCTTGTAGGTGTCGTTGATGAGTCCGTTGCCGAGCGGTTTTATGTCGAGGGGCGTACCCTCTATGTTGAAATGGCTGATGATTTTCGTTAAAATCTCCATATATATTAATGATATCTATAGTCTTTATCCTTACAGATTGAAGCCGACAATTTCGTACGCTCCAGGAGTCGTGCATACGCCATAGAACGGTGTGTCGTCAGTCTTCACGTATTTGAGGAGGAAGGTGAGGAGCTTCTGATTGAGCTTCTGCGTGTCGAAGCGCACGATTTCGTTCACGCTGACGCCGCCCTCGTATTCAAATTTCTCTTTCTTCACGTTGCACATCGACTTGTTGCAGTAGATGTAGTATTCATTGTCTGTGCCTTCAATTTTTTTCGAGCGCAGGGCGTAGGTTTCTTCCTCGTTGTAGATGGGCAGCGGCACGTGGCGGTCGAAGACGATGATGTTGCCGGCTTTCTTTCCGATGTACAGGTCGCATATTCCCACCACTTCGTTCTCATAGGGGTAGAAATAGTAGCCGGGGCAGCCGGGTACGGGCGTCACGCTTTCCGGATTCTTCATGTCGGAGTCGACGATGTCGTACGGAGTGATGTCGGAGCAGAACTTTGCCATCGTGTACACCTGCGTGCCACTGAAGTCGAGTTTGTTCCATTCGCCACTTGTGCCGAGTTTCTTCAGCACTTCTCCTTTGTTTGGATGGGCGGTTTCGAGGCGGCGATGGGCGGCAGAGCCGTTGTTCCACACGTAGTCGGGCGGACAGTCGTAGCAACCCTCGTTGTCAGCGATGAGGAGCTTGGCGCCCTGCGGGCTTGGCGTCTTTCGCATATTCACGCCGTCAGTGGTGATGGTGACGAAGGAAAGATTGGCTGGGGCTTGTACGTTGAAGTTGAGCTGTGCCATTCCCGGCAATGCCAGAAGTGAGAATGCAAATGTGGATAATAGTTTCTTCATTTTTGTGAGGTTTTAAGAATTAATGAGGCAAATTTACAAATAAAAGTCTAAACATAAGGCATAAATAAGAAATTTTTGTCTACATTTGTATGAAGAACGCAAGATGAATACTTGCGTGAACTTGAATCAAAAATAAATAATGTAAGGAAATCTATTATGAAGAAAATCATTGCAACCATTGCTTTTGTGCTTGTCAGCATGGCGTCGAGTGCGCAGCTTCTCTATCGCGTGTCGGGCGGACAGTTGGCGAAGCCGTCTTACGTTGTCGGCACGTTCCATCTGGCAAGCGCCTCGTTTGCCGACAAGATAGTGGGCATTAGGGAGGCTCTCGACGCCACCGACCAGGTGTATGGCGAGGTGAAATGGGACGACATGCTCAACGCCGACTCGCTGAAGTTTCTCCAGCGGCAGATGATGCTGCCCGACGGCAAGAGTTTGAAGTCGGTGATGAGTGCCGCCTCTTACGCCAAGCTCAATGCCTATCTCAAGGCGTCGATGGGTGTGGGACTTGAAAACGCCATCGTTGAGCAGCAGATGGGGCACTTGCTGCCCGCCTCGCTCACGTCGCAGCTCGAGATGATGCAGTACATGACGGGACACATGGGCGAGTTCGACCCCACCAACACCATCGACTCCTACTTCCAGACGCAGGCCAAGACCAACAACGAGCCTATCGGCGGACTGGAGACTATCCGTTTCCAAAGCAGCATGCTCTTCGGCTCGACGCCACTCAAGCGACAGCTGGCTCTGCTCGACTGCTTCCTCAACAATCAGGACTACTACGCCAGTCTCAGCGAGCGCATGGCAAAGGCTTACTTCGCTCAGGACATCGACGCCTTGCAGAAGGTAGTGGACGAGAAATTCTCCGCCACGTGCGACGCCACGCCTGAGGAACTGGACCTGCTCATCTACAAGCGCAATGCCGACTGGGCAAAGAAGATGCCTGCCATTATGACTGCCAAGCCGACGCTCTTCGTCGTCGGAGCCGCTCACCTCTCAGGCGAGCGCGGACTGCTGGAGCTTCTGCGCAAGGCAGGATTTAAGGTTGAGGCCGTGAAGTAGAAGCCTCCATAGCCTATACCGGGAATACTACCACAATACATATATATAAAGGAAGAAGACAACCTACAAATGAAGAAGACAACCTACCTGACCCTCCTTCTCGCGCTCTCCGCCACAGGCGCCAATGCGCAGAAAACTCCTCTCAAATATTGGTTTGACACACCTACGACACTTCGCGGACAAGCCGTATGGCTACAGTCGAGCCCCGACCGCAAGCCTTCCGTCAAGCAGCTTGAGCGTGCAGGCGACGCGGTGCAAAACCCCGACCCTGAATGGGAGTCGCAGTCGCTGCCCATCGGCAACGGCAACATCGGCGCCAACATTCTCGGCTCCATAGAGGCGGAGCGCATCACATTCAACGAGAAGACCCTCTGGCGAGGCGGGCCTGCCACGTCGGGCGACGCTTCCCGCTACTGGAACGTCAACAAGCGCTCTGCCGACGTCATCCCCGTTATACGCGACGCCTTCAGCAAGGGCGACTGGGCAAGAGCGGCACAACTGACGAAGAAAAACTTCAACAGCGACGTGCCCTACGAGTCGACTGCAGAGGAGCCGTTCCGCTTCGGAAGCTTCACCTCCGCCGGCGAGTTCTACATCGAGACCGGTCTCAGCTCCGTGGCAATGAGCGACTACAGGCGTGAGCTGTCGCTCGACTCTGCCCTCGCCACCGTGAGCTTCACGAAGGACGCCATACGCTACCGGCGCGAATATTTCGTGTCCTATCCAGCCAACGTTATGGCTGTCAGGTTCACGGCGTCGGCCCCCGGCAAGCAGAACCTCACGTTCAGCTATGCTCCCAACCCCGTTTCTCACGGCCACTTCTCCACCGACGCCGACGGCTCCTTGCTGTGGCTCGCGCGTCTCGACAACAACCAAATGGAATATGCCGTGCGCGTAAAGGCCATTAACAAGGGTGGGGAACTCTTGTGCAAGGACGGGCGCATCATGGTGAAGGGTGCCGACGAGGTGGTGTTCCTCATCACCGCCGACACCGACTACCGCCCCAACTTCTCGCCCGACTTCCACGACCCGAAGGCATACGTGGGCACCGACCCCGCAGCCACCACCTCCGAATGGCTCTCCAAGGCTTCCGCCAAGGGCTACGACGAACTTCTCAATGAGCACTTCGCCGACTATTCAGCACTCTTCAACGGCGTGCGCCTCAATCTCATGAACGCCGCTTGCGACGACCGCCCCGTCAACCGCCGTCTCGCCGACTACCGACATGGCAAGCCCGACTTCTATCTGGAGGAACTCTACTACCAGTTCGGACGCTACCTGCTCATCTCCTCTTCGCGCCCAGGCAATATGCCAGCCAACCTGCAGGGCATCTGGCACAACAACGTCGACGGCCCGTGGCGCGTCGACTACCACAACAACATCAATCTGCAGATGAACTACTGGCCCGCCTGTCCTACGGGGCTCTCACAGTGTGAGTTGCCGCTCTTCGATTTCATACGCACCTTGCAGAAGCCGGGAGCCGTCACAGCCAAGGCTTATTTCGGCACACGCGGATGGACCACATCCGTCTCTGGCAACATCTTCGGCTTCACGTCGCCGCTCTCAAGCGAGGACATGTCGTGGAATTTCTCGCCCTTCGCAGGACCATGGCTTGCCACGCATCTCTGGGACTACTACGACTACACGCGCGACCGCCACTTCCTCGCCAGCTACTACGACGCCCTGAAGGGTGCCGCCGACTTCGCCTCCGACTACCTTTGGCATCGCCCCGACGGCGTCTACACTGCCGCCCCGTCAACGTCGCCCGAGCACGGACCCGTCGACGAGGGTGCCACGTTCGCCCATGCCGTAATACGCGAGGTGCTTCTCGACGCCGTAGAGGCGAGCCGCGTGCTCGGCAAAGACAGCAAGGATCGCCGCCAATGGGAAGACGCGCTGAAGCATATCGCGCCCTATCAGATTGGACGCTACGGCCAGCTCATGGAATGGTCGCGCGACATCGACGACCCTAAGGACGAGCACCGCCACGTCAACCATCTCTTCGGACTCCACCCCGGCCACACCATCTCTCCCGTCACAACGCCCGACCTCGCCCGTGCTGCCCGCGTCGTGCTTGAGCATCGCGGCGACGGCGCTACGGGATGGTCAATGGGCTGGAAGCTCAACCAATGGGCACGCCTCCACGACGGCAACCATGCCTACACGCTCTTCGGCAATCTGCTGAAGAACGGCACGCTCGACAACCTCTGGGACACTCACGCCCCATTCCAAATCGACGGCAACTTTGGCGGCACGGCAGGCGTGACGGAGATGCTCCTGCAAAGCCACGCCGGATTTGTGCATCTCCTGCCGGCTCTGCCCGACGCATGGAAGGAGGGCTCCGTGACGGGCCTACGCGCAAGAGGCAACTTCACGGTGGACCTCTTCTGGCACAACGGCACGCTCTCCAAGGCACGCATCCTCTCAGGTGCGGGGGCAGTGTGCAGCTTGCGCTATGGCACGCATACGCTGAAATTCAACACGCGAAAGGGTGCCACGTATGAAGTGACGCTCAAGGGCGACAAGTTAAAACAAAGATTATTGTAGAGATTACACGAGGGAGGATTGTCAAAAGGAAGTAAGAAAATTATAAGGAACTTCTGTTTTGACATTCCTCTCTCTTTTTATGGCTTCCTATTGGTTTACGTTCCGTAGTAAACCTGCCGTACATTCTTTTTGTACGGATACACGAAAAAAGGGTTAAAATGTCGTTAAACAACACCTTAACCCTTTCTCTGTCGGGATGACAAGACTCGAACTTGCGACCTCACGCCCCCCAGACGCGTGCGCTAACCAACTGCGCTACATCCCGAACTTTTGTAAAGCGGTGCAAAGGTACGAGTTTTAGTTGAAACCGCCAAATAAATCACCTACTTTTTTCCGTTTTTTTTATTTTGCGGCTCTTCGGCAGATAAAATTCCCCTTGAAACAGAAGTGTCTTGAGTCATTCGCTTGCCATTTTGACATGCTAAAGAGAGCCGTGTGTGCCACAATGTCATGCACGGAGGGCATGGCATGTTTGTTGCACTTTTGTAAAGTGAGAAGAGTTCGTGAGAACTCATCACAAAATGGTTAGGATTTAATAGATAATAGATTAGTTTGATTGTTGTTGATGAAAAGTGCCGGCTTTGTAGTCGGCACTTTTTTTTCGCTTTCAAAAAAAGCGGCTTTATTCATTCGTGGGGTAAACCATGTTTTCCTCCTTGATTACATCGAGCACCTCTTCGCAGAACTTACGCGACTCCCAACGTGCCATCGGCAGATCATGGAGCAGCCAGTTGCCGCAGTCCTTCGGCGCTGCGCCAGGGATGTCGCCCTCGAAATCGGCAACGAAGCGAAACGTGCGTCGCATGAGGTCGACGATGTCGCGCGGCTCAAGGTCGCCCTTCATCAGCAGGTAGTTGCCCGTTAGGCATCCCATCGGTCCCCAATAGACGATGCGGTCCTTCCATTCGGCATCGTTGCGCAGATATGTGGCGGCAAGATGCTCTATGGTGTGGAGAGCGCCGGCGTGGAGTGCCGGTTCACGGTTGGGTTCCTTCATGCGGATGTCAAACGTCGTGACGGTGTCGCCTCCGACGCTGTCCTTGCGCGAGACGTAGATGCCACGCAGGAGCTTGTTGTGATTGATTGTGAAACTTGGAATTTTGTCCATATTCTATATTTTTGCTTTTACTTTTCTTCGTTAAACTTCTATCCGTTCCCCTTTCTTCGTCTACAATGCGGAAAGGAAAGCCTTCGTCACTTCGAACGAGCCTTCCGCCATGCGGTCCCAGAAGTCGTAGTACATCTGCGCCTTGTGGTCCTTGAGCGGGATGTCGCTGATGATGCGGAAGCTCACGAAAGGCACGGAGTAGACGTGGCATGTCTGCGCTATGGAGCAGCTCTCCATGTCTACAGCCATTGCGTCGGGGAACTTGTCGAGGATGGAGCGCATCTTTTCACGCGTGTTGACAAACCAGTCGCCCGTGACAATAAGTCCGCCGCGCACCTTGGTGTGGCAGTCGAGCGATGTAGCCTTCTCCACGAGCGCCTTCTCTGTGGCAAAGCGTGCGGGCATACCCATTATCTGTCCTGCCGCGCACTCGTCGCCGCAGTAGACGTCATGGTAGCAGCACTCCGTGCTCACCACAACGTCGCACACCTCAAGCGACGTGTCGGCACCGCCAGCCACGCCCGTCGACACTACGAGGTCGGGCCCGTAGGCAGCAATCAGCGCGGCAGCCCCGATGGCGGAGTTCACCTTGCCGATGCCACACTTCTGCATCACCACCTCATTCTCACCCACACGTCCTACGAGAAAGCGCCGGGTGCCATGCGTCTCCTCTTTCAAGTCAGTGGCAATGGTCTGCAATTGAGCAAACTCCTTGTCCATTGCCACAATTATTCCTATTCTCATATTCTTATTGCTATTCTTAATTTAAAGCTACATTTCTTCACACATCTACCGCAAGGCAGCCTCTCCATGCCTCTATGTATCTCTAAGCAGACGTTGAGGCCCATTGTGTGACGTAAATTCTACTTTTGCAAAGTTAATAAAAAAATGCAAGTTTGTTCATATTTGGAGTTGACAAATAGCATACTTGAGTTACTGATTTGCCTAATTTCATCCGGCGTTTTTCTAAAGCGCCGCTTTAGGCTTCTTAAAGCGCCGCTTTAGACACGCTAAAGCGCCACTTTAGACATGCTAAAGCGCCGCTTTACGGAGAACGGTGCGTGTAGAGCACAATAATTGCAACTATTCTTCCGCAAAACGGCTTTATTTCAAGAAAGATGTGTAAATTTGCGTAATGTTTTTGATTTGACAACAATATGAAATAGGATAATAAAGATGAAATACGCCAAGTCAACAAAGCGGCTGCTGAGTGTTCTGCTCAAGCCGATAAGCGACAACAGGAGATTCTTCGCCTTCATGTACGTGCTCGGCTGCGTGTCGGCATGGGCGACGCTGCCCGACGCTCGCGGTGCCAAGCTCTACGACAATCTCTACCTGGAGCTTTTTCTCGATGTCTACTTCCTTTCGGCTGTGCTTGCCGTGCTGCCCCGCAAGGCGATGGTATGGGTGAGGGGATTTTTCTATGTGGCGCTCTATGCCACAACCATTGCCGATGTCTACTGCTTCGTAAAGTTTCAGTCGACACTCACGCCTACCATGCTGCAGCTCGTCGGCGAAACCGACTCCCGCGAGGCGGGCGAGTTCGTGCGTTCATGCGTGTCGCCCGACATCTTGTGGAGCAAGGTGGGGTGGGTGCTATTGGTGCTCTTCGTCCACATTCTGACGGTGATGCGCCTGCGCTTCCCGCATTTCGTGCCGAAGGAATGGTGCAGGCTGCGCCGCTCCCTCGCCGCGCGTGCCCTCTACATGTTGCGCCGCGTGAAGCCCGTGACGGCAGTTGCCGTGCTCGTGCTTCTCTTGGCGTCGCTCTGCACGAGCATACACAACAAGCTTGCCATCCACAAGCTCATGAGCGGTAGTACGATAGGCGAAGTGGAGCACACGCTGACGGAGAAGGATCATGCCGTGCTCTATCAGCCGCTCTATCGCCTCGCGTTCAGCATCTACGCCAACACGCTCACCGCAAAGCAGGTGGACCGTCTTGTAGCTACAGCCGACAAGGTGCGTGTTGACTCCTGCTCGTTCCGCTCGCCCAACATCGTGCTCATCATCGGCGAGAGCTACAATCGCCACCACTCGTCGCAGTATGGCTACCCGATGCCAACCACGCCGCGCCAGTCGCGCATGGAGCGTCAGGGACGCCTCGTGAAGTTCACGGACGTCGTGTCGCCGTGGAATCTTACGAGCTTCGTCTTCAAGCATATCTTCTCGCTCTACACGGTGGGCGACAAGGGTGAGTGGTGTGACTATCCGCTCTTCCCGGAACTCTTCCGCAAGGCAGGCTATCACGTGACGTTCATCACCAACCAGTTCTTGCCGAAGGCGAAGGAGGCTGTCTACGATTTCAGCGGCGGCTTCTTCCTCAACAATCCCAAGCTCTCGGCGGCGCAGTTCGACACGCGCAACACGCAGCTCCATCAGTACGACGAGGATCTCCTCAAGGACTACGACGAGCTGAAGGGTCAGAACACCGACAACAACCTCATCATCTTCCACCTCCTCGGTCAGCACGTGCAGTACAGGCAGCGCTCCCCGAAGGACCGCAAGCACTTCCACGGCGACGACTACAAGGAGCTGAAGCCCAATCTCAATGCCCGCGAACGGCAGACGCTTGCCGACTACGACAACGCTGTTCTCTACAACGACTCCATCGTGACGGAGATCGTGAAGAGATTTGAGAACGACGACGCCATCGTCATCTACGTGCCCGACCACGGCGAGGAATGTTATGAGGGTAACATGCACTTCTTCTGCCGTATGCACTCGGCAAAGATAGACGCGCGGCTTGCACACGCCGAGTTTGACATCCCGATGTGGATATGGTGCTCGCGCAAGTACATACGCCGCCGACCGATGATCTTCCGCGAGGTGGTGGGGGCACGCAACCGCCGCTACATGACCGACGCCTTGCCCCATCTCCTGCTTTATATCGCCGGCATCCACTGCCACGACTATCAGGACCGACTCAATCTCCTCTCGCCCGATTACGATGAGAGCCGCCCGCGTCTGCTGAAGCACACGACGGACTATGATAAATTGAATTAGGAATTTTGAATTTTGAATTTTGAATTGTTCTCGGGCTTCGCCCTGCGATTTTGAATTAGGAATTTTGAATTTTGAATTTTGAATTGTTCTCGGGCTTCGCCCTGCGATTTTGAATTAGGAATTTTGAATTTTGAATTTTGAATTGTTCTCGGGCTTCGCCCTGC
>ERZ808240.2935-NODE-2935-length-17601-cov-4.045822_pt1 | contig 17601 bp, 10 predicted proteins | sample MGYA00521084_ERZ808240 | MGnify/ENA primary metagenome ERZ808240 (study PRJEB31516, sample SAMN03275571) | gut metagenome | biome: mammalia-associated habitat; material: feces | host: Papio cynocephalus | place: Kenya | collected 2012-08-06 ... | reverse complement strand
TCATACGAAGACGAGTTCTTTCTGCTCCAATACAGTTAGGCATTTGTCCTCCTTTCAGTACGACAGATTGTTGTACTAATAGGAGAGTACCACAGTTTGAAGTAGTGTGCGACAAATTGTTGTACTTAAAGTCATGGTGTCGAAAGGGGTGGCACCAATGAAAAACAACCTCAAGCAAATTCGAACGAAGTCCGGAAAAACTCAGAAACAAGTTGCTGATGAACTTGGACTATCGATTTCCGCATATAGGACGTATGAACAAGGGACCAGACACCTTACCGATGAGATGCTTATTCAACTGTCAGATCATTTTTCCACTTCGGTGGATTCTATTCTTGGTACTGAATATGTCGAAAACCCAGACGCCCCTCAATTTATTCAAGATAAAAAGATGCACGCATTTATATCTTCATCATTACGAAAAATGCAGCCAGAAGCACGAAATCTTTTCTACGAACTTGCAACAAACTTCATGAAACTGAATAAAGAAGGAAAAAGAAAGCTCGTCGAAGATGCAGACACCATGATTCGATCCAAAAAATACGAATCGTTCGGCTCTTCGGCCAGTTTTTCAAACGAAGATCTTGACGTTCAGAGAACGGCATAGGGATAACTGATGCCTAAGGACAAGATCGGAAATATCAAGAAGATCGGCACCGACCGCTATGGCCAAGACGTCTACAGAGTTCAAGTGGAGGCAGGAACTCGGGAGAACAGGCTGACGAAAAAGACGACGGTGCATGGGACGCTTAGGGACGCCAACGCTGCCGCAACGATCATCTACATGCAGCTAAAAGGTCTTGATTCAAATGACGATATTCCTGAGCTCACGCTGGATGAATACTTCTACGGAGTGTTCAAACCGGGGCTGGCAAAGGACGGCAGAACGGCGGCGACCGTCAGCAGCTATGAGAACAACTATGCAAAATGGATTTCACCCTCTCACGGCAGCAGGTCGCTGACCTCGTTAACGGAGAAGGAGATACGTTCGCTAATCGAATCGTCTGGAACACCCAGAAACACGCTAAGGACCTACAGGGCGATTCTCAACCGTGCTAAATCGGACGGATTGACCAGGTACAAAATCGATCTGACCGGTACAAAGGCAAAATCCAGGAAACGTGAGAAGCCGGCTCCATGGTCGCCTTCCGAGCTTATGGAGGCACTCGATGCGCTAAAGGATGATGAGCTCTCCTATCTGGCGCTCCTTCTCGGAAGCGCGGGACTGAGAAAAGAGGAGAGCCTAGCCATGACCCCGCAAAACGTTCTGGTGGCGAACCGCAGGATGGCAGGCGGCGGAAATGAAAAACAGGTACTCCTTAAGGTGACGGCCGCATATACAGATCCCGACGGCCTGAAGGGCACCAAGACCGAAGAGTCCGCAAATCGGTACGCCCTTGTTCTCCCGTCATTTACAGAAGCCTTCATCAAGGCTCTGGAGGACACGAAGCCGACTGTCGAGCCAGTGGACAGCAACCTTTGCCTTTTGACCGTAAAAAGAGGATGGAAGAGAACGAAAAGGGCCCGCTATCGACTGGAGACAGTAGTCGGCGACAGGGACTCTGCATTGAAACGGAGGGACGAACTGGCGAAGGAGACCTCGTCGCGCTTTAAATTCGGGTCAGCGCCTCAGATCAAGGAGGTTCGAGGTGGAATCTGGGCAATCAGGGTATTCGACGGATTTGACCATTTCTTCGAGAGGATGTCGCGCTCCGAGTTGCGGGAGGGGTCGCCCGAGAGCGTCATGGAAGAGGCTCTTCGCGAGTGGAGGTCGTCTAGAATCCTTGATTGCGGCAGCGGGACGCTCCAGCAGCACTGGAAAACGACGCTCAAATCGCGCGGGCTCAGATATATCCCGGTCAACAACCTGAGGCACACATCGGAATCGCTCATGGCGTCGAGCGACGTCTCGAGCGCAGCGATCGCGAAGATGCACGGCCACAGCAAGTTCAACACCGATTACGAGCACTACATCGATCTAAATCTCGAGTCGATCTTCTCGGTCGCCGGGAAGGTTTCCGAGTACATGGATGCGAATTCCGGTTCCAACGACTTCGAGATCGAGGGGTTCTGATTAACACACGATGCTGGATAGGGCTGGATAGCCAAAGGAAACAGCAGGAAAAGAAAGGAAACATCCAGCAAAAAGCGCTTCTACCTAACTCTTGGGGAATAGGTAAAAGCGCAGGTAAATCGGGGTGCTCCATGTCGGATTCGAACCAACGACCTTGGGATTAGAAGTCCCCTGCTCTATCCAACTGAGCTAATGGAGCTTAAACGTCATTATAACTTACTTAATCCCTCTCTCTTGTTATAGTAAATATCAAATAATAAGTATTGGCTTCCAGGAAAGAAACCGAGGACAGCGTGCTTACAGTAAAAAACAGAGAACTGGGCCTAAAAGACTACGGGGCAACATTACTTCTGACTTTAAGTTCAGTGCTCGCAGTAAGAACGGTATTTAGATACAGCAACTTATTATTGACGATATTTCTTGCATTGATCTGCTACAAATTAATTCTTGCATTAGGAAAGGCAAAAATAAAATATCCACGCTTACGGACACTGGTAGATAAACCTAAAAGTTATCTGCCCTTTTTACTCATATCAATACCCTTATCCATCGCACTGCTTTACAGCTCGCATCTGGTAATAAAAGGTTCACTGTATTCGGGCACCGTTCTACAAAATAGCGTTAAAAAATTTGATCTCATTGATATTTTTAACTTTGCAGCCATATTAGTTGTCACTACATTCCTATTTAGTTGCCTCAGCATCAAGATTCAAATCAATAGAGAAGATAGAGGCACAAAAAGGTTAAAAATCAACATGCAAGACCCGTCGCTTAAGACAACGATTGTAACGGCCTCCGTAATATTACTGGCGTGGCTACCGTATCTTTTAGCTTATTGGCCGGGCCTGGTTTTCGGAGACACGACAGCATCTCTCTACCAGTTACTTAATAATGTACCGCTAAATAATCACCATCCTGTGGCCTTTACTTTGACATTGGGTTTTTTCCTTAAACTTGCAAAACTACTAGGCTGCTCCATATCATCGGGAGTCGCGTTCTATTCTTTAATGCAAATGATTTTTTTTGCGGGAACATTTGGCTACATCTCAAACTGGCTCAAAACCAGATGTCAAATAGACAACTTCTTATATGCTCTTCTAGTAATCTGCATAGGAACATCCGCGTACCTAGCAAGTTATTCCATAGCGTTATGGAAAGACCCCATTTTCTCCGCCTCTCTCGCAATTTCAGTAACTCAATTAACTGATTGGGCTTTAACAAACGGAAAATTTATGTACCGAAAGCGACAGGCCGAATTAATCATCTTCATTACGATAGCTTGCCTGTTCAGAAATAATGGAATATATGTCTCATGCATTGGATTCATTGCAGTAATCGTGGCGTTAATACAAAACAAAAGGAAACCCAGCAGCCATCAAGCAATTAAAAAGCTACTGATACCTTTCGGGACGGCCATAGCTATCAGCCTCTTCATAATGGGTCCAATTTACAGCAGCATGAACGTTCAGCCAACAGAACCTGCCGAAACTCTTGGGATACCGCTCAATCAGATGGCTAGAGTTGCGGCACTTAACGGAAATATGGGCGAAGATGATAGAGCGTTTATGAACGAAATATTGCCACTCGACCAATACCGAAAGAAATATAAACCCAGCTGTACCGATCAGCTTAAATGGGACCCGATGTTTAATTCAAAACCTCTTAATTCGCCAGAATTCTTTGAGCATTGGCTCCAAATGTTTGTTAAAAATCCAAAAATATATCTTGACGCATGGGTTTATCAAACATTTGGATTTTGGTCGCCCACCAACATGCAAGAGATTATTCACGAAGGAAACTTTACCGGAGGTATGCCAATCAACTTTCAGAAAGAAAATAGTTACGAAGGAATTCAAACAAGATGTCTATTGCCAATCTCTAATCCACAAAGCTTGTTTCCTATAATGAGTAGATGCGCTCCAGCGGGTATAATTTTTTGGATAGCTCTCTCTTTAACCTTTCTATCCATTTATCATCATTCATCAAAATTCGCATTGCCCCTTTTGATTATTCTAGGGCTCTACGGATCATTATTTATAGCAAGTCCTATATGGTATTGGCCTCGATACATAGCCGCAGCCCAATTTGCTATACCAAGCTACCTCGTGATTTTTAAAGCGATAAACCAAGGAGAATAAATATAGCAGGCTTGATTCAAATCAAGCCTGCTATATTACCAAATACAATGATTACAAAAGTAATAAATCAAAAGGCTAATTAAACTGATCCCGGTAGGACTTACAGACCTCGTCAACAGGTCCATCCATACGCAAGTCGCCCTTCTCGATCCAAACGGCACGTTGGCAGATACGCTCAACCTGCTCCATGGAATGAGAGACAAACAAAACAGTAACATCACCGCTCTCGATGAAATGCTGAATACGTCGCTCGCACTTCTCTTGGAAGAAAACGTCTCCAACAGAAAGCGTTTCATCGACGATAAGGATATCCGGTTCGGTAATCGTAGCGATAGCAAAAGCAATTCGAGCGATCATACCGGACGAAAAGTTCTTAAGCGGCATATCGACAAAAGTCTCAAGTTCGGCAAAATCAATAATTCCATCGAAGTTTGCATCAATGAACTCCTTGGTGTAGCCAAGAAGAGCGCCGTTGAGATAGATATTCTCACGAGCAGTGAGCTCAGGGTCAAAACCAGCACCCAACTCGATCAAAGGCGCAATATTCCCGTGAACTTTGACCTCCCCCTCGGTCGGTTCAAGAACACCGGCGATAATTTTGAGCATTGTCGACTTACCCGAACCGTTGGTGCCAACAAGGCCAACAACTTCTCCTTGATGGATGTCGAAGGAAATATGTTTGAGCGCGCGAAACTCCTCAAAGAAAAGCTCATGCTTAGCAAGTTTGATAAAGTACTCTTTAAAGCTTCCGAGCGACTCAGAAGCCATATTGAAAACCATCGAGACATCCTTGACCTCGACGGACATTGGTTTTTTCGAATAATCGATTGAGGGCATCGACTTCGCTTGAATAACACCAGACATGAATTCCCCTAAATATAGAGAATGAACTTATGCTCGTTCTTATGGAAAACGGCATATCCGATCACAAGAGAAAGAATAGCCCAAAACACACAGAGACCAAAAACAATGGCAGTAGGGCTGCACTGGAACAAGAAAATGTCGCGCATGAACGTCAGGTAGTTATACATGGGATTCGCATACATGATGATACGAAGAACATGAGGCATGCCGGCAATAAAGTCCGTGGTCCAGAAGATGGGCGTAAAGTACGTCCAAGCAGTAATCACGACGCTCCAAAGGTGAATCACATCACGGAAGAAAACGGCAAGAGAGGACAAAGCCAAGCCGATTCCCATACAGAACACCATAAGAAGGAATAGGCAGATAGGTAGAAAAATCATGTGCCAAGTCGGAACGACATGGAACCAGAGCATAACCAAGGCCACAGCTACCAACGAAAAAGCAAAGTTAACGAGTGCGAACAGGGCTTTTTGGACCGGAAATACCCAGCGGTGAACTTTCACCTTCTTTAACAAGGATGACGCAGACAGAATTGATGTCATGGCTTGAGAAGTAGAATCAGACATCACGGAAAACGTGACATTACCGACGATGAGATATAGCGGATACATCTCGGGCGTAATAGACCCATTTCTGCCCTGCGCAAAAATCGTCGAGAAAACAACAGCCATTACAATCATCATCAGCAGCGGGTTTAAAACCGACCATGCGACGCCCAGCACACTTCGGCGATATTTCAGCTTAAAGTCTTTTGTCACTAGCTGCTTAAGGATATAAAAATCCTTCTGGAAATCGTTGCTTGCATGTGAAGGCACAGACCCAGCAGCAACCTGCTTGTCATCGTTTTTCGCCACAAACAGCTCCCTTAATTATCTAACACTTGCAAATTGAAGTATAGCCCTGCGACAGTCCAAGCCCCTACTTGCCAATAAAAGAGGAGCGTATGCCCATACATTCTATTAAAAAGAAACATGGGGCACAAAACGCGCCCCATAAAGCAAACCACAAAAGCTGTTATTTTTTACCCTGAACGGCACGTCCGATGGATTTAAGAACCTCGCGTCGAGCAGAGCCAACCGGACAAATGGGGTCGATGACCTTTCGGAGAGGACTCGTCTCGGACACCGCCTTCTCATGTCTAACGAGAGGCGAATCAACAACGGCACCCGATTGCATCAATTGCGCAAGGAGCTTCTCATAAAACGGCGTCTCCCTCGCATATGACCAATACAGCTGGCTTCGGTCACAATACGTGAACTTCCAAGGCTTCTCAAAGCCTGCATAGTGAACGATGCGTTCATGATTACGAGAGTCGTTAAAGGCATCAAGCACGGCATGGGGAGCAAAACTAAAGACGTTGGCGATGCGGTTGCCACAATCAATCATGACATTCCAGTCAAAATCAAGCCAAGTGACCCTCCCCTCGCAATGTGCATTTAAAACATCCTGGTCGTTGTAGATAAAACGATCATCTGAGGCAAAATCAAGCCACTCTTCTATTGAGTAGGCTTTCCTCATCTCACGGGTGTTAAGGAGCAAAACTCCGGCCTGGAAATAATCGTAGGGATTCGCCATACCGAGAATCTTCTTGGCATACTTGAGGCGATCACCGTTCTTCATATTCAGGTTGCCAAGGAAATCAATATCCCTTGTAGCAGCAAGAAGATTGTTGCCAAGCTCCGTGTTGTAGAGATCGGAGATGTCACCCTTAACGATAAGGTCTGAATCCAAATAAAGAACCTTGCTGTAATACGGAAGGAGCTTTTGAATCAGAAAGCGATAATAGGTCTCGACGCTGATATGCGGATTATTCGTCGAAAGATTGTATTGATCGATGATGGGCGAAACATCGCAGAGGCGCAGGTCTGCATTTTTAAATGCCCCAAAGAATTCACGCATCATAGCCTGATTTGAGCCATCGATATCCCGATGCAAGACGATAACATCGTAGCGGTATCGATCAGAGGCGTTCTTAAGCATAGAATAAATCGTCGTGGTCAGCATGGGAACATAGTTGTTGTCAGACGCAAAGACAACAGGAATGATAGGACGAGAGTCATAACCAACTGAAGGCAGCCCAAGCGCATCGTGATAATCAGGGTTCGTGAAGTGAACGCACTGAAGTTCAGCCATCTTCCAGCCGGTATTAACACGTTCATGATGAAGAAGGAAGATGTTCAAAAGTCGCTCTGAGAGGTGCCCCGGAGTCCTAAGACCCTCTTTGCTGTAGCGAGACATATCCGTCGTGTTAACAAACTCTTGGAGAATGGGGAAAAGCCATTCACAATATTCGTTGAAAATAGACCGCTTCATGATAAACATGTTGCAGAAGCGAGCGATATGACCTTTGAGGAATGCCTTCGCATCTTCCATATAATCGGGATGCATCTTCCCCATTATCTCGACAACTTTATCGAGGTCCTCGACATAAAGCTTATCCGCAAGATCATATTGCTTGCGAAGCGTTGCCGAAGAACCACAGTAGGGTCGAATGTCATTGCGTTCGGTTGTAATAACGTCGTACTGCTTTACAAAATTGCGAACCGTTTGGTCATCAAGGCAATATTTATTTTGCGTCTTGTCATCGATATACGTATCCATGATCTCGCCGTAGATATTCTGTTCATGACGTTCTTTAGCGAAATCAAAATAACGACGATAGTGGCAGAAACCGACATAATCACTATTCGTATTTTTCCAAGCCCAATACTGAGTGGTCAGTTCGCAGTACATGGGATTCTGACTGGAAATATTTTCCCCTTCATTGTCATGGAATGCCCAGCGAAATAATTCTTTGCACTGAGAACAACCAACCTGAACGGGCTGAAACACGTTGCTGTCGAAGAGATCGACATTTTTATGCGTAGAAACAAAGATACGAACATCCTGTTGATCGAAAATGCGCTTTCTCGACCTCTCAAGAACTTCATCGATATGTAGCTTGGCAGCCGAAGCAAACTCAATCAGCTTTTGGGAGGTAAAATACTCCGTACCTGCGATCTCCTTCGCAGTTTTGAACCAAGCGCTGACGTCATGAGAAACATCGAGGTCGTCATTATTCACCCAGCAGGAATAAGCCTCATCTCGTGCTAAGCGCATGAGCTGCTCCGCAACAGAAACAGGCCCAGTAATTCGAGCTGCTTCACGAGCAGCATCGAGCTTAGTCGACTCATCTACACGAACAACCCAGTCGTTAAACAGTAAATCCATCAGCTTAGACTGCCCGCCATCAAGAGCATCGGAAAGATCAAACTTTTCGAAAACAGAGGCATATTCGCGCATATGAGTGATAGAGCTCCAGAACCCCCGGACACTCTTCATAAATGAATTTAAATCCAATGCCGAGCCAGAATTGACGCCGCGCCCAAGATAATATTTGAGTCCAACGATATCGTTGCACGTCTCCTGAGTTTCAGCCTCTGCCAGCGCAACAAAGCACTCGTAGGCGTCTTGGGCACGACCCATTCTGTCTGAAGTCATCGAGGCATAAGCATTTTTAAAGTAATCGGATCTATAGGCACGCTGGGTAATACGCCAATCCTGCCGATAACCGGCGTCTTCGCTATAAGCGGCATTAACGATATCGGCCCCGGATAAACGCTCGATATCGCGATTTACATAGGATTCGAAATCGTCTCGCTCTTTAGCTGAAACACCGGCATTGATGACTTCAATACCAAAATGGTAAATATCTGCAGGGTGAACAGAAGCATACTTACTAAGATTTTCAAGAAACCCAGGTGCAAGCTCATCGTCTGAATCCAAAAAAATTATCAGATCACCGTTGCTCTGGGCAACAGCGCTTTTGCGTCCCAGATGAACGCCCTCGTTATGTTTTTTAATGATGGGCTTAACCCTTATATCGCGAGCTGCATAGGATTCCAAAATTTCAGCCGTGTTATCGGGGCTACCGTCATCAACAACGAGAAGCTCTAAATCATCAAAAGACTGATCAAGAACGCTGTCGATACATGCAGGAAGAAATTCAGCGTCGTTAAAAGAGGAAACGCAAATAGAAAAACGAGGCAAAATCCGACTCTCCTTGACAGTTACATACTGCTAGTTTATTTAAGGATAAATTAGATACTTAGCAAACGGAATGAGAGTACCGCTCTACATAAAAACAGGTGCTACACGAGTAGCACCTGCATTGGCTAATTCGAGAACTCATCGTAAACCTTAAGCTCCCATTCCTTTCGCTCGACCTTAGCAACTGAATCGAGAATAAAGCCCGTAGCCAAGCTCAAACCGCACAGGAACATAAACGCAACAGCGAGAATAGCCGTCGGGAATCTCTGAACAAGTCCTGTATGGACAAAATCAAAGATGACAGAGACGCCCAAAACAAGGCCAACAATAAAGAATAGAAGGGCAATAAGACTGAAAAACTTTAAAGGTCGATAATCCTTGAAAAGGGAACCGATCATCGAAATAACCTTTAGACCATCTCCAACAGTATCGAGCTTGGAAACAGAACCTTCTGGACGGTCTCGATAAACAATCGGAACATCCTTGATACGCCAACGACGATCTACGGCATGAATCGAAAGTTCGGTCTCGATTTGAAAGCCTTCTGACATAACCGGGAATGTCTTAACAAACGGACGGCTCATAGCTCTATAACCAGTCATGACATCATCAAAGCTATATCCATAAATCCATTTGATCATAAAGCGAACAAGATTGTTTCCAAAGCCATGAAAAGCGCGCTTGTTTTCCTCGGCATACGAACCATTGGACAAACGGTCCCCAACAGTCATATCAGCCTCACCCTTGAGTATGGGCAAAACCATTTCTTTAGCCTTGGTCTCGTCGTACGTATCATCGCCATCAACCATAAGATAACAATCAGCATCGATGTCACGAAACATCTGACGACAAACATTACCCTTACCCTGGCGAGGCTCAAAACGAACAACAGCACCATGTTCGCGAGCAATCTTGGAGGTGTCGTCAGAAGAGTTATTGTCATAAACAAATATTGTGGCTCCGGGAAGTTGTGACTTAAAATCGTCAACGACCTTCCCGATAGTCAAAGATTCATTAAAACATGGAACAATCACGGCAACACGATTAAATTGCATATTTTTACTCATAAAATTCCATCCAATTAATTAACATTACGACATAAAAGTACCCCAAAAAGGAAGGGTGAAGAACAAATCATTGCGAAAAGATATCTCGTAGGCTCCCCACCCATCACGGAAACGGGAACAATCATCAATGTCAAAACAGAAACAAAGATCGGAGAGAAAATCAAGAGAGCACGATATCTCTCGCCCTTTACAAAAGCACCGAAAATGAAAAACAAAACAAACGCAGGGAATAAACTAGCCCAAAAAGACCTGTAAAACAATAAGTTGACAATAGGAATAGATTGAATAGCGCGATACAACTCCTCGCAAATCTTTCCACCATTAGTAATTTGATCATTCCAGTCGGTAACCGATTCAATTCCTTCATCGTGCCAACCAGAATAGGTCAGAACGACCATGTAGTTTGGCGTACCCGCCTGATCGATACGGAAAGAAAACCAACCATCGACAAGACCCATCCAGGCCTCAAAATGACCTTTGAATAGCTTGAAGGAATTCCGAAACCATATCGACATGAAAGCTGGCATGAGTTTTTCGTCTTTGAGTCCACGCTGCTTTACGGGATCAACGATTTGCCAATCGTAGACATCGGGGATTCTCTTTGTATCGGTAAGTAAAAAATGATTTATAACCGAATAATCTTGTTTGGAAAGACGGTCTCCATTGAATTTAACATCATGAGCAACTTGTTGAATCGGAATCGCAATTGCCTCCTGTTTACCGCCAGCCTGAACTCCAAGCATCGGCAAAATAATTTTAGGAACAAAAATGAACACAAAAATTGCAAAGGAAAGAAAAATACCAACCCATTTTGTCAATGTTACGCCCGTTTCGACCCTCTTTTTCAAAGACTTCTTAAAAATAAAAACAACCAAGAGGAAGAGACAGAGCAAAATAACATAGGCAGCGGTTTTTTTAGTCAGAGAGCAAAGCAATCCCGAGACGTAAAGAAATATGACTACCTTCCTCGATTTATCGCCATTGATGCACTTAACAAACTCCAAACAGAAGCACATAAAGAAAACGGCAGAAATTGTATCCTTCGCCAAGGAAGAGAACATTAATGGAATAAACGGAAAAAGGCAGACAAACAGAAAAACTAAAATACAAATAAAGAGAGAAGCCCTGTTTTTAATTAAATAACAAAGAGAAGCAGAAAAGATATACGAAGCAGAAACGCATTGAAGCAAAACGAGACAATAGAGACCCTTGGACACACTCCCAAACAAGGTTTTGCCTAAATCAGCAAACAATCCAAAAATCAATGTAACTAAATACGGATGATGGTCAGAGAGCGTCACCTTGCCAAAATGCTCCAACAACTGTTGAGAAGTATCTGACCAATAAATACCGGGGCGAAACAAATAAATCCAAACAGCCCAGCAAAGCAAAATGACAAAGGCGAGCTGGACCGCGAATAAGGGGGACTGAGCCTTTGCAGAAACCCGATCATCCAGCTTAGATAAAAATAACTCGTCAGATGTAGACGCATGAAAAATCTTACGCAAGAGGATTTCACAAATCGAGAATACAGCGACAAAAATCAAGCAGAAATAAATCGCGCGAAGATAAAGGCTTGGATTTGAAAGTTTGAGTAATCCAGCATCACTAGCAACGGAATCTCCAAATGCAAATGCGACACCAAGGATAACGGGGATAACAAAACGAAAGGAAAATTTAGAACCAGAGCTCATTTGGGCATGATGAGATTCGGGGTAGATGTTGTCGGTTCGGTCGAGGGGATAGGCCATCTATGAGCACCTTTCCTAGAATTTAAATAGATTCGAAAGAAGAGGAACCTTCTTTAAAATTTCACCGCAGACAGACAGTAAAACGAAACTTGCGATAACAAGAACAAATTGGAGCAAAAGGGAGACAAGGACATTGAAATTTTGAACTTGGATAATCCCGGTAACGGTTTGAAGTGAAAGCAATATAAACATATGAAGCATATAAACAGCAAAGGTATTCGAACCAAAAAACACTGATATTTGTAAAATTTTAAGACTTTTAAGAAGCATACCGATAGAAATCAAGAGCACGAACAAAGAAACAGTAGAAAAAAAGGTCGAAGGGAGCCAATAGCCAAAATCGATGGCGAAATTAAACCCATTCTTAGAACATTGCGCGAAATGCAAGGCCCCAGTAATAAGAGAAGAGACCAAATAGACAATGAAGCTCGAAATCAAGACCTGTCTAATCGAATAGTGCTTGAATAGACCTTCATTTTGGTTCAATAAATACTTACCAATAAAGCCACCAGTTATAAAGTAGATAAACAAGTATCCATAGACACCAAAAGGTTGCAGAGCAGTAACGAAACTAAGCGAATCTGAAGCTGAGTTTAAAAATTTACTATCTGTAACGTCAAAAACGGCCCGAACGCCATCGGTGACAAAGAAGAAAACAAAAATAGGCACACAGATAAAACCGAGAAGAGTCCAGTTATTAGAATCCCAAAGGTGTTTGATTATCGGAAGCATAATATAAATAGAAATAAGGGCATTGATAAACCAAAAATGGCCCATAAGATATCCGTCGACATTTCCACCAAACATAAGAGTGATTAATTGGGAAAGTCCTATCGAAGGTGCATTAAACATGAAGCGATAAATAACAATGTGAATAAAACGCCAGATAAACAGAAGAGCAAGAGTGTGAATGCATTTACGGATATGTCTATTGATATCAAGCTTTTTATTAAGAAGGATCGCTCCGTTGACACAGATGAACAGTGGCACGCAAACAACAGTAAAGGAAATAACGAAGCACGTGAGTCCAGTCGGTTTAAAACCACACGCGTAGAACGAACTATGCAAGAGCACAACGAATAGCATAGCGATTGTCTTAGCTAAATCATATCCGACTATTCGTTTTCCCTGCAACGCATGACCCCTAATGTAGTTGGAACTATTCCCTCTATTCTATAAACAGATTCAGGCCTTCCATAGAAGCAGTACAACTTCCAGCTGATTTATAGAATCGTTCAATGGATGTTATACAAGAGCGAAGGAGACGATATTACCGTCACCCTTCGCTCTTCAGTACAAACGTAATTCTCTAATAGATCTTACGAAAGCTTATATAAATTAAATTGCTGTGCTCCAGATCCATTGCGAGAATAAAGCTGAATATTGGAACCATTCGAGCTGTTTCCACCAGATACGTCTAAACAAAGATCGGCTGAAAGAGCGCTAACAAGTTCATAGCCGTGATTTCCGGTCTTAACCGCAATCCATTTTTGTGCAGACGAACCATTGGCAGTATATTGCTGAACGTTGGTCCCAGATGCCTTTCGTGCCGACTGAACATCAAGTACTTTCCCGCTGCCTATGTTCTTAATAACCAAAAAACCATCGCGGTCATGAGAAATTGACCAAGTTTGGGCATTTGAGAAATTGCATTGATAAAGTTGCACATTAGCTCGATCATTATGACTTCCATTCGCAACATCTAAAACGCTGGAACCATTAAGCGAGGACTTGATAATGTACTGACCGTCAGCAATATTCTTATTTTGATTTTTAGCCCATTTCGAAAGCGATTCATAAGGGGAAGGTTGTTTAAACAGAAGCCAAGACTGCGCCCCACTACCGTTGGCCCTGTATGTATCGATAGCCGAACCGTTCGAGGAAGTTCCATATTTGATGTCAAGCATCAAACCATTTGAAACATTCTGGAAGGTATAGCCGCCATCTTTTTGTTTTATGATTTTCCACTGTTGGTTTCGATTTGAAGAATCGCTGGCCCACTGCTGCACATACGTACCTGAAATCACGGAGCCATCTGTAGCATCCAGAGATTTCTCAGAGAAAACATTCTCAATATGATAAAAACCGGTCTTATCCTTATAGATACGAAACAGCTGATTATCTTTAGAAGTTGAGTCCCAGATCTGATAATTAGCCCCGTTGTCAGTGTGCCAATCTGCCAAATCAAGGGCTTTATTCAAATCCAAAGACGACTTAATTAGATAATATCCATCAGAAATGGAAGCCTGTCCCTTAACAGAAACATCCGGAGCGTACTGAGTGAAATAGTACTTTTGAGCATTAGAGTCGTTTGACTTCCAAATCTGAAGATTTGTACCGTTTATTATCGCTCCGCCAGAAACGTCAAGAGCCAAATCCGAAGAAAGTGCCGATGTGATCTTGTACTGAGAATCGGAGAGGCTTGTAACAATCCATTTTTGTGCCAATGAACCATTGGGCTCGTATTGCTGAACATTAGCACCGTTAGAAGCATTAGCTCCGGTCACATCGAGGCAAAGACCGCTTCCGATGTTTTTTATTGTTGCATATCCATCGTTATCGACATCAACAGACCACTTCTGTGCGTTTGAAGCGTTGTATTTATACAGCTGCGCATTAGCGCCGTTCTTATGCGAACCAGATTTGATATCAACAACTTTATTTTCCGCCAGAGCACTTTGAATAATATATTTTCCTGATTTTACATTGCTTTTCGTAGCAGAGCCTTGTTGGACGCCTTGCTTTTGATAGGAACCGTCAGATTGCAATACGTAATACGTAATCGTAGAATCTGTCGCATCCCAAATTGCAATGTCATAACCTTTATCCCGCTTAACTGCATCTGAGAACTCAACGAGATAAACATCATGGCTCATGTTACAGAGGTTACGAATCGAATTACTACTGGAATCAGAAATCTTTGAAGACCAATAATCCATTTTTGAATATTGAGGTTTAGACAAGCCAAAGGACTTAGTCATATTAAACATGCCCTCAGCCATTCCATCGGGCACGCTTGCATAGGTACTCGAGTCATAACCAGATAAAAATATATCAGGATTAAAGAAAAGAATCAGTTCGGCGGCAATAGAGGAATTGACATCCTCGATACCAAGGTCATCAAGCTGCTTCTGTTTCTCAGGATAAGAATCTGTAGGTGTACCAGGGTGGCCCTTGTAGTAGTACTGATATTCGTCACCGTAATAAAGCATGTTAAAACGTGCGTAATCTGCGAAATTCTGCTCACCATAAACAACTGAACCGAGGAAAAGCATCACTTTCTTACCCTGATCCTGGGCAGTCTTAAAAAAGCTATCGTTAAAGTTATAGAGATCTTTAAATTCTTGGGTATTCTCATCAGAGCTCTGAATATTCTGCTTAAGCAGATTGCCAATATTCAGTTGCACAACTTTATTGTTGTTGCGCACATCAGATCCAAAAGCATCCTTATCTTTGTCGGATTTTATAAGTGCTTTGCGAGCAACCCACCATTGTGCATTTGGCTCGGAATCAACGGCTGCCCAAAGATATTTGTTCGAGCTATCCCAATCAAGCATCTCTTTATTAGCGGAACCTGTATTATATGCGCTAGCTTTAGCGCTATTCCATTTCTGTACAAGCCCATTTTCGATAGTTTTGTTATCAGAGCCCGAAAAAACTTGACCAAACTTTTGATAAGAGAAACTACCGTCGGATAAAACAACAATTGAATACTGATCCGCAGGAATCTTATTTGCATAAATTATTGGCTGAATCATGCCAATAAAATAATCGACACAATACAAGTTGATTTTTGAGGAGCTATCCAGGGACATAAGATCATGTACATAGTCAGCCATAATTGAAATACGGTCGCGGAAAAGCAAACTTGCAGCCGAAAAATCACTCGGCTGATAAGAAATCATATTCTTGTCAATGTAGGGAAGCCCATACACGCCGTAGGAGGAGTCGCTAGGTTGAGGCAAATGAGCCCAGTCATAAGAAGCAGGCCTCTCCATTAGCATAATGCAGGGTCCAGATGCCCGAATCGAATTGTCACCCCACAGATTTAAGGAGTAGAAAGTGACCGGAAGTGTAGCGCTAACCGGCGAAATGTTATAAGAATCTGCGGTTACACCAACAGTAATAGCATCCAACGACTTAACCGTCTCTCCGTCCTTTTGAAAAGAAACAGTAACGGTAAACTTACCGAAATCATTGAAATCAACGGTCTGGTTTTCGATAAGATCGCTCAGAGAAAACGAAAACGTCAATGATCGGACAACATTGCCCTTATAGGACATCGTTGCATCAATTACAACTGAATCAGCAAGGGCTGAATCAGAGAGCAGCTGAGCTGATGGGACAGCAATATCGACCTTCGTTGTATTGTGTTCGTTATTTAAGTTGACATCCCAAACGTTGAGATTCTGCACGCTCGCGGATGCATCCGACTGAGATTCGACAGATTCAGTAGTCTGGCCATTCTCATTTATAGAATCCGAGGAAGATTCTCCAGCTGCAATATCTGCTTGAGGCAGGTTTTCATCATCAAGACCAAACGCAAAAAGCGGGTGGAAGAAGCCAAACAACACAAGGCTAAATGTGATGGCAAACAATTGCCATTTCTGACGACCACGTTTCATAGAACCATCTCCTTAAATGAGCTTAAAAACATCTTAAAAGGAAATAAAACGAGCGGCAATTGAAAACAGGACGAACGGCAAAAGGGGTTTCTTAAACGAAACCCCTTAATCAAAAACAACTAGTTACCCAAATACTGGTTCGCCCTCGCGACCAGCCAATTCACATCAGTGCCGGCGGGACAGCTTGTTGACGAATACCATTTGTGAATTCCAACGTTATCCCCCAACTTCAGATGCCGCCATCCCTTTGATCTTGCGAGTGCAGCCATGAGCTGCGCACTGGTATCAAGAGTAGCATACGAAGGTGGATTGGCCGTCGTGCCCACATGTTCGATAGACACGGTACGCTTGTTCCACTCCCAGTTGCCGACGGCCCAGGCTGTGTCGCCTAAATTAACGTATTGATGTACTTGGCCTGGAGCCACGCCGTAATGGGCAGAGGCCTCGCGCGAACCCCAGAACGTGTTATCGATTTGCGAAAGCGAATTACACTCGGAAATATGGATAACAATCGTGCTCCAATCTTCACCGTAACGGGTCGAAGAGAAGTGAGCACACCCTTTCCATTGAACGCTTGTGAGAATCGGCGGCACATACGTCGCCTTTTCGAAGGCAAAGCGGCTGTTTGAAGCATTGTTGTCCCGGTAAAGAGCTAGGCCGGAACCCTGATCACCCAAGACAAGGCCGTTGACGGCTTGAACGGAGTAACCCTCTCCCTTCTTATAAACAAGCTTCCACTTTTGAGCGTCGCCCTCATTACGTGTCCAAATTTGAACACGATTGCCGGCAGAAAGAGAACCATTGACAATGTCCAGCGGCTTCGAACTCTTAGCGCTGGAAATCTCATAGGTGTCATCGCTATTTTTGCGAATATCCCAAATCTGAGCAGCAGTTCCATTCGATCCGTAAAGGCTCACAGAAGAGCCAGCATTCGTAGAGCCCCCACTTACATCGAGAACACGCGAGCGATCACTCATAAGTTGAATTGTGTAAGTACCCTCAGTAAGCACGCTCGTAGACTTGAAATCAAATTCAACACCGGGATTCTCGACC
>ERZ808240.2934-NODE-2934-length-17613-cov-13.607643_pt1 | contig 17613 bp, 10 predicted proteins | sample MGYA00521084_ERZ808240 | MGnify/ENA primary metagenome ERZ808240 (study PRJEB31516, sample SAMN03275571) | gut metagenome | biome: mammalia-associated habitat; material: feces | host: Papio cynocephalus | place: Kenya | collected 2012-08-06 ... | reverse complement strand
ACGTGAGAGGAATGGATGCTTTCCAGGCACCTCTTGCTTTCGTATCCGGGTGGGGGGGGGAAAACGTATGAAGAAAAAAACAAGACGAGGGGATAAACTGTGCGGACTTCTTCTGTGCTTCACCCTTCTTATCATCGCTTCGCTGCAGCCTATGCATATCGAAGCGGCGGAAATGAAGAAAACGGAAGCGGCTGCAACCGTGTCCCATGGAAGCTCCGTCGCCTCTAAGAGCACCGAAGCAGCCGCGCAGAGTGCCTCCACGGCGGAACCGGATGCTTCTCAAGCGGCAGTCGTTTCGTCTTCGGACAGCGCTGCAGCTCAGCCGGTCCGGGTTGCCTGGTACGAGGATTCCTACCATATCACAGAAGCCAATGGAAACCGCAGTGGCTATGGCTATGAATATGAGCAGGCGGTCTCGGCGTATACGGGCTGGGACTATGACTATGTGAGCGGAAGCTGGGAGGATCTTCTTGCAGAGCTGCAGGCGGGAGAGATCGATCTCATGGGCAATCTTTCCTATACCGATGAGCGTGCGAAGACCATGCTGTTCTCGGATGAGCCCATGGCCGAGGAAAAGTACTATCTCTACGCCGATCTTAGTCATTCTGATATCTCACCGACAGACCTGTCGAGTCTGAATGGTCAGTCCATCGCGATGATGAAAAGCAGTGTGCAGACGACGCAGTTCACGGAGTGGGAGCAGAAGCACGGCATTGAGACGAAGCATGTCTATGTGGAGAGCATTGACGAAGCGAAGGCTCTTCTGGAGAAGCATGCGATTCAGGGCGTCATTTCTTCGGAAACGTCCATCTGGGTGGAGGACGGACTCTCTGCCATCTATACGGTGGGTGGGTCTGAAACCTACTTTGCCATCAGTAAAAGCCGGCCGGACCTGAAGAAGGCGCTGGATACAGCCATGCGTGCGATGGAGAGCGACAAGCCGTTTTATAAGGATGATCTTTACCAGCGCTATATCGCGACGCAGTCACTGGCGGTGCTGTCCACGGCGGAGGAAAACTGGCTTCAGCAGCACGGCAAGCTTCGGATTGGCTATTTATCGAAGGATGTGGGCTTCAGCACGATGAATAGTGCTACCGGACAGCTGGTGGGGGTCATCAATGACTACATCGAGGCGGCCTCTCACGGATTTTCACAGGCGCTCGCGTTTGAACCCGTCGGGTATGAAAGCCAGGAGGCGCTGCTTCAGGCCGTACAGGACGGAGACATTGACCTGATCTTTCATGTAAATCAGAATCCGTACTATGCGGAGCAGAATGGCCTTTCTCTGTCAAATACGGTACTGACGGTGCCGCTCGCCGTGGTGACGAGACAGGATGCCTTCGATGAAAATGCAGAGCATACCGTGGCGATCGCGAAGGACAATACAAACTACAGCTGGTATGTGGCCTACAACTATCCGAACTGGAAGATTCTGGAGTGTGACTCGAGAGTGGCGGCCGAAAAGATGGTGGCAGAGGGACGCGCAGACTGCTTTATCGCAAGCTCCGCACAGGTCATGAACTATGTGAATGATCGGCAGATGCATTGTGTCTTTCTAACCTGTACGGCGAATGCCTGCTTCGCGGTGCGAAAGGGCGAGGTGACGCTCATGTCGATCCTCAATAAGACCCTGAAGATGATCCAGACCTCGAAGCTCACGGGCGCGGTTTCCATGTACGAGGACTCCCTTCGGAAGATTACGGTGATGGATTTCGTCCGGGACAATGTCGGCACCGTTTCGGTACTTGTCCTTTCCATCTTTGTGTTGATTCTGTGCATTGGCATCACCCTTGTCGAGAAGGCAAGGCGCGCAGAGGCACGGGCGAAGGTGGCGCAGGCGGCAGCAGAGCAGGCCAATGCAGCGAAGACGAGCTTCCTCTTCAACATGTCGCATGATATTCGTACACCGATGAATGCACTTCTCGGGTATACGCAGCTCATGAAAAAGGAGACGACGGATCCGAAGCTTCTGCACTATCAGGAAAAGATGGAGCAGTCGGGACAGCTGCTCCTGTCCATCATCAACAACATCCTCGATATGGCCCGCATTGAAAGCGGCAAGATGGAGCTCGATGAAAGCGCATCGGATGTGGGGATGATCTTGGACGAGGTGCGAGGTGTATTTGAGCCATCGGCGCAGGAAAAGAAGCTTCACTTTCGCTGTGAAAATGCGGTTGAGCACCGGATGATCGTATGCGACCACACTAAGATTGAGCAGATTTTCGTAAACCTCGTGAGCAATGCCATCAAGTATACGCCGGAGGGCGGAAGTGTGCTGATCCGAGCCGAGGAGATCCCATGTGCGGATCCGGGCAGGGTGCGCATTCGCACGATTGTGCAGGACAACGGCATTGGCATGAGCGAGGAGTATCTGCCGAAGCTTTTTGATACCTTTACACGCGAACGGAATACGACCATCGGAAGAGTTCCGGGCACGGGCCTCGGCATGGCCATCGTGAAGCAGCTCGTCGAGAAGATGGGCGGGACCATTGAGGTGGAGAGTGCCCTTGGAAAGGGAACGACCTTCACGCTCGTTCTGGAGCATCGCATGGCGGAGCCGCAGGCAAACAGAACAGGTGCGACGGCGAGCAGCGATGAGCGCAGGGCACGGCTTCGTGGTCGGCATATTCTTCTTGCGGAGGACAATGATCTGAATGCAGAAATTGCCATGACCATCCTGGAGGAGATGGGACTCCGGGTGGATCGCGTGGCAGACGGCATCGAGTGCGTGAGCCGCATGGAGCAGATGCCGGCGGGAACCTATGAGCTGATCCTTATGGATGTGCAGATGCCGAAGATGGATGGCTACAAGGCGACGCAGGTGATCCGTCACCTGGAGGATAGAGAAAAGGCGACGATTCCGATCATTGCCATGACGGCTAATGCCTTCGAGGAGGACAGAAAAATGGCCCTTTCACAGGGCATGAATGGCCATATTGCGAAGCCGATTGACCTGGAAAAGCTCGAGGCGCTGCTGTATACCTTTCTGAAGGGATAAACGCGGTCTCGACAGAAGATCGCCCCTATGGATTCTTCGGCTGAGCGATCGGAGGGGGCGCCAGCGCGAGACGCAGAATAGCATAAGAAAAAGGAGCATCCGGAGGATGCTCCTTTTTCTTATGCTATTCTACACGACACGCTTCGACGCTGTGCAAAATGCGCTTGCGACGATCGCCTTACGGTGTGCAGGAGGTGTTCGTGACAGGGGCCGACTGCTCCACGAGATCCTTCAGTGTATAGCGGTTTACGACCTCATAGATGGCGGCATCAATTTCCTTATACAGCGGGAAGGTCGGACAGCTCGCCGATTTTGCACAGGTGCTGACGCCATTGACACAGTCGACCGGTGCCAGCGTGCCTTCTGCGGCATCGAGGATCTCGCCGACCTTGATCTGATCGATCGGCCGGGTAAAAAGATAGCCGCCGCGGGCACCGCGGATCGACTTCAGGAAGCCTCCCTTTACCATGAGGGAAATGATCTGCTCCAGATACTTCATCGAAATCTGCTGCCGATCCGAAATTTCTTTGATGCTGACCGGTGTTACCCCATCGAAATTCTGCGCAATATCAATTAAGGTTGTAAGGGCATAGCGACCCTTGGTGGAAATCATCATGATTGAATACCTCATTCCTTCGCTGTACAGTACAGCGCTTCTGATTTTTTAATCCTACCACGCGGGTAGATTTTAATCAAGAGCGGGGAAACAGACGCTGCCGAGGCAGCAGGCGCCCTTCTCGCAGGATGAGAAAGCGCGGATTCTCCATGAGTTAGCCGAAGTTAACATTGTCCTACCTTTCTTCTATGTTTTCTTTCGAGAACATGCGAAAAATGACTGGTTAAATTATTGACGAAAACGCCCTTTATGCCTTATAGTAGCACGCGTAAAGAGTATTGAATCCTGTATACAAAAGGCGTTACAAGGTACAGCAAAGGAGAAAATATGAGAGAAGAATGGAGAGGCTTTAAAACCGGACATTGGGTAAAGGATGTCAATGTTCGTTCATTTATTCAGGAAAACTACACCGCTTACGACGGTGATTCCAGCTTCCTTGCAGGTCCTACCGAGGCAACCGAGAAGCTCTGGAACGAGGTTCAGGGCTTACAGAAGGAAGAGCGTGCCAAGGGCGGCGTGCTGGATATGGAGACAAAGGTGGTTTCCGGTATCACAGCCTATGGCCCAGCCTATATCAATGAGGCGGAGAAGGATCTCGAGCAGGTGGTAGGTCTTCAGACCGATAAGCCACTGAAGAGAGCGTTCATGCCATACGGTGGTATCAAGATGGCGGAGCAGGCCTGCACCACCTACGGCTATACACCGGATCCAGAGCTCCACAAGATTTTCACCGAGTATCATAAGACCCACAATCAGGGTGTATTTGATGCCTATACCCCAGAGATGATGAAGGCTCGTCACAATAAGATTCTGACCGGTCTTCCAGATACCTATGGCCGTGGACGTATCGTCGGCGACTACAGAAGAGTTGCTCTCTATGGTATTGATTTCCTGATCCAGGAGAAGATGAACGATTTCGCCAACACCGGTGATGGCACCATGACCGATGATGTGATTCGTCAGAGAGAGGAAATCGGTGATCAGGTTCGTGCCCTCAAGCAGATGAAGGAAATGGCACAGAGCTATGGCTATGACATTTCTGTACCTGCAAAGAATGCGAAGGAGGCTGTTCAGTGGCTCTACTTCGGTTACCTTGCAGCCATCAAGACCCAGAACGGTGCAGCGATGTCCGTAGGTCGTGTTTCTACCTTCCTCGACATCTACATCGAGCGTGACCTCAAGGAAGGCACCCTGACCGAGAAGGAAGCACAGGAGCTGATCGACCACTTCGTTATGAAGCTTCGTATGGTCAAGTTCGCACGTATCCCGTCCTACAACCAGCTCTTCTCCGGTGACCCTGTATGGGCAACCCTCGAAGTTGCAGGTATGGGCCAGGATGGCAGATCCATGGTGACGAAGAACGATTACCGTTTCCTGCACACCCTTGAGAACATGGGCCCGGCTCCAGAGCCAAACCTTACCGTTCTCTATACAAAGAGACTGCCAGAGAACTTCAAGAAGTATGCCGCTGAGATTTCGGTTCGCACTTCCTCCATCCAGTACGAGAACGATGATGTCATGCGTCCAGTATGGGGCGATGATTACTCCATCTGCTGCTGCGTATCCGCTACACAGACCGGTAAGGAGATGCAGTTCTTCGGTGCCCGTGCAAACCTTGCAAAGTGCCTCCTCTACGCCATCAACGGTGGTATCGATGAGAAGAGCAAGCAGCAGGTAGGCCCAGAGTATCGTCCGATCACTTCCGAGTACCTTGATTACGATGAGGTTATGGAGAAGTATGACCGCATGATGGACTGGCTCGCTGGCATCTATGTAAACGTTCTGAACCTCATCCAGTACATGCACGACAAGTACTACTATGAGGCAGCCGAGATGGCGCTCATTGATACCGATGTTCGCCGTACCTTCGCAACGGGTATCGCCGGCTTCTCACACGTTGTAGATTCTCTTTCCGCGATCAAGTATGCACGCGTAAAGACCGTACGTGATGAGGATGGCCTCGTAACCGATTATGTAGTAGAGGGCGATTTCCCTCGTTATGGCAATGATGACGACCGCGCAGATGACATTGCGGTAGATCTTCTTCGTACCTTCCTCACGAAGATCAAGAAGCATCACACCTACCGTAACTCTGAGCCGACCACCTCGATCCTTACCATTACGTCCAATGTCGTTTACGGTAAGGCAACCGGTGCCCTTCCAGATGGACGTCCAGCAGGTGCTCCGCTTTCACCAGGAGCAAACCCAAGCTACGGTGCAGAGAAGTCCGGACTTCTGGCTTCCCTGAACTCCGTTGCCAAGCTGCCATATGAGTATGCACTCGATGGTATTTCAAACACCCAGACCATCAACCCGGGCGCACTTGGTCACACCGAGGACGAGCAGTCCAGCACCCTCGTTCGTGTTATGGATGGATACTTTGCAAAGGGTGCACACCACCTGAATGTCAATGTATTCGGTGTAGAGAAGCTGAAGGATGCCATGGAGCACCCGGAGAAGCCAGAGTACGCAAACTTCACGATTCGTGTATCCGGCTATGCCGTTAAGTTCATTGACCTTACAAGAGAGCAGCAGCTCGACGTCATCTCAAGAACGGAGCACAAGTCCCTGTAAGGAAGACGCGTCACTGCCCTGCAGAATGTCCCCTGTGGGAACGCAGTTCCCACAGGAACAGGAAAGCTTAGGTATAAACGAAGAGGAGGGAGGCCCCACAGTACGTGGACAGCACTCCCTCTTTTTCATTCATGGAACCCTGATTTCAGCGTAACCAGGGACGCTGACCGCAGTCCGGTCGGAACTCCTCGTTGCAGGATAGAAACGGAGTAAAGAAGAAAAGGAGATATTATGGCAGAATTACGTAAAGGTGCAATTCATTCCATCGAAACCTTCGGTGCCGTGGATGGCCCAGGCATCCGATATACCATTTTTCTGAAGGGCTGCCACATGCGCTGCCGCTACTGCCATAATCCAGATACCTGGACGCTGCAGAGTGATGACATGCGTACGGCGGACGAGCTCCTCGACCATGCCGAGCGCTACCGGGAGTACTGGGGAGAGCAGGGTGGCATTACCGTAAGCGGTGGGGATCCACTCGTACAGATCGACTTCGTACTTGAGCTCTTCCAGAAGGCGAAGGCCCGTGGCATCAACACCTGCCTCGACACCTCCGCACAGCCATTTACCCGCGAGGAACCGTTTATCTCGAAGTTTGAGGCCCTTACGAAGGTCACGGACACCGTCCTCTTCGACATCAAGGAGATTGACGACGAAAAGCATAAGGCGCTCACCGGCTGGACCAATCGGAACATCCTCGACTGCGCGCGCTACTTAAGTGATCACGGCGTCTCCATGTGGATCCGCCACGTCCTGGTACCGGGCCTTACCGACTCCGATGAAGAGCTCATCGCGACACGGAAGTTCATCGACGAGCTGAAGACCGTGAAGAAGGTTGAGGTTCTCCCGTACCACACCCTCGGCACCTTCAAGTATGAGAACCTTGGGATTCCGTACACCCTGAAGGGTGTGAACCCGCCGACAAACGAAAGCGTTCAGCACGCAAAGGAAATTCTCGGCGCGGTCTGATGGCTTCGTGTGGATAGCATGCTTATGGACAAGTGGCCGGAGGACCGCTCTCAGAAGCCAGTACGCCGAGGACGGAAAAATCTAAGCCAGGGACCCTAAGCGGCACTAAGCCCTCTGCAATCGTGGAGTTTCCTTGATGGAAACTCCACGTTGACAGAGGGTGCTAAGGAGGAATTACTCTAAGTGCCGCTAAGGGGACCTGGCTTGATTTTTGCACGTCCTCTTTGTATGGCTTCTGATGGCGGTCCTCCGGCCACTTCTCGGTTCCGTACTTGACAAAATCCTCCTTGATAGTATACACATGGTATATACCGTCAAGGAGGATTTTCATATGCAAACGCAGGTGAAAGCATGGGGAAACAGCCAGGATATTCGCATTTCCAAGGAAATATTGAAAGAAGCACATATCGAGTTAAATGATATGTTGGAAGTGAATGTAAAAGATGAGCAGATTGTACTTGCGAAACCCTTCCGCCATAAAACACTGGAAGACCGTGCCATGGAGTACGGAGGAGATTTACATCTGGATGGAGAATTTGACTTGGGCGAACCTGAAGAAAGAGAGGTCTGGTGATGGGAAATCATGAACATTACCGATGCTATTCATTGGGATTTTTGACTACATCTGATTGCAACGGAAGGAATAGGATACTGGTGCGGAAGAGTCCGGAAGGGCGGAGGGCAGCGGTCCGAAACCACACGAAAGAGACGTTGAAAATCCAAAATCGGACCTTTTAGAGGCACTTGGAAATGATCCATGCACCTATGGTGCATGGATGCCCCCGGGCGGCGAGGCCGTTTTGCCACGTATGTGGCAAAATCAAACGACGATGCCTGCGCCGTAGGCGCATATCATGGCATCGTCTCTCTGGAGTAATTTTTCCTTAGCACCCTCTGTCAACGGAGCGTTTTCATCAGGAAAACGCGACGATTGCAGAGGGCCTAGTGCCTCTTAGGGTCCGATTTTAGGAGTTTCCGGCTCTGGAGTACTGGTTTCAGACCGCTGCCCTCCGTCCTCCGGACTCTTTTGAGGCTGCAATTTACTCAACGATGCTGAGTGCCGTCAGCGCCACGAACAGCACGGTGACCACGATCACGGCGGGCGTTGTACACCAGAGCTTCAGCATCGCAGGAAAGCTGTGCTCGCTTCGAAGGAAGCGGCGCAGCTTTTTTAAATGCGTGAAAAGCGTCACGACCACCGTCAGAAGCCCACCATAGATAAAGGCCATGTAGAGAAGAGAAATCCCCGTGCTGCTCTTCCCATAATTATTAAAGAAGAGCGCGAAGGCGTTATTACTTAAGTGCATGAGAATCGCATACCCGAAGCCATAGCGCTCACGGATCAGGGCGAGCAGCATGCCGACGAAAAGCGCCGTCAGGAACTGCATGAGATTTCCATGCATGAGGGCGAACAGAAGCGCACTGATGACGATGGCGAAGAGGCGACCATAGCGTCGAAGCACATTAAAGATGAGACCCCGGAAGAGACATTCCTCGACGAAGGGAGCGACGATCACAGCATAGAGAATCATGAAGAAGCCGGTCATCCGTCCACTTGCGACCTCCGTCGCATAGTCCATGGAAAAGCCCTGCTGATGAAGGAAGGCCTCAAGCGGAGACAGCAGGATCGAGCTCAGGGCCTGGAGGCCATACACGAGAAGCAGGAGCCACCCATAGGTCCAGGGACGGAAGCGAGCATGCTGCGTTTTCGGTATTCCGTCGCCGCTGAGAAGGAGGAGCATGAGCACAAGCCCGAAGAGACTCACGGTGATCATCGTGATATCCTCATGCTGATAGATCGGCCCGCCGTGCTGAATCAGCACCGTGCTGCCGATCTGAAAGAGAAACTCATAGAGAAGAAGTGCGAGTGCCACCTTCGTAAAAGATGTCTTTGCTGGATATTGAAAATGCATGTCATCCTTCCTTTCGTCTTAGACCGGCCGAATTCCGTACGATCATGTCCGTTCCAAGGCGCCATCATTCCTTTCGTCTTGAGTCGGCCTCTCCATGCGCGTATTGAGTGGAGGCAGGGCTGAACAGGGATCTCCGAGGGCTCCGCGTTGAGCACGCGATATTTCTTCCCGAAGAAGGCGCGCTTTTATGCTATACTGAATAAGTTCATTATTATACACCAGATCCCAGAGGACAGTACATGAAAAAATGGTTTATCTATAATAAAAAGGCGGATTTCAAGGCGATTGCCGCGGCGCACCACATCGATCAGGTGACGGCCCGCATTCTCCGGAACCGGGAGATCAATTCGGATGCCCAGATCGAGCAGTACCTGCACGGCTCTCTGGAAGAGCTGCATTCGCCGCTGCTTCTTCCAGATGCCATCCGCTGCATGAATCAGCTGAATCGCGCCATCCAGGACGGAAAGCGTATCCGCATCGTCGGAGATTATGATGTCGATGGCGTGTGCGCGACCTACATTCTCTACACGGGACTTCAGCGCCTCGGCGCGAAGGTCGACTATGTGCTTCCGGACCGCATCAAGGATGGATATGGGATCAATGTTCACATCATTGATGAGGCGAAGGCGGATGGCATCGAGATCATCCTGACCTGCGACAATGGCATCAGTGCCATCGAGGAGCTCCGGCATGCACGGGATCTCGGTCTCACGGTGCTCGTGACGGATCACCACGACATCCGGCAACGGGACGATGAGGACTACGGCTGTGAGTCACGGGATATTTTACCACCGGCGAGCGCGGTGGTGGACGCGAAGCGAGAGGACAGCCGTTACCCCTTCACGGAAATCTGTGGTGCCGTGGTGGCATGGAAGCTCATTATCATGCTCTATGAGAACCGCGGACTTCCGAAGGAGGACTACCTCGACTTCCTGGAATTTGCGGCGATTGCAACGATCTGTGATGTAGTAGCACTTCAGGATGAGAATCGAATCATCGTGAAGTTTGGACTCCAGCAGCTTCGACAGACAACGAATCCAGGCCTTCGGGCCCTCCTGGACGTCCAGGGGCTGCTCGAAAAGGACCACATCACCGCCTATCATATCGGCTACATCATCGGCCCCTGTATCAATGCCGGCGGCCGTCTCCGGAGTGCAGAGATCGCACTGTCGCTGTTCACCACGACGGACCCGTCAGAGGCCTTCCAGAAGGCCGTGAAGCTGAAGGAGCTGAATGATGTGCGGAAGGAGATGACGATCGAGGCCACCAAGCAGGCCTATGCGATGGTCGAACAGGACTATGCCGCCGATCCCGTCCTGGTTGTTTATCTCCCGACGCTTCATGAGAGCCTTGCCGGCATCGTGGCAGGACGTCTCCGCGAGAAGTATTATCGCCCATCCTTCGTGATCACGAACGCAGAGGACGCAGAAGACGGGACGCGGATGGCGAAGGGATCCGGGCGAAGCATTGACGCCTACCCGATGTCCGAACGCCTCGCCGAGGTGGCACCGCTCCTCACGAAGTTTGGCGGTCATCCCCTCGCGGCCGGGTTCAGCCTGCCCCGCGAAAACATTGACCGCTTCCGTCGGGCCCTCAATGAAAAATGTACGCTCGTGTCCAGCGAGCTGGTGGATAAGCTCTGGATCGATGTGCCCATGCCGGTCAGCTATGTGACGGAGGAGCTGATCCGGGAGTTTGACCGTCTGGAGCCATTTGGAAAAGGCAATGAGAAGCCATGCTTCGCGGAAAAAAATCTTCGCATTCTGGAAGCCCGCGTGCTCGGAAAGGGACGAAACGTCGTGCGCCTGCAGCTTCTCTCCAGCCAGGGGACCTCGATCTCTGGCATTCTGTTCACGGATGGCGAGGCCTTTATGAAAGAAAAAGCTGCAAAATCTCTGATGGATGTAGTTTACTATCCAGAAGTGAATGAATATAATGGGATTAAAAATCTGCAGATCGTCATCGAGGATTATCAGCTGAGATAGGATCGCAGAGGCGCTGCCATCGGCAGCAACAGCATAAGAGGAGGCAGATTATGATCAAGGAAGTAATGGACTACATTGCACAGGCTGATCCGGAGATCGGTGCCGCGATTCTTCGCGAGTATGACCGCCAGATGCATAACATCGAGCTCATCGCGTCGGAGAACATCGTATCCGGTCCCGCCATGCTCGCCATGGGCACGGTGCTCACGAACAAGTACGCCGAGGGATATCCAGGAAAGCGCTACTACGGTGGCTGTGTCAATGTGGACGAAATCGAGACCATTGCGATCGAGCGGGCGAAGAAGCTGTTCGGCGCAGAATATGCGAATGTGCAGCCGCATTCTGGTGCCCAGGCGAATATGGCAGTAACCATGGCGGTCTGCGAGCCGGGTGACACCATCATGGGCATGTCCCTCGACGCCGGTGGACATCTGACGCACGGTTCACCAGCGAACTTCTCTGGCCGCTTCTTTAATGTTGTGCCTTATGGGATCAATGCCGACGGCTTCATCGATTATGACGAGGTGGAGGCACTGGCCATGAAGCATCATCCAAAGATGATCATCGCCGGTGCATCGGCATATCCTCGGATCATTGACTTTAAGCGCTTCCGTGAAATCGCCGATAAGTGTGGCGCGGTGCTCTGGGTGGATATGGCGCACATTGCCGGCCTCGTTGCAGCGGGACTGCACCCATCTCCAGTGCCATATGCGGACATCGTTACCACAACGACCCATAAGACCCTTCGTGGACCACGTGGCGGTCTCATCCTTGCAAGCGCCGAGGCGGCCGATCGCTTTAAGCTGAACAAGAACGTCTTCCCAGGCAGCCAGGGCGGCCCACTCGAGCACGTCATCGCCGGAAAGGCCATCTGCTTCGGAGAGGCAATGAAGCCAGAGTTTAAGACCTACCAGCAGCAGATCGTGAAGAACTGTAAGGCACTCGCCGACGCCATGATGCAGAAGGGCTTCAAGCTCGTTTCCGGCGGCACCGACAACCACCTGATGCTCGTAGACCTCACGAACATTCCAGACCTTACCGGCAAGGTACTGCAGAATAACTGCGATGAGGTGCATATCACCCTGAACCGGAACGCCATTCCAAACGACCCACGTTCCCCATTCGTGACCTCCGGCGTCCGCATCGGTACCGCAGCCGTCACAACCCGTGGCTTCAAGGAGGCCGACATGGCACCAATCGCCGACTGCATCTGGAATGTCGCGACGAACTTCGAAGCGACGAAGGACGACGTGACCGCCAAGGTACTCGAGCTCACAAAGGCACACCCGATCTACGAAGGCTAAGCAGAACCCCAGTGATCAGGCGAAAGCACTTGCTTTCCCAGATCAGCCCCGTCGCCCATGGTGCAGAACGGCCTGCAGCGGGTGAAAGTGCTTGCTTTCCCAGATCAGCCCCGTCGCTCATGGCGCAGAACGGCCTGCAGCGGGTGAAAGTGCTCGCTTTCCCAGATCAGCCCCGTCGCCCATGGCGCAGAACGGCTCGTGGCGGGCGAAAGCGTTCCCAAAGGAATTGCACGAGGACGATAAAAATCAAAATACGGACCCTGTAGAATCACTTGGTACTTTTCCTTAGCCCCCCTGACAACGCGGAGTTCTCATCAAGAGAATCTCCGCGATTGCAGGGGGCCTAGTGATTCTTAGGGTCCGTTTTTTAGATTTTTACAACGCAGTGCAACTGACTGCAGGAACGCTTTCGCCCGCCTATAGGCCGTTCCACGCCTTATTCCGCCTTCAGATTGTTCTGCGCAACCGTCAGCATCAGCTTGATACGATTGAGCTGATTCACCTCGGAAGCACCCGGATCATAGTCCACGGCGATGATATTCGCCTCCGGATGATGCCGCTTCAGCTCCTTGATGACGCCCTTTCCGACGATATGGTTCGGAAGACAGCCAAACGGCTGCGTGCAGACGATGTTCTGTACACCCTCGCCGATCAGCTCGAGCATTTCGCCCGTCAGGAACCAGCCCTCACCGGTCTGATTGCCGAGCGACACATAATCGCGTGCCATCTTCGCAAGCTCCCGGATCTCCCCCGGAGCCATGAAGCGCTCTGACTGTGCAAAGGCCTTCCGGGCCGTCTTCCGGAAAAATTCCAGCAGACTGATGGCAGCATTGCACAGCGTCCGCCCCTTCCAGCCGGCACCCAGATTCTCATACTTGAAATTCTGGTTGTAGAAGCAGTAGAGCAGGAAGTCCATGAGATCCGGCATCACCGCCTCCGCGCCCTCCCGTTCGAGCAGATCCACGATGTGGTTATTCGCGAGCGGCGAGAACTTGACGAGAATCTCACCCACGATGCCGACCTTCGGCTTTCGCAGACCCTCCTTCAGCGGAAGGACATCGAAATCATGGATGATGCCCCGCACGTTCCGTGAGAATTCACCCATGGACGAGCCCTTCTTCGAGAGCGAGGCAATGCAGGTCGTCCGCCACTTTGCGTGGAGAGCATTGGCTGCACCCGGGGTCGCCTCGTATGGACGCGTTGCGTACAGACAGCGCATGAAGATATCGCCATAAACGACCGCCTGCAGTGCCTTCGTGAGAAGTGGCAGCGTCAGCTTGAAGCCCGGTGTGGTTTCCATGCCATTCGCATTGAGCGAAATGACCGGAATCTGCGCCATCCCGGCATGCTCGAGGGCACGACGGATGAAGCCAATGTAGTTGGACGCACGGCAGCCACCACCCGTCTGGGACATGATGACCGCGGTGTGATTGAGGTCATACTTCCCGGAATTCAGGGCATCCATGATCTGCCCGACCACGATGATGGACGGATAGCAGGCATCATTGTTCACGTACTTGAGACCCGTGTCGATGGCCGTACGGTTGGCATTGTCAAGCACCTCGATGTTGTAGCCACAGGCACGTACTGCCGGGGCGATCAGCTCGAAGTGAATCGGCGACATCTGCGGGCAGAGGATGGTGTAGTGCTCCTTCCGCATCTCCTTCGTGAAGAGGGCACGATCATAGCTGGCGGAGTGCATTGTCCGTGTATAGTGCTGCTCCTCCCGGACACGAATCGCCGCAATCAGCGAGCGGATACGGATGCGCGCGGCACCGAGGTTATTGACCTCATCGATCTTCAGCACGGTATAGATCTTATCCGAGCCGGTCAGAATATCCCGCACCTGATCCACCGTGACGGCATCGAGACCACAGCCGAAGGAGTTCAGCTGGATGAGATCGAGGTCGTCTCGCGTCTTTACAAAGGAGGCCGCGCGATAGAGACGGGTATGGTACATCCACTGGTCGGTGACGATGAGCGGACGCTCGATCTTCCCGAGCTGGGACACAGAGTCCTCGGTCAGCACGGCGAAGTTGTAGCTCGTAATGAGCTCCGGGATGCCGTGGTTGATCTCCGGGTCCACATGATACGGACGACCGGCGAGGACAATGCCGCGATGGCCGGTTTCCTTCATCCAGCGAAGGGTTTCCTCTCCCTTCTTTTCCATATCCTCATGTGCGCGCTGAAGCTCCATCCAGGCCTCGTGAGCGGCAGAACGAATCTCGGCTTCCGTGAAATTCCACTTCTTAAACTGTTCGCCGATCTTCTCCAGGGTGAGATCCCCCACTGGACGAATCGAATCCTCGATGCGATCCGGATGCACGAAGACCTTGACGAGCTGATCGGTACAGATCTTTTCGTTTGTCAGTGCCAGGAACGGCTTCATGAAGAGGATCGATTCATTCTGCAGATCCTCGACATTGTTGATGATATTCTCCGCGTAGGAGGTGACCATCGGGCAGTTGTAATGATTCCCTGCATCGGCCGTTTCATTCCGCTCATACGGAATGCATGGATACCAGATAAACTTCTGACCATGCTTGATGAGCCACTCAATGTGTCCATGTGAGATCTTCGCCGGGTAGCACTCGGACTCCGAAGGAATCGTTTCGATCCCGAGCTCGTAGATCTGACGCGTGCTGGCCGGAGAGAGCACGGTCCGGAACTTAAGCTCCCGGAAGAAGGTCGCCCAGAACGGATAGTTCTCATACATATTGAGCACGCGCGGGATACCGACCTCGCCACGCTCGGCGAGATCCGCTGGCAGCGGCTCATAGTCAAACATGCGCTTCATCTTATAGGCGAAAAGGTTCGGAATATCCGACTTCGCCTTGGCCTTTCCAAGTCCACGCTCGCAGCGGTTGCCGGAGATGAAGTTTCGACCGGCACCGAACTGATTGATGGTCAGAACGCAGTGGTTGTTGCAGCCCTGGCAGCGGGCCATGCGGGTGGTGTACTTCAGGCCAATGATGTCATCGATCGGCAGCATGCTGGTCTGCACACGACCATAGGCGGTCAATGCTTCCTTCTTCTCCTCGCCCGGCTTCATGCTCTTCAGCTTTTCATTTTTCAGCTGATAGCGCTCCCGTGCGATGAGAGCAGCACCGAAGGCACCCATGATGCCCGCGATATCCGGTCGCACGACGTGTGCACCGAGCAGATTTTCGAACGCACGCAGGACGGCATCATTATAGAAGGTACCACCCTGCACCACGATGTGCTGTCCGAGATCCTTTGCATCCGTCACCTTGATAACCTTGTAAAGCGCATTCTTGATGACGGAGTAGGCGAGACCCGCAGAAATGTCTGCGACGGTTGCGCCCTCCTTCTGCGCCTGCTTCACATTGGAGTTCATGAAGACGGTGCAGCGGGAGCCGAGATCGGTCGGATTTTTCGCATAGAGCGCCTCATGGGCGAAATCAATGACCGAGTAATCGAGAGAGCGTGCGAAGGTCTCGAGGAAAGAGCCACAGCCAGAGGAGCAGGCCTCATTGAGCTGTACCGAATCCACGGTGCCATCCTTGATGCGGATGCACTTCATGTCCTGACCACCGATATCGAGGATACAGTCGACCTCTGGCTCGAAGAACGCGGCCGCGTAGTAGTGAGAGATGGTTTCCACCTCCCCCTCATCCAGCTGGAAGGCCGACTTTAAAAGCGCCTCACCATAGCCGGTCGAACAGCTGTAGGCGATGCGTGCATCGGACGGCAGCAGGGAACGGATTTCCTTCATGGACTGAATGGCCGTTGCAATCGGTGAACCGTTGTTGTTTGCATAGAATTTATACAGCAGCTCGCCCTGCTCCGATACGAGCGCCAGCTTCGTGGTGGTCGAGCCGGCATCGATGCCGAGGAAGACATTGCCATGATAGCGGCGAAGATCCGCCGTCTTCACGCGCGCCTTCTCATGCCGTTCCGTGAACTCCTGATACTCTGCCTCATTATGGAAGAGCGGATCCATTCGCTTAATTTCGGCATCCATATGAATGCCGTGCCGAAGCTTCTGGATGAGCTCTGAGATGGACGTTTCTGTGGCATCCGCCGGGCAGTTCAGGCAGGAACCAATGGCCGCAAAGAGATGACTGTTCTCCGGCTCAATGATCTCGTCGCCCTGAAGATGCAGGGTGCGAATGAACGCCTTCCGAAGCTCTGGCATGAAGTGAAGCGGGCCGCCGAGGAAAGCCACATGACCACGGATCGGCTTCCCCTGTGCCAGACCGGAGATGGTCTGATTGACCACGGCCTGGAAGATGGACGCTGCGAGATCCTCACGTGCAGCACCCTCATTGATGAGCGGCTGAATATCCGTCTTTGCAAAGACACCACAGCGCGCTGCAATCGGATAGATCATCTGGTAGTGGGCAGCCAGCTCATTGAGCCCCGCAGCATCGGTATGGAGAAGCGAGGCCATCTGGTCAATGAAGGAGCCCGTACCACCGGCACAGATACCGTTCATGCGCTGATCCACCCCACCCTTAAAGTAGATGATCTTCGCATCCTCGCCGCCCAGCTCGATCGCAACATCGGTATCTGGACGATAGTCCTTGAGCGCCGTCGCGACCGCGACCACCTCCTGACAGAAGAATACCTGCATGTGCTTACTGAGCGTGAGTCCGCCGGAGCCTGTGATGACCGACGCAAGCCGGATCTCTCCGAGCTTCGTCCGCGCCTCCTCGAGAATATCCGCCAGTGTTCCCTGAATATCCGCATGGTGCCGACGATAATCCGAGAAAAGAAGCTGCTTCGCCTCATCGAGAATGGCGATTTTTACCGTTGTAGAACCGATATCGATTCCGAGTCTATATTGCTGCATGAAATAACCTCTTATTACCTATATTTAATGATAGAATAACAAAATAGCATTGTAGCATTTAAAAAATGGGCATTCAATCGGCAGAATCATAAAACTTTTGTAAATTCAAAAGGACACCGGGAGGCAGCTTTCGCTGGCTGCAGAAGTGGCGTAGGGCAGAGGGCAGGCATCAGAAACCAGTACGCCGAGACCGGAAACAGCTAAGCCAGGGACCCCAAGCGGCACTAGGCCCTCTGTCAACGGAGCGTTTTCCTGATGAAAACGCTCCGTTGACAGAGGGTGCTAAGGAAAAATTGCTCCAAGTGCCGCTAGGGGGACCTGACTTGATGTTTCATCGGTCTCTTTGTATGGTTTCCGATGCCTGCCCTCCGCGCCCTCCTTCTGTTACTGTTCACTCATAATCCTATAAGAGCATAGACAGATGAGCTCTCAAAAGAT
>ERZ808240.2933-NODE-2933-length-17618-cov-6.144964_pt1 | contig 17618 bp, 12 predicted proteins | sample MGYA00521084_ERZ808240 | MGnify/ENA primary metagenome ERZ808240 (study PRJEB31516, sample SAMN03275571) | gut metagenome | biome: mammalia-associated habitat; material: feces | host: Papio cynocephalus | place: Kenya | collected 2012-08-06 ... | reverse complement strand
TACTTTTTTAAATATTGGATTTTTGAGGGTAAAAACCACTTTTTTATAATTTTTTAATCTTTAAAATATTGGCTATATTTCGAAGAAAAACCACTTTTTTTAAAAAACCGATTTTTTTTGCCATTATTTGAAACATTTAACCACTTTTTCGCCTTTTTTTTGGGGTCAAAAAAAGTTTTCAACAATCTTTCAACAGGTTTTCAACATGACCTTTGGAAAGTTTTCAACAGTCTTTTTTTGACGGTTTATAGCCATTTCTGAGTATAGTATATCACAAGTGATATTGTTTGTCAAGCCCCATTATGTCCCTTCGGGAACTTTTCTATGTCCCTTCGGGAACTTTTCTATGTCCCTTCAGGAATTTTTCTATGTCCCTTCGAGAATTTCTCTATGTCCCTTGTGGAATTTCTCTATGACCTATGCGAAGGGTTTTGCCGAAAATAGCGTCGTTTCTGAGACCCCGTAATCAAGGGGGTAATCAAGGGCGTAATCAAGTGTGTAATCAAGTATAATAAATCAAGATCGATCAAATCACCTTTTTTAGTTTTTTTTATCTCAAATTCCCAGAAGATGAAAAAAGATATCTAAAAAGCATATAAGAACAACACAGCTAAAAAAACAGAAATTTACTCACTCAGAATTTTATTATGACCCTTAAAAAAATACTGTTATCTTATTAGGATATATCAATCATATAAAAATCTCTGATAAAGAGACTGTTATTCAAATCTTAAATGCAAGCAGAAATATTATTGACAAGAAGATTCATTTGTTGTATACTGAATGAAAAGTGATTTTTAAGATTAACTTTAATCAGAAAGAAATAATCCTTTTAGAATAACAACTGATTTTAAAGTCTAATAGAAAAGAAGAAATAAGATAAAATGAAAAAAAATGCACTGTTTGACAAAAATGATACAAAGGCAATAAAAGGAATTGCAATCATAATGATGCTTTTTCATCATCTTGCAGGCTTTCCAGAAAGATTTCCTGTTGGATTTGAAGGATTTATCTCTAAATGGCAAAAACTTATAGATGACGGATATTTACAGACATTTGCTTTTAATGCTAAGTTCTGTGTAAGTATTTTCTTTTTTTTGGGTGGGTATGGAATGTATAAACGCTGGGAAAAAGGAAAATTCAGCTTATCAGATTCAATAATAAGTCTGATAAAAAGATTCTGGAAGATTTTCATAATATTCACACCGATAGCATTTATTTTCTTTAAGAGAACAGGAGAAGGAACTAATTATCTCTGTTCCAGATATGTTATTGAAAAATGGAGTGATTTTATTACCAATGTACTGGGAAACTTTATACTCCTCAATAACAGTATAAATCTTGAATGGTGGTTCTTGCCTTATTACATATGTGCTCTTATGCTTGGTGCATTCTATTGTGATAAAACAAAAAAAACAAACAACTTTCTGAATGAAATCTTTATAGTTTTCGGACTTGATATTCTGATAAGAAGTATCTTTCCAAATATTCCAGCAATTAATGGATTTTCAGGACTATATGATAGTGTCTATTATTATTACTTTATGAAAATAACAGAAAATGCTCCAATCTTCTTTGCAGGAATTATCTTTGCAAAATATAACGGTATATGCAGAATAAAAAATGAGTTATATAAAATCCCTTGCAGAACTGTAATCTCAGTTTTAGGGATATTTGCAATTATATGGAGCAGATGTTACATCAAGGGAGAAGCTCTGGATATAGTTTACTCAGTTTTATTTACATCTTTTTGTTCAGTAATACTTGATAGCTTAAAAGTTCTAAAATCAGTTTTTCAGTATCTTGGTAAATACAGTACAAATATATGGCTTATTCATTCGTTCTACTGCTACTATTTCCTTGAAGCTACAAAACTTGTTTATTCTACAAGAAATGTATGGATTGACCTGTTAATACTTCTTTTGATGAGCCTTGTTTCAAGTATACTGGTTGATTTATTCTATAATCTCATTACAAAGCTATATAGTAAAGTTAAAAACTGGATAAAAAGAGATGATAAACCAAATAACAGTAACTTTACGGAAAAAGAAAATAAATCAGAAGAAGTTTCAGCTTGTTAGCAATATAAAATAAAAATTTAAACTGTCTTAAACCAAGACAGTTATTTTTTTCTGAAAAATAGTGTGAAAAACAAATAAATCATAATTTTAACTAATAGTGATTGTTTGACAAGTCTGAAAACATATGATATAATCAATTAAGTAAAGAAAGTAGGTATAAATATGGCATTAATCTTAAGCAAAATCAGTGAATTCCTATTGGGTATACCTCTAATCGTTCTTATTCTGGGCTGTGGTATATTTCTTACAATAAAGCTTAAAGGAATACAAATAAGAAAACTTGGACTTGCTTTGAAGTACATGATAAAAAATGAGGAGGGCGGAGACGGTGATATATCAAGCTTTGGTGCTTTATGTACTGCTCTTTCTGCGACAATCGGAACCGGAAACATTGTTGGTGTTGCAACTGCAATCGCAATAGGAGGTCCAGGAGCTTTATTCTGGATGGAAATAGCTGCTTTTTTTGGTATGGCAACTAAATATACCGAAGGCTTTCTTGCTATTAAATATCGAATAACAGACTGTGAGGGAACAAAGCTTGGTGGCCCCATTTTATTATATTGAAAACGGAATGGGGAAAAAATATAAACCTCTTGCTAAAATATTTGCATTTTTTGGAGTATTCGTTGGCTTAATGGGAATAGGAACATTTACTCAGATAAATGGTATTTCATCAGCAACAAATAACTTCTTTCATGGTAAAAATGGTACTTCAATTCACATTTTTGGAAATGAATATTCTCTTGTAACAATCATAACAGGGATTATAATTACTTTATTTGCTGCACTTGTAATTATTGGTGGCATTAAGAATATCTCAAATGTATCACAGATTGTAGTTCCTTTTATGGCTGTAATGTACATTCTATGTGCATTGATTATTGTTTTTACGCATATTGACAGAATACCAGATGTTATTTCACAGATTATTGGTGGTGCTTTTGGAATAAAACCTTTAGAAGGGGCAACTGTGGGAACAACAATAATGATTGCTATGCAGAAAGGTGTTGCCAGAGGTATTTTTTCAAATGAAGCTGGTTTAGGTTCTGCTCCTATTGCATCTGCTGCTGCAAAAACAAAAAATCCTGTCAGACAAGGTCTTGTTACTATGACAGGAACTTTTATTGATACAATATGCGTATGCACTATGACGGGATTTGCTATTATTATTTCTGGTGCATGGCAGGATAAAAATCTGGAAGGTGTGGAAATTACATCAGCTGCTTTTAAATATGGTTTGCCCTTTCCAGAAAGAATATCAGAATTTATACTTATGATATGCCTTGTCTTTTTTGCCTTTACTACAATACTTGGCTGGAGCTATTATTCAGAAAGATGTCTTTCATATCTTCTTGGTAAATATTCATCTGCAAAGTCAACACTAATTTTCAGAATTATCTATATTTGTGCTGTATTTATCGGCCCATATCTCACTGTATCAGCCGTATGGAATATTGCTGATATATTTAATGCACTAATGGCTGTTCCTAATGTAATTGCATTAATCTGCCTTTCAGGCATTACAGCAAAAGAAACTTTAAAGAACTGATTGATGAGTTCCTGAATTTCAAGGCAGAAAAGAGATGACTTTTATGAAAGAAAATGATTTAGTATATTTAAGCCGTCAGTTTGCAAATATGTTTGCTTTTCCTGTCAGACTTTATAATAATATGGAAAAAATATATTTTTATTCCCCTGTAAATATTTCTGTTGACCCTGCTGATTTATGCATAAACAGAATTATGGAGAGAAATGATGAAGTCAGTTATTATGTTTATGATTCCTTCTGGTATTACGGAATCGTAAATTATAAATCATATAAATTTGTTGCAGGGCCTGTAAGTGAAGTAAGAGTTCCTGATAATGATATTAAGAAGCTTGGATTTCTTCTTGATATTGACAAAAATGATATGCTTCTTTTTGTTTCAGAAATGAAAAGTTTGTTTGGAATACATCTTGACACTATGATTCAGTCCATTATTTTATATAATTTTTCAGTAAACAGAACTCTTTATGATATTTCGGATATAAGAATAAAAAATTCTGAACAGAATAATATCTCATCAAATTTGAAAAAAGATGAGATTTCTTTGAATTCATATGTAAAGTTTTATTACAATTATGCAAGGTCGTATTCAATTGAAAAAGATATAATTAAAAAAGTAATTAACGGTGATGTTAATGGATTGATTGACGGTGCTAAAAAGATTCCGTCTGTAAGTTCAGGAAATCTTTCTTCACATCTTATCCGTCATCAGAAAAATTTTTTTATCAAACTTGAAACAATTGTTGCCAGAGCTGGTATTGAAGCTGGACTTGATGTAGATGAGGTTTTTTCCCTGGAAGAAATGTATATCAGAAAATGTGAATCTCTTGAAAATATAGACAGAATTAAAAATCTCCAGTATCATATGATTATAGATTTTGCTGACCGTGTAAATAAAATGAATCAGTATAATCAGAACAATTCGATTCTTGTCAGTCAGATATCAAGATATATTCAGAATCATATTTCAGAATCTATAAAAACGTCTGATATTGCAAATTATTTAAACAAAAGCAGAGGAAGAATTACTACGGAATTCAAAAATCAGACTGGTATAAACCTTTCCGATTTTATCCGGATTAAAAAAATTGAAGAAGCTGAGGAACTTTTATCCCATACAGATAAAAGTCTTGTATTTATCAGTAATTATCTGGGTTTTTCTTCACAAAGTCATTTTTGTAAAGTATTTAAAGATATAAAAGGGGTTACTCCTGACCAGTATAGAAAGAAAAAATTGATATAATATTACAAAAATATAAAATTAGTGACAAATATGCAATACAACTTTTGATTCTTATGCTAAAATATAACGGTAAAATGAAACCGGAAACAAATTTAATTTTAACATAAGGAGAGTTGAGATGAAATTCAAGAAAATTACGTCTGTTCTTACAGCAGTAACCTGCTGTTCGTGTATGTTTTCTTATCTTCCTTCATTTGTTCAGAAAACATATGCTTCAGAAATAGTTCACAACGATTTTGAAGTAACCTATGAAGGCTGGCACGGTACTGATTATGATATTGAAGTAACAGCATCTGATAGTATAGGATACCAGAATTCAAGAGGTATGCTTGTAAGCGGAAGAAAAACTGCTCGGGACGGTGCGGAAGCTTCAAAGGGACTATATCTTGTCGGAGATGTTGATTATAATTACAGTATTCAGGTTTTCAGCAGAACTGATGAAAAGTTTCATATTTCACTGACTTGTGATGATATGGATACACAGGAGTCAACGACAACAGAGCTTGTTTCTCAGAATGTAAATGCAAATGAATGGACTGAACTCAAAGCCAGTTATAAAGCTCCGAAAAACAGTTGCGAATTCAGAATAACAATTACAACAGATACAACAAATGATTTTATTTTTGATGAACTGAATATTACAACAGAACAGACTGAAAAAGCAAATGCAGTATTTGCTGCAACTTCTGAAAAAGGTCTTAAAGATGAATTTGCTGATTATTTTCGTGTGGGAAATATTCTTAATGCAGGCTGGGGAAGCGGTGGTACAGTCGCAAACAGTGCCATTACAGCAAATATAATAAAGGATTGCAACAGCATTGAATGTGAAAATGAAACAAAGGCTGATTCAGTTCTTGTAAAGTCACAGTGTAGCGGAACAAATATTGGTGTATCACTTAACGCAGCTTCTACAATCATTGATTTCTGCATTAAAAACAACATAGGATTCAGAGGACATGCTTTTGTCTGGCACAGTCAGACTCCTGCCTGGTTCTTAAAAGAAGATTTTAACGAAAACGGCAATTGGGTTTCGGCTGATGTAATGAATCAGCGTCTTGAAAGCTATATGAAAAATCTTTTTGCTCTCTATGAAAAACAGTATCCTACACTTGACCTTTATGCTTATGATATATGCAATGAATGTGTATCAGACGATTCAAACAGAACAGCAAACAACGGTGGTGCAAGAGAACCCGGAGATAACAATACTGAGGGCGGAAAATCTGCATATGTTGCAGTATATGGTGATAACAGTTTTGTTGAAAAGGCTTTTACATATGCAAGAAAATATGCACCTTCTACATGTAAGCTTTATTATAATGATTATAACGAATACTGGGATCACAAGCGTGACTGTATTTACAATATGTGTAAATCATTATACGAAAAGGGTATTCTTGATGGTGTGGGAATGCAATCCCATATTCCTGCAAATGCAACAGGTTTTGCCGGAACAGATTCATATATTGAGGCTATGAAAAAATATCTCTCAATAGGCTGTGACGTTCAGATTACAGAGCTTGATATAAGTCTTGAAAACGGAAAATATACTGCTCAGGAGCAGGCTGATAAATATAAGGCAATTTTCCAGGCTGCTATGGACTGGAATAAGAATCCTCAGTCATCAGGAAAAGTTACTCTCATAGCAATATGGGGGCCGAATGATGCAAATTCCTGGCTCAAAGAGGGTTCTGATGCCTTGCTGTATGATAAAAACAATCAGCCGAAACTTGCATATACTACACTTACTTCAATGATTCCTGAATCTGAATGGGGTGACGGCAGTAATTATTCTGATTCAGATGATAAGCCTGTTGAACCTAATGAATGGGGCTGGTATTTCAGTGACGGTTTTGAAGGAGATACTTGTTCCTGGGAAACAAGGGGCGGAGATGTAACCATTATGACAAGCGGAAGAACTGCTTTTGTAGGAAATGAAGCTTTACTCGTTCAGGGAAGGACTTCATCTTGGAATGGTGCTTCAAAAGTTCTCAATCCAAAAGCTTTTATTCCTGGTAATGAATATAGTTTCAGTGCAAATGTAAATTATTTTGACGGCGATGAAACAGATAAATTCTATCTTAAACTTCAGTATACTGATTCAGAGGGCGAAACACAGTATTCAACAATAGCTGAGGCAACAGCAATTAAAGGCGAATGGGTTCAGATTGCAAATAAAAATTATAAAATTCCTGCTGATGCTTCAAATATGCAGATTTATATTGAAACTGCTGAAACTACAAACAATTTCTATATTGATGAAGTAATAGGTGCTGTCGGAGGAACTACAATTATTGGTGCTGAACCTTCAACAAGGCCTTCAGATTCTGCAAAAGCTCTTGCAGGTGATGCTAATCTTGACGGAATTGTTGATATTGCAGATGCCGTTGCTGTTGCCTCATATGTAGGTAATTCAAAGTTAAATGCACTTGAATCTCAGGGCCTTATTAATGCTGATGTTCAGGGTGACGGAAATGGTGTAAATGCAAATGATGCTCTTATGATACAGCAGTATCTTGCAGGTATTATTTCTGAACTTTCTATACCTGATTCATCAGGTCAGACAAGTGAGATTGATGTTTCAAAAATGGAGACACTTTTTTCTGGAATAAAACTTGCTGACAGCTACAAAAAAGATGGTGAAAACAATCCTCTTTATACACAGCGTTTCGGTGCTGACCCCGGTGTTATGGAATATAACGGCAGAGTTTATGTTTATATGACAAATGATGTTATTGAATATGATTCTGACGGCAATGTTACTGAAAATACTTATGGTCAGGTAAATAAAATTAACTGTATTTCTTCTGATGATATGATAAACTGGACTGACCACGGAATTATAGAAGCTGCTGGGGCAAATGGTGTTGCAAAATGGGCATCATTGTCCTGGGCTCCATGTGCTGCTCATAAGACTATTAATGGCAAGGAAAAATTTTTTCTTTACTTCTGCAATGGCGGAAACGGAATCTGCGTTCTGACAGCAGATAGTCCGACAGGCCCTTGGAGTGACCCTCTTGGTAAAGCACTTGTTACAAGACAGGTTTCTAACTGTTCAGATATTCCATGGCTTTTTGACCCCGCAGTAATGGTTGATGATGACGGAACAGGTTATCTTTGCTTTGGCGGTGGTGTTCCTGAAGGAAAGCAGGCAATGCCTTCTACTTCAAGAATAGTTAAACTTGGAGATGATATGATAAGCCTTGCAGGAACTCCCTCTACAATCGATGCTCCATATATTTTTGAAGATTCCGGTATAAATAAAATCGGAAATAAATATTATTATACATATTGCTCAAACTGGAATACATCAGGAAATAATTATGGTTTGACAAGCGGAGCAATTGAGTATATGGTAAGTGATAATCCTTTAGGCCCTTATACTTATGGCGGAGAATTATTTAAGAATCAGGGAACATTTTTCGGATACTATGGAAATAATCATCATTCAATTGTTGAACTGAATAATCAGCTTTATTTGTTCTATCATTCACGTTCTGTTGAAGGTGCAATGGGGATTGAAGGCAATTACAGAAGTCCTCAGGTAGATAAAATTACAATGAATAATGACAAGATTTCCAGCGTAACAGGAACTATGCAGGGTATTGCTCAGCTTAAATCATTGAATCCTTATGAAAAAATTCAGGCTGAAACAATGTCAAGCCAGTCAAATAATATTTCTGTCAACGGCTGTGGAAATACAACTGTAAGCGGAACTAAAGGTAGCTGGATAAAAGCAAGTGGAATTGATTTTACCAAGGGTGCAAATAAACTTACTGTTTGTGCTTCATCAAAAAATGGTGCTGTTATTAAAGTCTGCACAGGAAGTAAAGACGGAAAAGCAATTACTTATATTGAAATTCCTTTAGGTCAGAAAACTTCTGAAATTGAAGTTCCTGTTATCAATTCTGTAAGCGGTGTCAATGACTTATATTTTGTATTCAGTAATGATTTGGATTTTGATTACTGGTATTTTTCCTGATAAATTTTAACTTAAAGATTTCAACTATTTTATAACTCCCTTAAAAGCATTACCCTTCAAAACAGGGTGATGCTTTTATGATATAGCCTGAATTTTTGTATATGATACTGAATTTATTTTGATTAATAGATATAATTATAAAATTTCTGTTGACTTTATATCTTAATCATTGTATAATTATAAGTTGAGCATACTGTTTATTAATTTTATGTGAAGGGATTGTTACATTATGGAAATAAATGATTTATATAATATTGCCCGAAATTATATTGATAAAATCAAAAGAGAAAAACCATTTTATTTTTTTGAACATGACAGCTCTCTTTGTCTGATAAAAACAGATAAACAGATTTTTTGCGGTACTACCTGCATTAAAGTCAATAATGGAGTTGTGGAGACAGTCAGTTCAGATTATAATGCTGTTCTGATGTTTATTGCAAACAGCAAATCAAGAGCTGAGCAAATGATAGTTGTTATGGCAGATGATTACAGAATAACTGTCCCGCTTTCTGAATCAATTGATATGTTATTGAAAGCCGGTTCTTGTAATGCCAATTGTCAAATAATTATATCTGATTCACAGAGTATCGCTTCCGGAAACTTTTGTGCTTCTTCATCAGTACCGAATAATTCTAATGATTTTTTCAGCGGATTTGATGATTCGCCTATAAATGCTCAGCCTTATCGTGATATCAGACAACAACATTCTGTAAAGTATTCTCAGATTCTTTCCAGTAATATTTCTCAGGGAAGTCAGTATGTTTCGCAGTATACAGGATTAGGCGGAAGTGCTTTTAGAAGAAAATTATCACAGTTTCTTGAAGATGATAATGGAAACGGGCAGTCTGATAATATCTCAAAAGAAGAACTTCTTGAACAGGCAAAGAAAAATAAGAAAGCTGCAAAACATGGAGCAAAATTTTAATTTATTATATGGAATACGGGTTTTATTGGTAAAAAATATGCCATGAAATATTTATTTTTTCTCAGAAAGGATTATTTATTATGAAAAAGAAAAAAATGCTGACAAGAATTTTATCATGTTTACTTACTATGTCATTTGTGGCAGTTATGACCTCATGTGGCGATAAAGATGATAAGCAGAAACAAATCAGAATTATAGGAAAATCACAGCAAAGCTCTATTTATTGGGACGTTGTTAATGCAGGTGCATCGGCTGCCGGTGAAGAACTTGGATATAATGTTGAATATATTGCTCCTGAAAGTGAAAAAGATATTGACGGACAGATTTCTCTTATCAATAAAGCTGTGCAGGATAAAGTTGACGGAATTGTTATAGCTCCTATAAATGCAGATGATATGAATGAAGCTATGCAGAGTGCAAAGGATTCCGGAGTATCAATACTTACAATTGATTCAAAATCTTCTCTTGATGATATGGTATATATTGGAACAGACAACTATGTTGCCGGAACTATTGCCGGAACTGAAGCAGCAAAGATGCTGAATGAAAGTAAAAAAGTTGCAATTGTTGCATTAAATGAAGAATCTACACTGTCAGTACGCTGGAAAGGTTTTGAAGATTCTGTTGCTTCCGATTCAAGCATAAATATAGTTGAGAAAACATATTGCAATTCTGACAAGGAAACTGCAAAGGAACAGACTGCTGAACTTATCGACAAATATCCTGATATTGAAATGATTTGCGGAGTTAATCAGACAACTACACTTGCTATTTGTGAAACAATAGTTGAAAAAGGCGTTCAGGGAAAAATAAAGGTTGTAGGTTATGATGCTGCTGAACCTGAAGTAGAATATATTAATCAGGGAGTTCTCACAGGAACAGTTGTTCAGAATCCTTATAACATAGGATATCTTGGAGTAAAAAATGTTGCAGATATGGCAGACGGTAAATCTATAAGCAAAATTATTGATACTGGTACAACCTTTGTAACTGCTGATAATATCAATGACGAGGCTATACAGCTTCTTATTTATCCAATGGGAAAATAATGGAGGAACTGTAAAATGACAAAAGAGAAAAATGATGGAGGAAAAGGCTATGTTGTTGCAGGGATTGTTTTTGCAATTATACTGCTTATAAGCCTGGGACAGTTTATTTTCCTCTATACAATGCAGAGTCAGAACTCAATTAAAGCTGAAAAAGAACAAAAAGCTGTGTCCGAAATAAAGGAAAACCTTATATCTATAAATCGTGATGCACTTAAAATTATATCCGGCATAGGAAATGCACAGTCAATTGCAAACGATATTCAGATAAGTTTTGATAATATTGACAAGTCTATGAAAGATTATGAAGAAACAGATTATCATACAAAGAAAGAACTTGTAAGATATGAGGAGGCAAAGGATTATATTTCTGCTCTGCGTACAAGACTTTCAGGTTATGAATCAAAACTTTCGGATATAAACATTGAAGAAGCAAAGAATGTGTATACACAGGAAATAAATATCTTTCAGCAAAGTGCTATTGATAAATTTAATTCTGCAATGGATATAAACGAAAATTATATTAAAGAGCAAAAAAATAAAAGTATAATGTTTTTCAAAATTGTAATAGGAATTATGTCAGCTCTGCTTATTATTGGTGAAACTGGAATTATAATTGCATCAAGAATTTCTAAAAAGGCAAAAGCTGAAATTTCAGAAAAACAGAAACAGGCAGAATCAGCAAATAAGAAATTCAAACGTTCTCAGGAAAAAATTGAAGATATTGTTTATAAAAATATACTTACAGGAATGAAAAACAGATATGCTCTTGAAAATGATATAGGTGAAAGACTTCAGAATGAACCGTTTAATATGGCTATGTTTGATATGGATAATTTCAGAAGCATAAATGATACATATGGATACGATTTCGGTGACGAATATCTTGTACAGATTGCAGAAAAGCTCCGGAATGATTTTGGGGAGTATGCAGAAATTTATAATATATGCGGAAATCAATTTTTTGTTTTATTTAATTCTGGCATTTCCAAAGAAAAATCAATAAATCTCTCTAAAAATATATTTACCGCTATGGGTATGGCTTATAATATCGGAAATATAGGAATTCAGCTTTCAGTATCAGGAAGTGCATATAATTATCTTCCTGGTGAATGTCCGAATCTTGATTCACTTCTCATCAAAATGGATAATACTATCAGAAATATAAAAGCAAATGGTGGCAATTCAATGGCAAGTGTTACTAACATTTAAAAATATTAAAGCAGATGTATTCATTTAAGGCGTTTACAAGCCGTTTAAGCAAGGTTTAAGCCTTTGGTAGTATCAGAAATACGCTGAAATTTATAGTGGCTTAAATCGAGCGTAAACACGCTTGCTAACGCAGATAACTGAATTAAGAATTTTATTGTTGATTTTGAAAAAAGAAATCTCAGATGCAATATGCGTCAGAATAGCTCTGAAAGCCTCTCTGAGAGGCTTTTGGGGTAGCAATAGTAAAACTATACGGATTAAAGTCAAGAGGCTTTATATGGCATTTTAAATTGTAGTTATACTCTGTCTAAAGAACAAAAACAGGAAGGAGCTTTTAGATTAAACAGTAAAGATTTGAGTTTCATCATTTCTCAAGTTCAATCTGTAGCTCTTACCGCTATTAGAATTAGGCAAGGAGGTACAAGAGATAAGAATATTGAATCAGGACTTAATTGGTTTCCTATTTGGAATAGGGTATCTAAAATCGAAAGTTTTGATGAGCAATCTTTCTATGATATCATCAAAACCATTATTCCTAATAATTATGTTCGTAGCTTCTTTGGCAATGATGGTGAAGATTGCGGAAAGCTTATGCACGAATTCAAGATGATACCTCCTCATAAGGGAGCTCCTCAGAATGCTAAGAATAGATTTTACATCAAATTTATAACTCCTGATTCTATTCTTAACCCTGATGATATTTATGAAGAATACGAACCATACAAAGGAGCTTTTAAAAAAGCGGGTATTCTCGAAGAAAACATTCGTAACAACGAAAGTAATGATTGAGATTTTGTATCCTTCCACATAAATAAGACAGTGGTTGCACCTGAGACAGAAGAGGGTAAGAATTATTGGTGTCTACAACAGATATTCAAGAACAATACCCAAGCTGATAATAGAGCTCTACTCTTAAAGATAAAGACTGATGCATCTTTTATCGGGATTGGTTATACGATAAGAATAGCAGACAATATAAAGACCTCATTGCAATAGCTGAAGAGGAGGGAATGTCTTTAAAAGATAAGTACAAAATACCTACCCATTTATGATTGATGCTAAGGAGGTTCGTTATGAATATTAAATATAGATATCTATTAGGTGGTTTTATGGGCGACTATATAGGTTCTATTTATGAATTTAATAACTTTCACGATATTAATTTCCCTATATTCACCTTAGATAGTCACTTCACAGATGATTCTTTTATGACGTGTGCAGTGATGGATTCCTTAACCTATATTTTCAATCTCTACGGTACTCTTGAATTAGACGAAGTTAACGTAAATGAAGCTACTCTAAAAGAAGTTTATCAAAAGGCTCTAATAGAAAATTTTAGAAAATGGTATAGAAACCACCCTAATGGAGATTATGGATTATTATTTGAGTATTGGTTAGAAGAAGGTAATATTGAAGATACTACAGGAGATAGCTATGGCAACGGTGCTTTAATGAGAGTTAGTCCCTGTGCTTACATCTCATCGAGATTATCTACCTGTCTTCAATATGCTAGATGGACAACAGAAGTTTCACACGATAATCCTATATCTTATACAGCCGTAGATTGTTATATCTCTATGCTACATTATGCACATACTGAATATTCTTGGGATACAGAAAAGACACTTAATCAACTTCTAACTATATTTAATCAATTCTATCCTAATTGCAAATTCCAAAGCATAGAACAATTACGTCAAACCACTGAACACGAACCTACTTGTCAAGCAACAATGCCTCTTATTATTCCTTGTCTTTTCAGTTGTAAAAAGGTTCCCCGTAAGGAATTTAAGAAAACCTATATGTATGGGTTACGCACTGCCATCTCAATAGGTGGAGATTCTGATACCATAGGTACAATCATAGGTTGTCTCCTTGCTCATATCTATCCAATGCCTATCCGTTTATCAAGTCGTTTAGAAGCAGAGATGGACTTTGATATGATGAGAACAATAGACGCTTTTAGTGATGTGCTGAACAAAAAAACCAAATAGTCAACAGAGGACTATTAATATTCAATTCTATATAACCATTAATCAAAAGGTCTTTAGATAATCTAAAGACCTTTTGGTATTTTAGTTCGATATCTAATCTATCCAAATGTTATAATATAATTACAGTAAAACAAACAACACAAATAAAGTCACAAATATAGAGAGTGACAACATCAGGAGGTATTTATGGAACAGAATATTGTTCTTAGGGATTATCAAATTGAATGCATCAACACAATCTAGGCTCAGAAGTCTGGAAAGTACCTTGTTAGTTTAGCAACAGGTTTTGGTAAAACAGTTACCTTTGCTAACATTCCCAGACAAGGTCGTATGCTTATAATCAGTCACAGACAGGAGCTTGTATTCCAGCCTAAGAAATATTTCAATTGTTCTTATGGTGTAGAAATGGCAGGTTATACATCTAATGGTGAAGAAGTTGTTAGTGCAAGCGTTAGCACTTTGGTTAACAGACTGGATAAATTTAGCCGTAAAGCTTTTGATATTATCATTGTTGACGAATGTCACCACGTAATGGCTCCTACCTATAGAAAAATTCTTAAATACTTTCAAGCAAGATTAGTTATTGGTTTTACAGCCACAGCTAACAGAGCAGACCATCAAATGTTAGGAGAAATATTTGAAAAGATTATTTTCAATAGAGACCTTAGATGGGATATAAAAAACGGTTATCTAAGCCCTATTAAATCTTACAGGGTAGACATTCATATTGACCCTGCTCAAATGGGATTTTTCAATGGGGATTTTGATATTAAGAAAGTGGCTAAGCTAATGGACGTTCCAGAACGTAATGCTATTATTGCAAAAGCCTACAGAGAACTAGCAGTAGGTCAAACTATTATATTCTGTGCCAGTGTTGCTCACGCTAATTATCTAGCAGAGTACATACTAGGTAGTGTTGTTGTAACAGGTGAGACTGCTAACCGTGGACAGATTATCGAAGAATTTACTGCTAAGAAATTCAGATGCCTTATCAACTGTATGGTATTCACCGAAGGTACAGACATTCCTTTAATAGAAACAGTCATTATTGCTCGCCCTATAGCAAGCCAAATCCTATATGCTCAAATGGTAGGTAGAGGTCTTAGATTAAGTGAGGGTAAGCGTAAGAAAATTGTAATTGATTGCGTAGGAGTGAGTGGAAAACATAATATTTTTAAAGCTCCTCACCTATTCAACAATGCTGGTTTTAATTCTATGTTTGATGGTCCTAATGAGAAACTTACTATTGAAAAAGAAGAAGAGGCTTTTTCTGTACTTATTCCTTCCCTTAACGCTAGCATTTCAGATGTTAATCTATTTACAGGTGAAGACGATGAAGAAGGTAATTATATATGGTTCTTAACAGTAAAGCACAGAAAAACCAAACAAGTGGTCACCAAAATTCTATATACAGACGATATAGATAATGCTGTTTATAAAGTAAGAAACAAAGGTTTCTCCTTTGTTTCTTGCGTAGGTGTAGGTAATGCGAATAGCATTGTCTACAAAGGTAAGAAAAGAATAGGAGGTATTATTAAGAACCACCCAACTGGCTGGCATTACGTTAAGCCCTGTGGAATTCTATACAGCTTTGCTGGCAATCTTAGATGAGGGTAAATATAATGATAATATTACAGAGGAGTTAATGAGGTCTTATCTTAAAGACGAGGCAGTTGAATAAGGTTAGGTATAAGAGTTAAAGAACCTAGGAGGAGGCGATACTTAAATCTCCTCCTATTATTATCTTAAAAATAAGGACATTCAAATTTGTAAACACCCACATTTGCTTACAGTAATATAAATAATATATATAAGAACTCCTTCTCCTATATATTATTTATATTTACGATGTCAAGCATCAAAACTTCATTAGATTTAAGAACTTCGTTCTTAAATCACTCTTTCAAACTTAAGTTTGAAAAACGCTTCATGGAGCCGTTTGGGCTTGCTTGCGAGCTCTTTAAAAGAACTTCTTTAACTAAATACAGTAAGAAGTTGTAGAATTGAAAGAAAGTAACCACAATCATTAACTGTATAAAAAATTTATCATTTTTTGAAAAAGCTTAAACTCTGTTATAATTATAGAAAGGGTATAGGTGTTTTGTGTTTTTACAGCTAAACAAGTTAGTTACGTAACTTTGCTTTTAGTGTCTTAATTATGGTCTGCAAACCTAATTAAGACTGTAATAGATGCTTAACACCGCATCCATGCTAATTATAACGTATTTTTTTGAAAAAATCAAGTCTTTTTGCTAATATTTTAAAGCAAAAAGACTTTTTTTGTACATAACCAATAATATTAGAAAAATACCAATGCTATTATCGGACTATTTTTTTAGTTATTCAAACCAATCTTCAAGCTGTAATCCCTCAACACGTTCAAATTCACGTGTATTGTGAGTTACAACAATGAGGTCTTCTGATTTAGCATGTGCAGCTATTAGCATATCCATGTTGCCGATTGGTGTGCCTTTTCTCTTTAAGTCTGCACGAATTTTTCCATATTCTGTAGCAGCACTACTATCAAAGTTAAGTATTTCTATAATGGATAAAAACTTGTATAAAGCAATAGTGTTTTTCTCGATATTAGCACTTGCTTGAACTCCAAATTCTAACTCGGCAAGAGTTATTGATGAGATAGCCACGCCATACTGAAAGTTATTTTTTATCTTTTCAATAACTTGTGAAATGTTCTTCTGAGCATAGATACACATATTGGTATCAAGCATATATTTCATAATATTTCCCTTTCGTCCGGCACATCATCAGAACGGCTTTCCATTATTTGAATGTAGTCATCAGTAAAACTGTTGATACCCTCTAAAAACGTTTCCCATACCTTTTCTTTTGGGACAAGCATTACAGTATCACCAATCTTCTGAGCATATACTTCTGTTCCTACAAAACGATATTCTTTTGGAAGTCGTACTGCTTGACTACTACCATTTACAAATAATTTTGCTGTTAACATAAACAACACCTCCTATAATTAGTATATACTATAATATATACTTTTGTCAAGTGCTTTTGAAAATTTTTTTATTCAGATGTAGGGGGTACAGGGGAAATTCCCCCTGTCTCAATGTTAATTTTGTTAGTAGACTTTAGCCGTTAAACTGACAAAATTAAGTTTGAGATTTTCTTAAAAATTTTGTAAGTGGCTATCCACTTACGTTGCTTGCTATTTTAGTTTTATTGTCTTAATATCTATTACTTAGAACTATGCATATATTAAGCTTTAAGGTTGCATATATAATACCTCAAAGTAACAATGTCGTATAAAGTGTTTCTAAAATAGCAAGCAACGCTTGTGCGTACGCACAAGCTAATTTTCAAAAACTTGAAAATCACTTTGGGAGATATCCCAAGCTCTTTTTCATTAGCTAAGAGAAGAAAAAAATTAGAAAAGTTTTTTAAGATAAAAAATAAATATAAAAAAGAATTTCAATTTTTTAGAAATAGAAATCAAAAATTTTTTTAATTTTATTTTAAAGGGACTTTTTAAAATAAGAAAAATATTACTTGTAAAATTTGAGGAAAATTTTTTCAGATTTTGTAATTTTAAAATTTTTTTGTCAAAACAGCCCGC
>ERZ808240.2932-NODE-2932-length-17620-cov-6.812126_pt1 | contig 17620 bp, 15 predicted proteins | sample MGYA00521084_ERZ808240 | MGnify/ENA primary metagenome ERZ808240 (study PRJEB31516, sample SAMN03275571) | gut metagenome | biome: mammalia-associated habitat; material: feces | host: Papio cynocephalus | place: Kenya | collected 2012-08-06 ... | reverse complement strand
CTAACTTTTATTCCTTGGATATCGAATGCCTGAAGAATTAAGTGCCGGAAGCGTAACCTTTGTGATACCGGAAGGTTACGAAAATTTCATGCAAATATGCATAATTTCAAGCTTTATAACATCTTGAATTTTAATATTATCGTTAATTTCTGTACCGTAGTGGTTGTCGCAAAGGTTACCGCTTCCGGCACTTAATTTTTAACTTCCGCAGCCAGTCACGACTTGAAGAAAACAGTATAAAGTGTTTTCTTCAAGGACCGAGAGACCACTCCAGTTAATAAATTAAATACCAATTATAAACCAATTTTCACTTTTTCAAGATCCCGCAGCCAGCTTTCCGAACATGCATCACTAGGCATTCTCCAATCTCCTCTTGGGGATAATGCTACTGTTCCTACTTTTGGTCCATCCGGCAGACAGGAGCGTTTGAACTGCTGGATGAAGAATCTTCTGCAGAATGTATACAACCATTTATAAATTGTCTCGTCGTCATATTCTCCTTCGAATGCATAGCGTGCAATTCGATAGATTTTGCTTGGTTCATAGCCGAATCTCAGGAAATAATACAGGAAAAAGTCATGTAACTCATAAGGTCCGACCAGATCTTCTGTTTTCTGCGCAATCTCACCGTCTTTCGGTGGTAATAGTTCCGGACTTACCGGAGTATCTAATACATCGTATAATACTTCTTTTAACTCCGTATCTTCACAGGTATCTGCATAATAGTGAACCAGATGACGCACCAGAGTCTTCGGAACAGATGCATTTACCCCATACATGGACATATGATCCCCGTTATAGGTTGCCCATCCAAGTGCAAGTTCCGACATATCACCTGTACCGATTACAATGCCTCCAGTCTGGTTTGCTACATCCATAAGCACCTGGGTGCGCTCTCTTGCCTGAGAATTCTCATAAGTTACACTATGATCTTCCGGATCATGTCCAATGTCCTTAAAATGCTGCGTTACTGCTGCCCCGACAGGAATCTCACGTAATGTTGCTCCCAGTTTCAGAGACATCTTGCAGGCATTCTGATATGTTCTGTCTGTTGTGCCAAAGCACGGCATTGTCACTGCCACAATTCCACTGCGGTCCATGCCCAATGCATCAAATGCTTTTGCCGATACCAGTAATGCAAGCGTAGAATCCAGTCCTCCCGAGATTCCCACCACTGCACTTTTAGCATGTGCATGCGCCAGACGTTTCTTAAGTCCCATCGCCTGAATCGTCAGAATTTCTTCACAGCGCTGATTTCTTTCCGCCATCCCGTTTGGTACAAATGGTCTGGATGCAAAACTTCTTGTAAGCTCTGTCTCTTCCACCTGTATTTCAAATGGAATACGGATCAATGTTCTTTCTTTTTCTGTCTGGAATGTTGTATTCTTACGCCGCTCACTTAATAAGCGTTTTACGTCCAATTCCGTATATATGATCTCATTAGTAAATCGTCTGCTGGATGCAAGTGTTGTTCCATTTTCCGCAATAATATTATGACCGCCAAACACCAGGTCTGTCGTAGATTCCCCTTCTCCTGCATTAGAATAAATATATCCGCAGATCAATCTTGCTGACTGCCCCTCTATCAGGCTTTCGCGATAAGAAGCTTTTCCAATCGTCTCATCACTGGCAGAGCAATTCACGATCACCGTTGCTCCTTCTCTCGCAGCAAGCGTACTTGGCGGAATCGGCGACCATACATCTTCACAGATTTCTGCAGATATCACCAGTTCTTCCATCTGCTCTGCCACAAATAAAAGCTGTGGACCGAACGGTACTTTCTTCCCATTCAGATTAATCCATCTTGCAGTATCCGGTCCCGGACGGAATTGACGCATTTCATAAAATTCTCCGTAATTTGGAAGAAATGTCTTTGTTGTAAGTCCCAGAATCTCTCCGTGATTCAAAGCTGCTGCGACATTATATAGTTCTCCATCCACGGCAAGCGGCACACCGATAAAGACAATAGCATCTTTGTCCTTTGTATATTCTGCTATTTTAAACAACGCCTCTTTTGATTCTTTTAGCAGCATATCCTGCATAAAAAGGTCGCTGCATGTATATCCTGTTACACACAATTCCGGAAATACAATCACTTTCGCTCCGGCATTGACCGTCTCATCAATTACCTTGCAGATATTTTCTGTATTATATGCAACATCCGCCACGCGGATATCCGGTGTTGCGGCTGCTACCTTTACAAATCCGTCCTTCATGACTTTTCTCCTTATCGTTTACAACGTTTTAAAATATCCTTTAACTCATCTACCGTGTATTTATACGCAGTATTACAGAAATGACATTTTACCTCAATATCCTTGCCTTCATCGATCATATCCTGAATCTCTTTCTTTCCGACACTGATCACTGCCTTTTCTACTCTTTCTTTTGAGCAGTTACAATAGAATCTTGTCGGCATAGTATCTGTAATCTTCAGGTCCAGATTACCCAGCAGGATTTCCAGTATCTGCTCCGGTGTCTCTCCTTTTTTCAGATGATCTGTTACAGAAGTAATATTTTTCAGGTTTTCTTCGATCTGACTGATAGTCTCTTCTTCTGCAAATGGCATCATCTGAATGATAAATCCACCTGCACATTCTACAGTATTATCTTTTTCCATCAGTACTCCAAGTCCTACAGATGAAGGCACCTGTTCAGAATTGGCGAAATAATATGTCAGGTCTTCTGCAATCTCGCTGGATACCAGGATTGTCTGTCCGGAATACGGCTCTTTTAATCCCATATCCTTGATAACCTGCAGAAGTCCGATTCCTACTGCCCCGCCTACATCAAGCTTTCCATTCTTCGGAGGCAGCATAACATCCGGATTATTGACATAACCTTTAACATCACCCTTACTGTCTGCAGTGACTGTTATTCCGCCAAGCGGACCATCTCCTCTTACCTGCAGTGTCAACATATCAGATTCATTCTTCATCATACTTCCCATCATTGCTCCTGCTGTCAGAAGTCTTCCTAATGCAGCCGTTGCAACCGGACTCGTATTATGATGTTCCCTCGCAGCCTCTACCAGTTCTTTTGTTGTCGCAGCAAAAGCTCTTACCTGACCATCTGCCGCTGTTGCTCTTACAATATAATCTTTCATATATATTTCCTTCCTTTTCTCTATTTCCCATGTTCTCTTGCGATTACTGTAATTCTTTCACTTGTATACATCGGTGCTTTCTTTGTATAGGCATCATATGCTGCAACAAATTTTAACCCTGCTTTTTCCAGAAGTCCTCTGATCTCCCGGAGCGTATATGCCTTCTGGAAATGACTCTCCTGGTATTTTCTGTACAAAGATTCTTCCTCATCTTCACGTACGAACAATGTCAGTTCATATTCATTGATCATAGACGTATGATCATAGTAATTCTCCCAGATAAAGCTGCACTCATCCCGGTCCTCAGCAATCACCTGATTGCCCAGGATCTCTCTGTATTTATATTCTGTATTAAAATCAAAAATAAAGATTCCCTGCGGATCCAGATAATTATTGACCAGACGGAACACTTCCTGCAGTTCCTGCTTTTCTGTAACATAATTTACACAGTCACAGACACTTACTACTGCTTTTACAGTCCCATACAGTTCAAATTCCTGCATATTCTGTAATAGATAGAGGATATCGTGGCCACTTTCGATGCGCTTCTCCATTGCAATTTCCAACATATCTTCGGAATTATCCACTCCGATCATGTCATACCCTTTCTGCGCCAGAAGTTCTGTCATGCTTCCTGTTCCGCATCCCAGCTCCAGAACCAATCCATCTTTTACTCCATATTCTTTTAATCTATCTTCCAGATAATCTGCCCATTCTTCATATGGCACATTATCCATGAATGTATCATAGACTTCGGCAAAACTTGTATATGCCTCCATGTCTTCCTCCTTATAAATCCAGCTAAATGCGTATTTAACATTTCTATTATATCTGCTATTTTCCAAAAAGGCAACGAGGAAAATATGACCATTAGTCAATTTTATTTTGACTTCTGTTCACACATTTGCTATACTTATTTTATTGAAAAAATTATTTCAAAAGGAAGTCTGATTACTCATGGGAAGAGTCGAAGAAAATAAAAAGAAGAAAAAAGAAGCACTCTTTCGCACCGCATATGAATTATTCACCACAAAAGGGATCAATTCAACAGCTATTTCCGATATTGTTGAAAAAGCAGGTGTTGCGAAGGGAACCTTCTATCTATATTTTAAGGACAAATATGACATCAAGAACAAGCTGATCGCGCATAAAACAAAAGAATTATTCGATCATGCTGCCGTTGCCCTGGAAAAATCCGGTATCACCGGACTGGAAAACCAGTTGATCTTCGTAATTGACGACATTATTAACATTCTGGCCGGGAATAAACCTTTGCTGAATTTTATTTCAAAAAACCTTGTTATGGGTGCATTAAAGTCTGCTTTCTGGGCAGAAGACGAAGGAGACAAGATCTTTTATGAACGTTATCTGGAACTGGTAGCTGCTGATGAACACGAATACAAAGACGTCGATATCATGTTATTCACCATTTTAGAGCTTGCAGGCTCCACAGGATATAATTCTATCCTGTTTGAAGAACCTGTATCCATCGAAGAATACAAGCCGTTCCTGTATCGTACCGTCCGCCTGATCATACAAAGTCACCGGAAGTAAAAAAGTGATCCGCAGCATCGATACTGCGGATCGCTTTTTTATTATCGTTATAAATATTCACTCATGACTTCTTCGATGGCCTTCTGATCTCCTTTCAGTGATCCCTGAACCATCTCTTGTTTTCCGCCTCCGCGTCCGTTAAATGCACTATTTAACGCTTTGCTGATCGGGCGGACATCTTCATTCCGGCTTCCAATCACATAACGATAACCATCGGTATCTGTTCCGGCAAATATTGCACAGATTCCGGCACCCTTATCCAGAAGCTTATTCATCATCTCTCTTGGAAGATTACCTGTCAGTGCACTGTCAAATACAGTAACCACCCTCTGATCTGTCGAGATCTCTGCCACCTGGAATTCCAGAAGCTTCTGCTGTAATTCTGCAATCTGGCTCTTAAAGCGGGTCTGCTCATCCTTCAATCTTAAAACTGCATCTGCTACTTCATATTCCTTCGCACATAACAGCGCAGAGATTTCCTTGGTCATAGCATCTTTTTTCTCATAATCTCTCATGGCACGTCTACCGCAAAGCATGGTAATGCGCTCTCCGCCTTTATAATTGACCATATTTACCAGCTTGACTGCTCCAATCTCGCCAGTCTTCTTCACGTGTGGCGCACAGCATGCACATACATCATATCCCGGGATTTTTACAATACGTACCTGACCTTCGATCTCTATCTTACTGCGGTAATCCATATCTTTGAGTTCTTCTTTCGACGGATACAATATCTCAATCTCCAGATCCTGATATACAGCTTCATTTACCGCTGTTTCAATCTCTTTTAACTGTTCTTTTGTGATCGGACCATCGAAATCCATTGTACAATAATCCGCACCAAGATGAAAACCGACATTATTATATCCAAAGCGTTCATGAACAATGCCTGACACGATATGTTCTCCCGTATGCTGCTGCATTTTTTCAAAACGTTCATCCCAGTTAATCTTCCCTGATACTGTGCTGCCCACTTCCAGAGGGGCAGTTACAAAATGACAGATCACATCATTTTTTTCATGTACATCTGTAACCCTGGCACCGCCAAGGATTCCTGTATCCGCATACTGACCGCCGCCTTCCGGGAAGAAAACAGTACGGTCCAGTACTACACAGTAGCCGTCTTTTGCTTTTTCACAGGAAATTACTTTTGCTGTGAATTCTGTTCTATGACTGTCCTCATAAAATAACTTCTCTGTCATACCGGCTACATCCTCTCTGGTGCTTCAAATCCAAGTACATCGATACATGCTTCCAGTACATCTTTTGTTGCTTTCAGAAGTGCAATATAACTCTTCTGCTTTTCACTGTCTTCTTCTCCAAGAATCTTTGTCTCATGGTAGAAACGGTTGAACGCATTTGCAAGGTCATAGATATATGCACATATCTTATGCGGTGCAAGATCCTGGAATGCATTTTCCATCACATCATTATATTTAGCTACTTCAAGCATCAATGCTTTCTCACAGTCTGCATGTGCTTCCTGTACTTTCAGTCCATCCAGACTGTTACCCTGTGTCTGGTATTTGTTCAGTATTGATTTAATACGTACGATCGTATACAAAATGTACGGACCTGTATTTCCCTCAAATGAAATAAATCTATCCACATCAAAAACATAATCTTTGGATGCCTGATTTGAAAGATCTCCATACTTAAGTGCAGCCACCCCAATCATTTTTGCTGTCTTTCTTGCTTCATCTTCTTCAATCGACTGATTTTCAGAGATCTTCTTATACATTTTTTCTGACGTCTCTGAAATCAGTGTCTCCAGACGCATAACTCCGCCTTCTCTTGTCTTAAACGGCTTGCCATCCTTTCCATTCATAGTACCAAAGCCTAAGAATTTCAATTCAGTCTCTGCCGGCACGATTCCTGTCTTCTTCGCAGAACGGAATACCTGTGTAAAATGGAGTTCCTGACGTTTATCAACGACATAGATAACTTTATCCGGATGATAATCTTCCATACGCTGTACTAATGTAGCCAGATCTGTTGTTCCATAAAGTGAAGCTCCGTCTGATTTCTGGATCATACATGGCGGAATCTCTTTTGTATCTGTCTCTTCCTGCACATCAATGACCAATGCGCCCTGATCTTCATGCGCATATCCTTCTTTTTTCAGTCTTTCGATCATATCGGGAATGTATGCCTGTGCATCAGACTCACCCTTCCAGAGATCAAAACTTACATTCAGATTCGCATAATTTTTCTTCAGATCAGACACTGATACATGAATAATGTGATTCCAGATTGCACGATATCCTCTGTGTCCGTTCTGAAGCAGATAAGTTGCATGTAATGCATTCTCTCTGTAAGTTTCATCTTCTTTTGCTTTGCCACTTGCTGTAGGATAAATCTCTTCCAGCTCACTGATCGTAAATGGTGCTTCTTTTGGATATTCACCTTCAAAAGACTCATCAAAATACGGAAGCTCAGGTTTTCTCTCTTTTAACTCTGTGATGATCAGTCCCATCTGATATCCCCAGTCTCCGAGATGTATGTCTCCAAGGACTTTATGTCCCATCTTTCTTGCAATACGTTTTACGCTTTCTCCGATAATTGCAGAACGCAAGTGTCCTACATGAAGTGGTTTTGCCACATTCGGTCCGCCATAATCAATCACAATCATTTCCGGATGTTCTGCCTTTTCAATTCCAAGATCTGATGCTTCTTCCATCTGGTTCAGATAATCTGCGACAAATGACTTTTTCAATCTGATATTAATAAATCCTGGTTTTACAACTTCTACTTTCTCCATGCATGTGCTTTCTTTCAAGAATGCCACCACATCTTCAGCGATCATGAACGGCGCTTTTTTATATGCTTTTGCTCCTGCCATTGCACCATTACACTGATACTCACACAGATCCGGTCTGTTCGACAATGTAACTCTTCCGTAAGATCTGTCATATCCGGCTTTTTCAAAAGCATCTGCAAGTTCTTCTGCAATATAATCAATGATTTTTTTCACTTTGTATCTCCTCCATTCATCCTTTTATGATATCTGATATTTCCAGAGATTTTAATCCCCTTGAAATCTTCATATCATATCTGACGAACGTCATATATGTATCCTTATACTTTCCGGTCTTTGTATAAAACATGAAATGATCATACATTTTCACAAATTCCGAACGGCTGCCTTTTCCATATAGAATAGTAAAAAAAGTACACACCCGGGCGGATTCGAACCGCCGCTCCCGCCTCCGGAGGGCGGTGCTCTATCCCCTGAGCTACGGGTGCGCATACAATTACCATATGAAATTGCCTTAGTAATATTAACACATCTTTGAGGTAAAGTAAAGGAAATGCTTTCGACTTTTCCCCCATTTCCTTTACTTTTTTTCAACTTTTTTCTTAAAGGGTCAGTTTTCCGGTATCACAGTCATAGTAATATGCCTGATTCGATAGAACTTCTTCTGCTTCCACCTGCGTCTCATTTATCTCTTCGATCATGTTACACAATTCATCTTTTTGGGGTGACTCGCTTTCAGCTACAATAATCGTCTCATGTACACTGCTTGGAATTACATAATAATTCTCACCGATTTCTTGCCCGATTGACCTCAGCAGTTCCGGATACAATATTGCTGATGCTCCATAACTTCGCATTTCATTGCTTAGAATATACATTTTCTCTGCTGGTCCTTCTTCGATTTCTAATCCCATCATTTCTTCGATCACGCAGCGCATCGGAGCGAATTCATACGGCAGTAACTCCTGTGTATTCGTACATGCACGATAATAAATATCTTCTTTTGTCACCTTCCACATGTCCAGATGTTCATTTTTTACCATCATAGAAGCCATCCCATGCTCATCAACTTCTAACAGAACATAATAAATAATTGCCAGATCCAGATAGTCTTTATAGGGGATTTCCTTCAAAAGCTCCTGATTTTCCTCCCTGCCTATCAACCGATATACAATTTTTCCTTTCACGAATTCATAATCCTTTATCTTCTCCCCTTCTTCCCAGGAATCCTGAAATCTGATTTTCTCATACAATGTAACAATATCTTTTGCAATCCGTTCCAACGGATATCCCATTCTGAATTTTTGAAAATATTCTTCCAGATAAATCGTCGGTGAAATATTAACATTGTTCTCTGTGATCATGATGCCGCTTCTCTTCACACCATTATTTTTTATATTCGTATGAATACATACCTTTCTTCCTTCTTTCACCTCTTTCTTTACTTTTGTCTCTACTGCGTGGATAAACTGAAAATATGTCATAGAACTCCTTTCCATCCAGCAATATGCAAAAATCATCTGTAAAACTGCTATAACAGCTTTTTCGAACTTATGTCGGTTCTTGAAAATCTGCGGTGATATTACCGCCCGAAGTAATTAGAACTTCTTAATGAATTATTTATGAAATATTATGGTAATTAGATTATAAAAAAGCCCTGCAAAAATTGCAAGGCTTTTTTATAAACTTCTCTTTAGAATTTTTATGCTCTTGAAAGGTATGCTCCTGTACGAGTATCAATCTTGATTGTCTCGCCCTGATCAACGAACAGTGGAACGTTAACCTTAGCACCAGTCTCAACGATAGCAGGCTTTGTAGCACCTGTAGCTGTATTACCTTTTACTCCAGGCTCTGTCTCTGTTACAACCAGTTCAACACTGAGTGGCGGCTCGATTGCGAATGCATTTCCCTGATAGAAGCTGATTGTTACTTCTTCGTTCTCTTTTACGAACTTCATAGAATCTGCCGCATCTTCTGCACTGATCATAATCTGTTCGAATGTCTCATTGTCCATGTAGTTATAGAACTCACCATCATTGTACAGATACTGCATTTTCTTTCTCTCGATATGAGCCTGCTCAAATGTCTCTGTAGGACGGAATGTTGTCTCTACCACACCACCGTCAATAATATTTTTCATCTTAACACGTACAAACGCTGCACCTTTACCTGGTTTTACATGCATGAAATCGATAACCTGACATACTTTTCCGTCAACTTCGATTGTTACACCATTACGAATGTCTCCTGCTGAAACTTTAGCCATTATCTTATCCTCCTTAAATCGCGTATACACGCTTACGTAATTTCATCTCATATTATTCTATAATACATGATATTATTTTTCAACCTTTTTTTCGTGTCTCTGACTCTTCTTGTAGAAATGTAACACGATTTTTTCCAGATACCGCTTTAAAACAATCTGGATTTCTTCTTTCGGATGTATCGGTTTGACCAGAATATTCGGAATTCCTGCGCGTTTTGCGCCCCACACATCTGTAAAAAGCTGGTCTCCAATAAATACAGTACTCTCTTTATCTGTACCCATGATTTCCATTGCTTTTAAATAATTCTTAGTCGATGGCTTATGCGCATTATATACATAATCCACCTTGATATCTTTGTTGAACATCTCAACTCTTGGTTTCTGGTTATTCGAGATCAGACAGCACCTGAAACCGATTGCTTTCAATCTTGCAAACAGCGCTTTTGCTCTTTCATCTGCCGGTGCCCCGTGGGGAACCAGTGTATTGTCAATATCAAAGATCAGGCCGCGCACACCTTCCTCGTACAACTTTTCAAAATCTATCACATATGTAGATGCTACATAACGATCTGGAAAAAATCTATCAAACATTATTCTTCATTCTCCTGCAGACGCTGTACCAGTTCTTCACAGATCTGAAGAACTGTCTTATTGTCCGTATTAATCACAATATCTGCAGCCGCTTCATATTTCTCACGGCGCTGTTCCATAAGTTCTGAGATTCCCTCAATGTTCTTTCTTCCATTCAATACCGGTCTGTCGTTGCTGTCCTTGACACGTTCGTAGATGGTCTCCGGAGTAGCGGTAAGAAGTACGACCTTTCCATTCTTCTTCATTTCTGCCACATTACCTTCTCTTAATGCAGCACCACCACCGCAGGAAATCACAGCATTCTTGCGTGACTGCATTTCGATCAGAAGATTTGTCTCCAGATCACGGAAATACTCTTCCCCATAAGTAGCAAAGATATCCGGGATACTCATCTCTTCACGCTCTGCGATCACCTGATCCATCTCTACGATATCCATATCAAACATCGTGCTCAGATAATCTGAGATTGTTGACTTACCAGCTCCCATAAATCCGATCAATACAATATTATAATCAAAGAGCTTTCTCGCCTGGATTCTCTTGCTGTTACGCAGGATACATCCAAATACATCAAAAATCTCTTCTTTATATTTATTCTCTTCCAGTTTTTCTTCCAGCCGTCTCTTCTGCTTTTCTTCCTGACGCGGCTGTAAAATCGGCATACCATATTCTTCTTTGTATGCCATGATCTTCTCAACAATTGAATTACGTTCTACCAACGCATCAATAATCTTATCATCGCACAGAGCCAGCTGCTCTCTGTACATCTCTAAATCGTTCATTCTTTTGTACTCTCCTATAATACTTTCGTCAACACACCCACGTATTATAGCAATAAATCCTTATTCACGCAAGGATATCCTGCATATTCATTCCTTATATTCTTGCTATATTCCTTCCACACTTTTGCACATATCTAACAGATGCAGCGTAAGAATCAAAATTCTCTCTTCTCTATAATTTTCTCTGCAATCCACACAGAAACTGCACAGACCAGGATCCATGTCATGGCAACTATTCCAAGCACTGTTTTGTCGCCAAACCGATCTGCCCACCGTAATATATCTTTTAACAAAGTGGACACTTTCGCCTTGTCTTCTAATCTTGATACCGCCATGCCGCCTGCAACAACAATCGCAGCAAGTGCAATTATTACAATTCTGCCCTTTTCCGCACCATATTTTAACTGCGCCGGAAGCGTCACTGCCAGCAGCACAAGCCCTGCCGTAATCCCGCCGGCACAGCAGCTTATCATTTCATCAGACGATATCTGAGCCACACCAATCAAAGCTGCCACTTCCCAGATAACCACAGAAAGCACCAGACCAATTAACAAAAGGATTCCCGCAAATATAACTTATTCCAAACTGTGCATTCCCATTGGCCATAAATACGATCGCGCATACTACTACGATCATAAGAAAATAAATCTGATTTTTTATGATATAGAAATCCTTTATCAACAATCCTTTCATTGTTCTTCCCCCCCCTGAATCATAATCATCATTAACTCATTAACTCATCAACACTTCCTTTTTCTATTACTATTCCCGGATAATTTTCCTGATAGAACCGTTTCTGATCTGTCAGGCAGCTATATCCAAAGGTCTCTTTTTGTCTTTTCAAAATATAAGCGTGATCCATTTTTGCATATTCTTCTTCTGATACTTTCAACACGCCGTATTCTTCCAGAAGCCGGTCTGTCTCTTCGTGTAAAATGATCTTCCCATGATCGATCATATACAGATCATCGCAGAAACCTTCCAGATCCCCTGAAATATGTGAACTGATCAGAATGCTTCTTCCTTCTGTCTCCATATACTCTCTCAGAAGATCTAATATCTGTTCCCTGGCCACCACATCCAGGCCGGCGGTCGGCTCGTCTAAGATAAGCAGACTCGGAGCATGAGAAACTGCTGTCAAAACCTGCAGTTTTCTTCTCATACCGGTAGAAAATTCTTTAATTTTTTTCTTACGGGGAAGTTGAAATCTTTCACACATCTCCCCAAACCATACCTCGTCAAACTGCTTATACATGGCTTTCAGCATCGGGATCAGATTCTCGATCGACAGATATCCGTTAAATCCACTTCCCGCAAGCACTACTCCCAGTTGTTCTTTCTCTTCTGCCTGCAGTGCACCCGGATTCTTCCCCAGGATCTCAATCTGTCCGGAATCCACCCTGATAAGTCCCAGCATTGCCTTGAATGCCGTACTCTTTCCAGCTCCGTTCTGACCAATCAGTCCGGTAATCTGTCCATCCGGAATCTCCATCGAACAATTTTATACAAATTCCGTCTCTATCGTTAATGCCACTTCATTCTCCGGATATTCTTGTTTCATATATGTAATAAAATTCTCTTTTAACGTCTCCCAGTCTCTTAACTCATAATCTACGATAAAGTCACAATAGATTGTGTTGGTTTCTTTGCTTAAGTAGAGTGCATGAAAGCTTTTTACATGATCTGTTGTGTGGACAAATTTTCCGATATATTTTCTTAAGTCTGCCACGTTTTTCGTATCCTCATCTACGGCATAGATTCCGAACACCATGGTAACATGATATTCTTCCAGAATCCTCAGTTGAAGTTTGTGAATTTCTTCATACACTTCTCCGATATTTCTCTTGTGATCGATTTCGATATTAACAGATCCTGAATAATGATCCGGTCCATAATCATGCAGCATCATATCAATAGCACTGATCACACCTTTTGTCGCCCGGACTTCTTTATATAATTTTCTTGCAAGCTCTTCCTTTCCGGACCGTCCGATCAGATCAGAAGTTGTATTCTTAAGTGCATCTACACCACTCTTTATCACAACAAAAGAAAACACAATGCCGGCATAAGCATCCAGTGAAAATCCTGTAAATATATATATCATGGATGACAGAATGGTAAGACCTGAAAAGAAAGAATCATTTCTTCCGTCTTCTCCCACTGCAAGTAATACATCCGATTCTACGGATTTTCCAACTTTAATCGTGTACATCCCCAGGCAGAATTTTGTTATGGCAGTTCCGGCCACAATAAGAACAGCCAGGATACTGACACTCATGTCTGCCGGGTGAAAGATTCCTTCTATGGACTCTTTTAACATACTGATTCCCGCATACAAAATCAGCACTCCGACTACCATACCGGTCAGATATTCAATCCTTCCGTATCCGAACGGATGCTTTTCATCCGGATGTTTCCCGGACAATCTGGTTCCTACATAAGTCAGGAATGAAGATCCTGCATCAGTGGCATTATTGATTCCTTCAGAAACAATTGCGATAGATGATTCCAGAGTTCCGATCATAATCTTAACCACTGCGATCAGTAAATTGACGATAATCCCGATAGCCGATGTTCTGATGATCCGTTCCTGACGACTTATTTCCTTCATATATATGTACTCTCTCTTTCCTCATATCTGCATTTTGATCAATGAGCTTCCTTGTATATTTATACTTTTTTATATGCTCCACATGGTTTTTCCATATAAATCTCGCCTGTCTCATTTATATTTTGGATCTTGTGAAATCCGTATTTTTCGTAAAAGGTTTCCGCATTTTCCGTATGCAGCATCCCATACAACTGCCCGGCATCTGCCATGATCTGATTCATCAGAATGGTTCCATACCCTTGTCTGCGGCAGGCCTTATCAATTACCAGGTCCATCAGATAAAAAGAGGTCACCTGATCCGTAATAATTCTTGCGAATCCTATCTGCCTGCCTTCTTTCAAAAACAAACCATACGGGCAGGAATTTTCCATACTCCTTTTTATTTCTTCTTCCGATCTGTCTTTCGCCCAGTCTGTACTTCGAAGGAGTCTGATTACATCTGCCGTCTTCATATTCTCTATGCCTTTTCTTACATAGTAAGGCTTATCCAGATCTTCTCCCTCTTCTTTCACCTTATTCACTGAATCCTGACTGATGACTTCTCTGAGTTTTTCAAGATATGGAGCAGCTTTACACTCCTTCTGTCCATAAGTCATCTGTAGTTCATATTCCAGAGGCAGCCATGTCTCTATATCTGCCTCATTATGCTGGATCAGTGCTTCCATCTTGTCTAACGCATGGACAATCTTTGCTTCCATCGTCCTGGCTTCATCTAGTTCTTGAAACAACTGCTCTAATTCCTTCTGCTCTTTTTCCGGAAGCATCGCAGTCACACTGCTGATTGCATGGCCTTCCACCTTCCGGTCATCATCTGTCTTCACGAATGCCGGGATATCTCCGGTCACAGCCTCTCCCAGATCATGAAAAAGGCACATCTTCATCACCTTGTCCATATCGCATTCTGGAAATTCATCTTTTACCAGCCAGGCAAATACACATAACCGGTAGGTATGCTCTGCTACACTTTCACGCCTGCCATCTGTAGTTCTGGAATGACGTACATTGCATTTCAGTCTCTCTGCCACACGCATAAAATCAAGTAATGTTTCTGGTTTCATTTTCCCGTTATCCTGTTCTTCTTACTTTTTACTGATTCTTAACTATTCATTCAGATATTCCAGCAGACCCTGATACTCTTTCTTCATCAGCCTGTTTCCATGCATGTAAAAATGCTGCAGTTTATCGTAATCCTTCTCCATACGGGAAACTGTCGGGATCAACGGCCTGATTACAAATATCTTTCCTTCTTCTTCCAGATTTTCGATCATTTTCATCTGTTTGTTGTATACGGAATTTCTGGTCATGATCGTGTGTACAAGGTTCGGGTATTTTTTATAAGCATGTTTGTAAATCTGTTCCATTCCTTTTACCGGTCTCTTCTTTCTGTATCCCGGATTTCTGGTCAGTACAACAACAATCTTTTCGTTTCCTTTTTCAAGTGCATACTCAATTGGAATAGAATCCGCAAGTCCGCCATCCAGATACGGGATTCCATCTACATTTGTGATTGGTGCCGCAAGCGGCATACTGCAGGATGCGCGGCAGATCTTCATCAGTCTCTCTGCATCCTTATCTTCCGACAGATATTCTGCACCTCCTGTAATACAGTTTGTCGCAACCAGTTCACATTCCATATCCGATGCAAAATATGTATCAAAATCAAATGGATATATCTCGTTTGGATATTTATTAAACAGCATATCCATATCCATCAATGCTTTTTCTTTCACTGTCTTCTTAAGATCATAGATGTAATCATATTCTTTTTCACGATGGATCACGCATTCACGACTCCGCCCAATCTGCCTTGACACATAATCCACAGCATTACATGCACCGGCAGATACGCCAATCACATTGGACATATATAATTCTTTTTCCATCAGATAATCAACGACTCCAGATGTAAATACTCCTCGGTTAGCTCCGCCTTCCAGTACTAATGTTGCTTTTACCATAGTCTTACCTCTCTTTATCTCTTCGTTCTAAAATGTCTTCTATTTTTATAATATGATCTCACGGATTATTCCGCGCATAATACTGTTATCATTATATACCCTTTTTCATAGAAGGAAAAGAGGAACTTCCCTTGCTATTTTCGCTTATCTCTGGTACTATATGCTAGTCAGCGTCTGCGATTTTGACGCATCAATTACTATCAATGAAGATTCAAACGACAAGGAGAATATAAACCAATATGATTAGTACAAGTAATGTAACATTACGGGTTGGTAAAAAAGCCCTGTTCGAAGATGTTAATATTAAATTCACAGAAGGAAACTGCTACGGTCTGATCGGAGCAAACGGTGCCGGTAAATCTACATTTTTAAAGATTCTGTCCGGACAGCTCGAGCCGACAAACGGTGAAGTCATCATCACACCGGGAGAACGTCTTTCTTTCCTGCAGCAGGATCATTTTAAATATGATGAATATCCGGTCCTGGATACTGTTATGATGGGAAATGCAAGACTGTATGAGATCATGAAAGAAAAAGAAGCCATCTATGCGAAAGAAGATTTCACGGATGAGGATGGTATGAAAGCCAGCGAACTGGAAGGTGAATTCGCAGCTATGAATGGCTGGGAAGCCGAATCCGATGCCGCTACATTATTGAATGGTCTTGGAATCCCGGTTGAAATGCACTATGAAATGATGAAGAACTTAAATGGTCCCGAGAAGGTTAAGGTGCTTCTTGCACAGGCACTGTTCGGTAATCCCGATATCCTGCTGCTCGATGAGCCTACCAACCACCTGGATCTCGATGCGATTGCATGGCTCGAAGAGTTCCTGATCAACTTTGACAACACTGTCATCGTTGTATCGCATGACCGTTACTTCCTGAATAAAGTCTGCACACAGATTGCAGATATTGATTATGGTAAGATTAAGCTCTATGCCGGTAACTATGATTTCTGGTATGAGTCAAGCCAGCTTCTGATCCGCCAGATGAAAGAAGCCAATAAGAAAAAAGAAGAAAAGATCAAAGAATTACAAGAATTCATCTCACGTTTCAGTGCCAATGCTTCTAAATCCAAGCAGGCTACTTCAAGAAAACGTGCCCTGGAGAAAATCCAGCTTGATGACATCCAGCCATCCAGCCGTAAATATCCTTACATTGATTTCCGTCCAAACCGTGAGATTGGTAATGAAGTATTAACGGTTGAAGGATTAAGTAAGACTATCGACGGCGAAAAAGTACTGGATAACATTTCTTTTACACTGAACCATGATGACAAAGTTGCCTTCGTTGGAAGCAATGAACTTGCCAAGACTACCTTATTCCAGATTCTCGCAGGAGAGATGGAGCCGGATGAAGGTACTTATAAATGGGGAATCACAACAACTCAGGCATACTTTCCTCTTGACAGTGGAAGCGAATTCGACAATGATTACAGCATCGTTGACTGGCTGACACAGTACTCTGAAGAAAAAGATGCCACATATGTACGTGGATTTCTCGGACGTATGCTGTTCTCCGGCGATGACGGCGTGAAGAAAGTCCGTGTACTTTCCGGAGGTGAAAAGGTTCGCTGTCTGTTATCTAAAATGATGATCAGCGGTGCCAATGTACTCATCCTCGATGAGCCTACCAACCACCTGGATATGGAAAGCATCACTGCACTCAACAACGGAATGACTAAATTCCCAGGCGTGCTGCTCTTCTCCTCCAGAGACCACCAGATCGTACAGACTACAGCCAACCGTATCATGGAGATTGTTCCGGGCGGAAAACTGATCGACAAGATCACAACCTATGACGAATACCTCGCAAACGATGAGATGGCTCGTAAGAGACAGACATATACCGTTTCGGAGGAGGATAATTAAAATTGCTTGGTATTTAATTTATTAACCGGAGTGGTCTCTCGCTCCTTGAAGAAAACAGTATAAAGTGTTTCTTGTTCAGGTTCCATGCTCTAAGAAAAACTAAGAGAGCCAGAATCTCCTAAA